>Ga0066825_10000193_pt1 | contig 20911 bp, 19 predicted proteins | sample ETNtaG_6_FD_65608 | JGI IMG/M metagenome (GOLD analysis project Ga0066825, IMG submission 65608) | Marine microbial and viral communities from oxygen minimum zone, Eastern Pacific Ocean - ETNP201306SV45 | ecosystem: Environmental > Aquatic > Marine > Oceanic | place: Pacific Ocean: Eastern...
GCTTTGCTGGCGATGACGGGACCTTTTCTGGTTCGGTTGCTCACGCAATCAATCGAGAATGTGGGGCTCAATGTCGGTCGTTTGTCGGCCATTAGCACCTTGGGAAGTGTGGCGGGCACGGTATTGATCGGGTACGTGTTGATTCCGCGGTTTCCGAATTCCGTGACCATGCTTATCACGTCGGGCATCTTGATTGCCTTGGCGGCGGTTTACCTTATTGTATGGGGGCGCGGTGCCGGTGGGAATGTTTTGATGCTAGCGCTGGGGCTTTCTCTGGGTTTTGGCTATAGCGGTTTGCGCGGTCAGTTTGGTGATACCATGAAGTACAGCGGAGTGAATTGGGAGGTGCTTTACCGGGCGAATTCCAACTACGGCGAACTGCAGGTGATCGAGTATCGCAACGGCGCGGTGGTGGAACGGCGATACTTGAACGATCAACTGGTGCAGAACACCTATGATCCCACGACTCGACAAAGCCGTTCACTGTTCACCGGCGCATTACGGTGGCTGGCGCATGCTTACACACCGAAAACCGATCGGGTGCTTTGTATCGGCATGGGGGCCGGCGTGGTGCCCATGCAGTTTGCCTCAGATGGGATTGAGACGGATGTGGTGGAAATCAACGGCGCTTCAATTTCAATGGCGGAGGAGTTTTTTGATTTTGATGAGTCTCAGGTCAACCTCACGGTGGGCGATGGACGGCAGTTCCTGAATCAAACCGATCGCACTTACGATGCCATTTTACTCGATGCGTTTTTGGGCGATTCCTCGCCGAGCCATTTGATGACCCATGAAGCTTTCGTGGAAATGCGCGAGCATCTCAGTGATCACGGGGCGTTGGTGATCAACAGCTTTGGGGAATCGAACCCGGAACGGCAGTTTTTTTCCTCGTCACTGGATAAGACACTGCGCTCTGTGTTTGGTTCGGAACGCGTGATTGTTCATGCCTCGGGTTATGGTAATGTTTTTTTTGTGGCCACCAAAGCGCCGCAATTGAAGGTGCATCATTCGCCGGAACCCAATCCAGAAGCAGGCAAGCGCCTGCGGACGGCGGAATCTGATCGCGATGCCTACGCGGTGTGGAATGAATGGTACGCCGCCGCGAAAGGGGTGGGGCCATTTTTCTCCGAGCATCCCCAGGTGCAAATGGAGATGGCGCTGATGTGGAAGGGGCGCCGGGAGTTTGACGCCTCACGCGGGCAGTTGTTGCTGGATGACTTTAATCCGGTGGAGTTCTACGACGCCCGCAATCGCGAAGAGAATCGCCGCGGGTTGATTCATCAAATCGATCCCGGCAATGGCTGATTCGGGTTCAGCCTCGTCAGCCAAACCGCCGACGGCCCTGTATGCGCTTACGGTTTTCTGGGGTGCCTTTTTATTATTTCTGGTGCAGCCGTTGATCGGCAAATACATCCTGCCTTGGTTTGGCGGCACGCCAGGGGTTTGGACGGCTTGCCTATTGTTTTTCCAATGCCTGTTGCTGGCGGGCTATGCCTACGCTCATTGCTTGAACCATTTTCTGCCTCCGCGCAAACAGGCCTGGGTACATGGCGGCTTATTGTTATTGGCTGTATGCACGCTGCCGATTACTCCGAACGAAGCGCTCAAGCCCGACGGCGACGGCACGCCGGTATGGGCGATTCTCAAATTACTCGGGTTCAGTCTGGGTATTCCATATCTGATCCTCTCTTCCACTGGGCCACTGGTGCAGGCGTGGTTTGCTCGTGCTCATGCGGGGGCTTCGCCGTATCGATTGTATGCGTTGTCCAATGTCGGTTCACTGCTGGCTTTGATGGCGTATCCGTTTGTGGTGGAGCCTTGGAGCACACGTACTGAGCAGGTGAATGGTTGGTCTTGGGGTATGGGCTTGTATGCGGTGTTTTGCGGTCTCCTCGTATGGCGTATGCGGGATGTGCCAGAGATGGCCTCCGATGAAACAGAAGTTGAATCCGCATCAACTGAAACACGGTTGCGTCGGGCGGGCGTGTGGTTGTGTTGGTTGGCCTTGCCGGCGTGCGGCACAGCCTTCCTCATGGCCACAACCAACAAGCTTTGCCAGGACGTGGCTGTGGTGCCGTTTCTGTGGGTGCTGCCGTTGGCGTTGTATTTGATTTCCTTCATCATCAGCTTCGACAGCCCGCGCTGGTATGTGCGCGAGATTTATGTGCCGCTGCTGGTGGTGTGCTGGATCGGGGTGCTATGGGGGATGGAACAGGGGGTGGATATGGAAATCGTTTTACAGGTGGGGCTTTACAGTGCGGCGTTGTTCGTCAGTTGTATGGTGTGCCATGGGGAACTGTATCGATTGCGGCCGGAGCCGGTGCGGTTGACCCAGTATTTTCTTGGGATCGCCGCCGGGGGTGCCTTGGGAGGCTTGGTTGTGGCGGTGTTGGCGCCGCGTTGGTTTGATGGCTATTGGGAATACCATATCGCATTGTGGGGCACAGGCTTGCTGTATCTGCTGGTGCAATGCGTCAACCGAGAGCCTTGGGCACTGGGTAAATGGCATGTGCGCGGTTTGCTCGGGCTTTGCTGGACGGTGGTGTGTATGGCGATGTTGCGCTCGGTTGAATTCTCATTGCCAGCCAAATTCGCCCTGACTTGGCTGCCGCTACTCTTCGGTTGGGCGATGGCCCGGTACATCGTGCGAGAATGGTGGTTTGGCCGGCCGTCATCTGAGGGGCGGGATTTCAAGGCCGGTGTTGCCGGGGTGGTGCTGGCAGGGTTGGGCCTGTATTGGGTGCTGGAAATGTCTGTCAATTGGGGCAGAATCGCCAGTGCCAGTGGCTGGACGGCCCTGCTGCCGGGTATCTGGGTGGCGCTTGGGTTAATGACGCTCAATTTGTTCGTGTGGCTCAGTATCCGCCAATGGAAAGGGGTCCAAATCGCCTGGGGCTGGCAATGGCTGGGCTTGGGGCCGGCGTTGGTGGTGGTGTTTGTGGGGTTGTTTAAAGACATCAAGAAATCGGAAGCCGACGCTTTTTATGTTCAGCGCAATTTTTATGGCACGCTGAAGATATCGCGTTACAGCGATCTGGGCGGTGAGGTCTATCGTCTACTCTTGAACGGCCATATCACACATGGGTTTCAGTATGAAAGCGTGGATTTGTGTAACCGAATCACATCCTATTACACCTACGGCAGTGGCGTGGAGTTGGCCATGCGATACACGCCGGAGAACAACAAACGCGTGGGCGTGGTGGGCTTGGGGGTAGGTACCTTAGCCGGGTTTGCTGAGTCGGGCGATCGATATTGGATGTATGATATCAACCCGGCGGTGGTGGATTTATCGGCCGATAACGTGGCCCAGTTTACCTATTGCATCAACGCGCAAGACCGCGGGGCACTCGTGGAGATTGTACCGGGTGATGCGCGTCTGGCGATGGAGCGGGAATTGCGCACGGGAAAAAACCGCGAACTGGATGTACTTGTGCTGGATGCGTTCAGCAGTGATTCCATTCCAGTGCACCTGCTCACACTGGAGTCCTTGAAACTCTATGATCAACATCTCAAACCCGATGGAGTATTGGCCGTTCATATTTCCAATCGCTACCTGAACCTGGAACCGGTGGTAAGTCGATTGGCGGCGGAACTGGATTTTGGGATGATTAAAGTCGACAGCCTGAGCGGGGAGGATTACGGGCAGGATTGGGTTTACGCCGCCACATGGGTGTTGCTCTCTCGCAATCAGGATTTCCTGAACGACGTGGAGGCTAATGCCTGGTTGCGTTCGGACCTTTCTGAGGCCGGGGAACTGCCGTTGTGGACGGATGATTATGCAAGTATTTTCCGAATCATGAACAAACCGCAATGGTGGCCGGTGTGGCTTGGAGGAAACGATGACTGAACCGGCATGGAGTGGTTTATTTTCCGGCGCGCCATTTGAATTTCGATTCGGCGCTCGTCCCGGTGATCCGGAGGGGTTTTTTAAGGCATCGTCCGAACACGCAAGTCGTGTCCAGCTACGGCGCGAGATCGTGGAGGAACATCCGGCGCGGCATGTGTTTCAGGAGCCCGATTCCCGCGATGCTGTTGCGGAACTGATCCGCTGGGCTGGACTGGAGGGAGGCGGATGCCTGGAGTTGGCGCTGCATTGGGAGCAGGATTTTATGGTGTTGCTGCCGGGGGACGATGGGCAGGAACGTTTCGTGGCCGGGGCGATTTGTTTCCCATCTTCCTGGGCGCCAGATGAGAAATTGGGTTTGCCAGTGCACGCAATTCACGAACCCGTGCCGACCTTAAACGAGCATCTGGGGGCGCGCATTGGGAAATTCCTCGCGGGCATTCGCCCGGGTAAGGCGTGGGAGCGAGTAAACTGGGGGCTGAGTGGGTCACCGTGCCTGAACCAGCATCCGGCGCTCCGAATTCCAGCGATGGAGTTGCCGTTGGAATTGAATTCGGTGTGGGTGCGGCGCGAGGATCAGGTCTTGTTTCGTCTGCCTGAAACGGGTGCACTCATCTTCGGCATCAACGTGATCAATATCTCCGTGGCCGAGATCGTGGCCGATCCGGAGGGGAGGTCCGGGCTGCGGCAAGCGTTGGCAACCATGCCGGAGGACATTGCGGGATACAAAAATCTGACGGCCGCACGGGAATCGTTGGTGGCGTTGCTTACTCCGTGACGTCTTCGGTTAGCGCTTCACCGTGACGTTCTTCGGGGCGGGAATTGCGTTGGGTTAAGAGTACCAAGCTGGCCACGGCCATGAGGGAAAACGACACCCAGGCGAGATGGTGGATGCGAAAGATCTCGATCAGATAAAAGCCAATGAACGGTGCGACACAGCCGCGGACACCGGTGAAAAATGTGTGGACGCTCATGTAATCAGCTACGCGGTCGGCCGGTGCGAATTTCGTGACCCACAAGCTCCATGCTACCTCACCGCCGGAGGTGGCAATGCCAAAGAAGATCGCGCCAATCACAATACCAGTGAGACTGCCGGTGGCGAAGAAGGCGACCGTCGCCACGCCGAAGCAGAGGTTTAAGATCACGCGCAGATCAAAGAAATTCATGCGATCAAACAGACGCCCCCAAAACGGGCTCAACACCAGTCGCACCAGGCTTGGGATCGTGACGGTGAGGAGCGCCACGCGTTCGGGAGTGTAATTTAGACCGTAGCCGGCAAACCCTCCATCCCGTGCAAGGTAATCGACGCGCAACGGGAACATCATCAGGTTGGCAATGCCAAAACCCATCCAGCAAGCGAGCGTGAAACGAAAGAGTTTATCTTCACGCACAAAGCGCAGGGACCGAAACGGATGGGTGCCTCCGGAAGCCTGCAGGGGGCGAGAAGGGCATTGAGAAAAACAAAATGAAGCAAAGGCAAATGCCCCGGCGAAGATAAAGATCAGCCATTGAGGGAATATCTCGAGCATGCCTTGGGCGTTCGCATTTAGCGCGCTCCCGGCGAGGTAGCTAAATACCGCCACACTGGCAATGCGGATCATAGCTGTCCGCGAGAAGAGTTGGCCGCGTCGGGCTTTCGGATAATTTTCCTGATAAATTTGCGTGGCTAAGGGAATGGCGCCGGCGGATAAGGCGGCTACAAGCATGGCGCCAAATACGAATGCAGTAGCGTTTTGCGCCAACGCCATGACGAGGTAACAGACACTACCGAGACCGGCCAGCACGGCAGCGGCATGAGAGGTGTGCCAACGTCGGTTTTCGACCAGGGAGACGATTAACGGGCCGGCCAACAGGCCAAGGCTTCCGCCCATGGCAATGAGTGCCTTGGCGGTGGCCCCGAATTCAAACCACTTGACCGCGATTAACAGCAAGAAACTGGTGCCAGCCGTTTCCAGCACGCCAGCGGCAATGGCGCGCAGGCGTTCGTAGCGGTAAGTCAGGGTCGTCCGTTCCAAAGAACGGGGAGGTTACGCGGATGCGCCGACGGAGGCGAGTTCCTCTTCGCAGTCGACGATTTGCTGGATTTGGGTGAGGAACCAGCGGTCGATTTTGGAGAGCTCGAAGATTTCGTCCACGGTCAGGCCGGCACGGAGGGCGTGGCGTAGGTAAAAGACGCGTTCGGCGTTGGGGGTGGTAAGTTTCTGGGTGATGAGCTCGCGCGGCAGGATGTCGCGGTCTCCATAGACGGTGTCGCCCACGCGCCAGCCTTTGCCATCGCCACCGAGGCCGGCACGGCCGATCTCCATGGAGCGCAGGCATTTTTGAAGGCTCTCCTTGAAGGTGCGGCCGATTGCCATGGCTTCGCCGACGCTTTTCATCTGAGTATTGAGCGTGGGATCGGCCTGTTGAAATTTCTCGAAGGCGAAGCGCGGGATCTTGGTGACGACGTAGTCGATGGTGGGCTCGAAGCTGGCGGGGGTTTCGCGGGTGATGTCGTTGGGGATCTCGTCGAGGGTGTAGCCGACGGCAAGTTTGGCGGCGATCTTCGCAATCGGAAATCCGGTGGCCTTGGAGGCGAGGGCGGAGCTTCGGCTCACGCGCGGGTTCATTTCGATGACGATCATCCGGCCGTTGTCCGGGTTGACGGAGAACTGGATGTTCGAGCCGCCGGTTTCCACGCCCACAGCGCGGATGATAGCGAAACTCGCGTCGCGCATGATTTGGAACTCCTTGTCCGTGAGCGTCTGGATGGGGGCTACGGTGATGCTATCGCCGGTGTGCACGCCCATTGGATCAAAGTTTTCGATGGAGCAAATGATCACGCAATTGTCGGCCTTGTCGCGCATGACCTCCATCTCGTATTCCTTCCAGCCGATGAGTGATTCCTCGATGAGGATTTCATTGACGGGCGAAAGGTCGATGCCTTTCTTGGTCAGTTCCTCGTACTCATCGCGGTTATAGGCGATGCCGCCGCCGGTGCCGCCGAGCGTGTAGGCGGGCCGGATGATGAGGGGAAATTTTCCAATGCGGTCGGCAATGGCCCAAGCATCTTCCATGTTGTGGGCGATGCCGCTCACGGGCACGTCCAAGCCGATCTCGAGCATCAATTCCTTGAAGCGCTCGCGGTCCTCGCCGCGCTCGATGGCGTCGGCCTTGGCGCCGATCATTTCCACACCGTGCTTTTCCAAAACGCCGGTTCGAAAAAGCTCCATCGCAGTGTTGAGGCCGGTCTGCCCGCCGAGCGTGGGGAGCAAAGCAAGCTGACCTTCGGCCCCGAGCGACTTCATCTCGGCCAATTCGCGCACGATAATTTTCTCAACCGCTTCGGGCGTGACCGGCTCGATGTAGGTGCGGTCGGCAAATTCCGGGTCGGTCATAATCGTGGCTGGATTGGAATTCACCAGCACCACGCGATAGCCCTCCTCCTTGAGCGCCTTACAGGCCTGCGTTCCCGAATAATCAAACTCACACGCCTGCCCGATAATAATCGGGCCAGCGCCGATAATCAGAACCGAATGAATGTCGTCTCGTCGCGGCATGAACCGCGGGAGACTTAACGGAAAACCGGCCGGCTTGTCATGAGTTTTCTGGAAAAACCCGCCGAATGTTGTTCGCAATCAGCTACAAAAGCGATTGCTGCTGGCTGCCGTCGGGGTTCAGACCCAGTCGTTGGTGGCCCAGTTCGGTGGCGGTGCGGCCTTGGGGGGTGCGTTGGAGATAGCCTTCCATGATCAGAAAGGGCTCGTAGACTTCCTCCAGCGTATCGGCCTCCTCGCCGACGGCGGCGGCGATGGAGTTCACGCCCACGGGGCCGCCGTTGAATTTCACGATGATGGTCTCGAGGATACGCTTGTCCATCTCGTCGAGGCCGTGGCCATCAATCTCCAGCATGGCGAGCGCAGCGTCGGCAATGGCGTTGGTGATGGTGCCGTCGGCCTTCACTTGAGCATAATCGCGAACGCGCCGGAGGAGGTTGTTGGCAATGCGCGGGGTGCCACGGCTGCGGCGGGCGATTTCGGTTGCGCCTTGTTCGTCGATGTCGACATCCAACAAACCCGCCGAGCGTGTGACGATGCGGGTCATGTGGTCGGCGGCGTAATAGTTGAGTCGTTCGCGAATGGGAAAGCGCGTGAGGAGCGGCGCGGTGAGCAGTCCGCTGCGGGTGGTGGCGCCAATCAAAGTAAATCGCGGGAGGTTGAGCCGTACGCTGCGGGCGTTGGGGCCTTGGTCGATGATGATGTCCAGTTGGTAATCTTCCATCGCGGGGTATAGATATTCCTCCACGGTTTTTTGCATGCGATGAATTTCATCGATGAAGAGCACATCACCTTCCTCGAGGTTGGTGAGCAAGCCCGCGAGGTCGGCGGCTTTTTCAATAGTCGGCCCGCTGGTGGCGCGCAGGTTGCCGCCCATCGCTTTGGCAATGATGTTGGCCAGAGTGGTCTTGCCCAGTCCGGGCGGGCCGGAAAGCAGGAGATGATCGATCGGCTCCTTGCGCTGTTGGGCGGCGGTGACGGCAATCTCTAGCCGCTCGCGCACTTTGTCTTGTCCGGAAAATTGGTCAAATCCCTCCGGCCGCAGCGTCGATTCGAACGCTGCATCGGGGGTGCCCAATTCATCCGTGATCCGTGAGGCCATGTTCTTGTAGAGTGGGGGAGGAGAAGAGGAGTCGACAAGGGGATTCCATTAACAGCCTGCCTCGACATTGTGTTGCGGCCCGTTATGCTCGCGGCGTGAGCGACAAGCCATATAGCGGGGAGTTTGAGGATGCGGGGGACTTCGAGGAGTTCGAATACTCACCGAATTACACCGCCGTGCCGGAGGTGTTTCATTCGTTCACGGAGGAGGGGCCGTTTTCCAAATGCACAATGTGCGACAGAGCCTTGCTGGAGGATGGTACGCCGTATTTGATCCACAAGGCGTTTCATCGCGGTGAGGTGATTTTCGAGTATGCCATGTGTCTGCCTTGCCGGGCGAAAATGCAGGAGGAGCTTTCGGCCGAATCGCTCGAACGCATCAATGCTTACATGGACCGGTATCACATCGAGGACCGAAGCGAATCACTGCTGGCGGAGCACGGCACGGAGGTGGCGCCGTGGATTTCACATTGCGTGATCAGCGGCAAACCGATTCAGGGCGAGGACGAGTATCATTACTATGCCTTTTGCGACGGGCCGGATTTGGTCTTCAATGGCCTGCCCATGGCTCTCGCCGGCGGGGTGGATGAGGAGCTGAACGAGCTGCTCTCCAAACAAACGCGCGATCGGCTTGATGGGTTTGTGGATGAACAATTCGGTTTGCCACCGGAATTGCGCAAGCCGATCAAGGGCAGCCCGATCCTGATTTAAGGCCAACCCGGAGGGGCAAGTTCCACTTTGCCCCTAATCATAAAAGTAAATGGCATCATTGGACGAGGTGGAACTCGTTCCTCCCGAACATTCGCTTGAAGAAACCGGCCTGTTGGGGCAGTCTAATCAACGGAATGTTGGAGTTTCTCGGTCAATCCGCTCGCCATTGTGACGGGCTTTCGCGCCGCAGTTTTCTGCGGGCGGGTGTGTTGGGCGTGGGCGGCTTCACGCTAGCGGATCTGCTCCGCGCGGAAGGTGGCCAGAGCAGCTCGACCAAGGCGGTGATTAACATCCATCTTGATGGTGGCCCGCCGCAGATGGATATGATCGATCCGAAGCCGGAAGCGCCTGCGGAGTTGCGCGGTGAATTCGCCGGTATCCGGTCCAAGCTGCCCGGCGTGCATCTCACCGAGTTGATGCCCCGCATGGCGGCGGCGGCAGATCGCTTTGTATTTCTTCGCTCGTTGGTTGGTTCGGCCGGCCGGCATGACGGGTTTCAATGTCAGAGCGGGTATAACATTAAGGAACTTTCTGGAATCGGTGGACGTCCCGCGCTTGGTTGCGTGGTGGATCGATTGCTCGGTTCCAGCGGCAACGCCCCCGCGTTTGTGGATCTCATGCAAGGCCGGCCATTAGCTCGCAACAGCGCGCGGCCCGGTTTTCTCGGCCCGGCATACAAGCCGTTCCGGCCGGATATTTCACACCTCTTCAAGCGCGAGCTGGAAACCGGCATGCAGGGCGAGTTAGCGCGCTTGGGTAAGGATCATCAGGTAAACCTCAAATTGATTGCCGGACTGAACGCCGAGCGGCTGGATGATCGTGTGGGGTTGCTGCAGCAGTTCGACGGCATTCGTCGCGCGTCCGATAAGAGCGGAATGATGCGCGCGATGGATCGGTTCAATCAACAGGCTGTGGGCATTCTCACTTCCGGCAAGTTTGCCGATGCGCTGGACCTCACGAAGGAAGATCCCAAAATGCTCGAGCAATACACGCCGCGGCTGAAGCTGGGAGGCGAACGGTTTTACACTGCAGAAGGGCCGACTTCCGCGCGCAAGCTGCTGATGGCGCGGCGACTGGTCGAGGCCGGTGTCCGCGTGGTGAGTGTGAGCATCAGTGACTTTGACACGCACTCAAAGAATTTCCCCCGGATGCGCAATCTCGTGCCGATCGTGGACCACGCCCTGGCGACGCTGGAGGCGGACCTGCGTTCGCGTGGCTTGCTCAACGAAGTGTTGGTGGTGGCGTGGGGTGAGTTTGGCCGTACACCCAAGGTGAACAGCAAGGGCGGCCGCGATCATTGGCCGCGCGTCTCCCCTGCCATCATGTTCGGTGGCGGCATTCGCGCCGGTCAGGTGATTGGCGCCACGGACAAGATAGCCGGCGAATGCACCGAGCGCCCGGTTCATTATCAGGACGTGATTGCCACGATGTACCAGCACTTGGGCTTAAACCCCAACGCCGTGACCGTGGAAGACACCACCGGCCGGCCGCAATACCTCTGTGACACCGGTCGTCCGATTTTGGAACTTTCTTGAGACCTCTTTTGCCGGCGGCTAAATGTGATAGTCGCTGGCTTTTTTCTTTTCAGCTTTATCCAGCACGCGCATGTCGAGGCCGTCGTAAATGACGAGGGAGTGCGGCTTCACGCTGTCCATAATGAACACATTGCCGCCGATGGTGCTGTGGGTGCCGATGATTGTTTCGCCGCCGAGGATGGTGGCGCCGGGATAAATGGTTACATGATCCTCGATCGTCGGATGCCGCTTGGTGCCGGCAAGTTGTTGACCGCCCGAAGTGGATCGCGCCCCCAGCGTCACGCCGTGGTAGAGCTTCACGTGGTTGCCGATTTCGCAGGTCTCACCGACCACTGTGCCGGTGCCGTGATCGATGAAAAAATGATGGCCAATCTGCGCGCCGGGATGCAGATCCATGCCGGTACGTTCGTGGGCCCACTCGGTCATAATGCGCGGCAGTAGAGCCACCCCTTGTTGATGTAACACATGCGCCAAGCGTTGCACCGAGATGGCTTCAACGAAGGGATAGCTTAAAATAATTTCTTCTTTGCTCTTGGCCGCCGGATCGCCGTCAAAGGCGGCGTCCACATCGGTGGTGAGCATTTTCCGAACGGCGGGTAGTTGCGCGAGAAATTGCAGTGTCATTTTCCGCGCAGTGGTCCGAGGATTAGCCTCAGCCGTATCATTGGGCGGGGCGTGTGTGAAGCATTTCACTAACTCATCCTCCAGCCGACCGGCTACAGAATCCATCAGCAGCGCGGTTTCCATTTTGATTTCCGACGAGTGCGTGACCTTGTTGTCGAAAAACCCGGGAAACAGTAGCGCCAGCAGGTCGGTGGTGAGGCTCACAATACCGCTCTTGGAAGGCAGGTTGGTGCCGTCCAAGTGATTGATTCCCCCCACGCTGGCGTAGGAGGCGATCAATTGATCCGTGAATTCAGTGATCTTCACGCGGCGAGTAAACCGCAGGCGCGATGCGAAGGCAAGCGTGCCGCCGATGCTTTGGTCTATTGGGCGAGTACCCGTTCGATCGCTGCAACGGCATCGGCTGGGGTTATTTCTTTGAGGCACCGGAAATCAATGGGACATTTGCGAAGGAAACACGGCGAACAATCGGCGGTAGTCCGCAGCAGTTGATGGGGGGAAAGGGGGTTATCGGGAAGGCCAGGGCCGGTGAGGTCCGGGCTCGTGCTGCCGAAGGGCACGATCACCGGTGTACCGGCAGCGGCGGCGACGTGCATGGGGCCGGTGTCATTGGTGAGTACGGCATCGCAGGCGGCAAGGGCAGAAACCAATTCAGGTAAGGTGGTTTGGCCGGCGAGATTGGTGTGATGGTCGGCGGGCAAGGCGTCGGCAATCTCCGCGGCGGTGTCCTGATCTCCAGAGCCGCCTAGAAGAAGCACGTGGGCTTGGCGTTGCTCGATCAGTTGACTGGCGGTTTCGATGAAATGTTCGGTGGGCCAACGCTTGGCAGGGCCGTATTCGGCTCCGGCAATCAGGCCGATGTAAGGCCGCGGTTTTTCGGTCGGCGAAAAAACAGGCGCGTTTTCACTGCGATCCAGTTGTGGTGCGAGGGGTTTGGAGCTGGCGCCGAGGTGTTGTGCGAGGTGCAGGTATTGATGGATGTGATGGGCGGACTCTGGAAAGGTTTGGGGTTTAAGGTGGTTGATGAGCCGGTACTCGATATCAATGGGCATCCGTTTCTGCATGGGGATGGCCTTGGGGCGAGGCGCAATGGCGTGGGTGAGCAACGGGCTACGCCAGTTTCCGGAATAGCCGATGCGGCGCGGAATGCCTGCGTGCCAAGCTTCAAGGGCGGTGCGGAATGAATTGGGCAAAATGAGCACTGCATCGAAATCCTTAGGCTTGAGGCGTTTGCTGATGACAAAAGGCGATTCTCCCTTGGCGAAGGTGAGTACTTGATCGAAGTGCGCAGTTTGCGCCCAAAGACCAGCGAGTTTTTCGTGGGAGAGCAGGGTGAAGCGCGTCTTGGGCAGAGCCTCTCGAAGGCGCGTGACGGCCGGCAATGTCATGATGGCATCGCCCAGCCAATTGACGCCGCGGATGAGGAGATTTTGAGGCGTGTCACTCATGGGCTTGCGGGCGGGGTTTCCATCGGTTGTGCACCCAAAACCAATTGGCGGGATCGCGCCGAATGGTTTCTTCCTGAGCCGCGATGATATCCCGGGTGATCGCTTCAGTGGAGCGGCGTTTGCCGTTTTCTCTAACAGGAATTTCCTCGCCCAGCTCAATGGTCCAACGGCCGGGTGAGGTGCGGAAACAGGCGGAAGGAAAAATCCGGCATTTGTAACGTTGGGCAAACACCGCGGGCGCGGGGCTGACGGATGTTTCACGACCGAAGACTGGTAGCCAAAGACCGTGCTCGCCGGCGTTTTGATCGGCCAGAAGGCCTAACACGATGTGGGGTGTTTTCATGGCAGTCTTGAGCTGCGTACCTCCGGAGCGTCGTTCAAAATACAAGCAACCGGACGCGATGCGGAGTTCGAGCATGAGCTTAGTTAAGCGTGGTTGACGGAGCGCTCGGTAGGTGGTGGCGGGCTGCGCGGTGGGGGCGCCAAGGTGGAGCCAGGAAAATAATTCGAAGTTCCCGTAATGGCCGATGGCGAGAATGATTCGTGCTTCAGGGTCTTCCTGCAAAACGGATTCCAGTCGCTCGTATCCTTCGAATGTGAGGATGTCTTGGATTTGTTCGGCGTTCATACCGCCGGTTTTTAGTATGCAGGCGTAGGTTTCGCCGAGGCGTTGAAAATGGTGACGAGCCAGTTGGGTGACATCGTGTTGCGATTTTTCAGGAAACGCGGCGGCGAGGTTTTTCCGGGCGACAGTCCGGTGGCGTTTATCCAGAATCCAAGCCAGCCCGCCTAGACGCCGACCGACCCAAGCCAGCGCGCGAAGGGGCAGACAACGGGCGCTGGCGACGATGGTGCGGGCGAGGTAGTAAAGGAACGTTTCCATTAGCGAAAACAGATTTTGCGGACACAATCGTCGAAGTCCTTGGCCCCACTGAGAATCTTGATCTCCACACGCATGTAGAAAATGGGCAGATCGCGTCGGTCGATTTTTGGAAATCGTACGGCATCCTTTTGCGTGGTGAGGATGACATCGGCTCGGCGTTTCTTGGCTCGGTTGATGGTGTTCAGGATTTCCTGCTGGTTAAACCGGTGATGATCGGCGAAACGCTTGGTGTAGACGAGTTCGGCACCTTGTTGTAGGAGACTTTGCTCGAAGCTCTCGGGCTGGGCGATGCCGCTAAGAGTGGCCACCTTCTTTCCCTTGAGCCAGCCGATCTGTTCCCGTTGGTCGGGATTGAAGACGTCTTCGAAAAAGAGCGGCCAATGGACGCACTCGATAATGCCGGCGCTGGGGTTATGTTTGCGGATGCGGGCGCGCAGGCCAGCGGTTTCGCCGTCGCTTTTGGTGATGAAGATGGTGTCCGCCCGGCGAATGTGCTCGGGCGGTTCGCGCAGCGTGCCGCGAGGCAGGAGATGTTCATTGCCGAACGGTTGCTGGGCATCCACGAGCACGATGTCGCGTCGGCGGCCGGCGAGTTTCCAGTACTGAAATCCATCGTCCAACAGCAGGGTATCGCAGCCGAATTGTTCGATGGCGTAGCGCCCGGATTTCACTCGGTCCTTGTCGGTCAAGACCACTACGTCCTTGAGATTGGAGGCGAGCATGTAGGGTTCATCGCCCGCATCTTCGGAGTTGAGCAACAGGCTTTTACCATCGGACACCACACGGGGCGGAACTATCTCATCCTGAAGAAGGAGTTTATTTTTCCAACGCTGGGTGAGTGGCGGTGGTTTGGAGCGATAGCCGCGGGAGAGAATGGCAACCTTGCGGCCCTGATCGGTGAGGACGCGTGCGAACTTTTCAACCACTGGGGTCTTGCCCGTGCCGCCTACAGTGAGGTTGCCCACGGTGATAACCTGTACGCCAAGGGGGTGATCGCGGATGATACGGGCTTCGTACAGCCAGCGGCGGCCTTTGACGATGATGAGGAACACCCTGGAAAGGCCGAAGAGCACTCCCCGGAGTAGCGCGGCCTTTTTGCCCCGGCGCTCACCGAAGATGACCTCAAGGGCGAAGGTTTCAAATTGTTCCTGCCAGGCACGGAGGGAATCGCGCATCGGGCGGAGAGTGCCAGAGGATTAGGCGTTCTTCAAGTCGGGGAGAGATCGGCCAGATTGTTCCGCCTCGCTCGGTGGGGTGTCTGGGTTGGGAGGCGCGGGCTTTTTCTGAAAATGCGGTGGAGGTCCGGAACGATGCGGCGGGCGGCCTTTGGGGCGGCCGGGTTCCTTATTGAACCGGAAATGGGGGAGATTATCGAAGACGCGCGTTTGTTCCGGGGTGAGGGTGCCGCGGATGTGTTTCTGTAAATCGCGATGTTCCTCGCGCAGTTGCTCGCGGAAAGGTTCACCAAATTCAAAAATTCGCTGATGACTTTGCTTGGTTAGCTCGAGAATCTGGTTTTTCTGTTCCTCACTCAACTCAAGGTGGCGATCCAGATAACCGGATGAACGGAAAAAGACGGGCCGCGCCGGCCGTGTTTCCTTGCCGTTGGATTGTGGTTGAAATCTAGAGGCGCCGTTTTGCGGCGGGGCGGGCGTTTCGGGTGCGGTTTGGCGCGTGAGCAAATGGCCGGTACCGACTCCACTGCCGAAAATCATCAAAGTCGCTAGAATGGCTTTCCACTGATCCATCAGATCTCCTTAGCGATCGAGTGCTGGGGTTTCGATGGCCAACATGACGATGGCCTCAAGGTCCTCATCGGTCGTTTGGGTCTGGGCGGTCAGCGGGGCGGAAGGAGCCGGTTGGGGCTGTGGTCCGGCCGCTTCAGGGCTGTCCAAAACGGCTACAAGAATCATTACTGCCAGACAAGGCACCACGGCTCGCCAGAGAGCTTGGCTCCATTGCTGCCAGAGATTTATGGCTGCTTGGGGAGCGGCTTCAATGTGGGCCATGATGCGCTTTTCGAAGGCGTACGGAACGTGATCGACGGGTATTTCCCGTGTTTCGGTCAGCATTTTCGTCAAAATGTCTTCGGATTCTTTCACGTTCTTCTTTTCAGACGGTTCCATTTTCAAGTTCGTTACAGTTTTACAGATATTTTTCGGGGTTCAGCCGATCCACGGATTTGCGCATTCTTTCGCGCGCGCGGTGGGCTTTTACTTTGACGTTCGATTCGCTGAGGCCGGTGAGATCGGCAATTTCCCGGATCGATTTCCGTTCCAGTTCCAGCAGGATGATGATGTGGCGGTCTTCGGGCTTTAGATCATCAAGGAGTTTATCGACCAACGCTCGGGCGGCTTCGCGGTCTGTGTGGGCATGTGATTCCTCGCCCAGATTTTCAAACCAATCGTTTTCCTCATCCGAGAGATCGGTGGCATTCCATTCCCGGTTACGCTGGTGTTTGCGAAGGAAATCATAGCAAGTGTAGGTGGCCGTGCGCATCAGCCAATGTTCAAACGGGGCTGTGCCCTTATAGCTTGATAGCTTGCTGAAGGCCTTGAGGAAGACGGTTTGTGCAATGTCCTCCACTTCGTTTTCCCGGCGGGCATAGCGTCGGGCGAGGGCGAAGATGCGTGGCTGATACTTGACCACCAATGGCTCGAAACTGGCCGTGTGCCCATCCAGCACCTCGGCAATCAATTCTTTATCGGTTGGCTCAGCCACAGCGGAATTGTTAACAGGCTCAACAGGTGAACCCATAAAAAAAAGCCACCGACACCCAGAGGGCATCGGTGGCTGAATTCATTCTTTGGTCATTCGGTTTGGACCGGTTTAGCGGCGGGGACTCCGGTGACCGCGATGTGGCTCAGGTCGACCTTTGGGGCCGCCGTGGGGCGGGCGCGGGTCACGGGCTTGCGGGCCTTTGGGGCTATGGCCGGGTTTGTTTCCTTTGCAGCTCGAGCAACCGCTCGGCTTGCCATGAGATTGTCTGCCCCGAATCTGCGGACCTTTCGGGCCAGGACCGGGTTTACCAAAGTCGTGTCGAGGACCACCCCGTTGCGGACCGCGGGCTTGTGGGCCTTTTGGGCCGTGACCCTGGCTGAATCCTGGGCGAGGTCCTTGCGGACGGCCGTGTGATGGCTGAGGGCCACCTCGTTGCGGACCGCGAGCTTGCGGGCCCTTGGCGTCGGGGCGGCCGTGGCTGGACTTGCCGTGACGATGGTCGCCACGGTCGCGGTCATCGTTCAGCGCATACTGAACGCCCTCGAACGAGGCTACGCTGCCTTTTTTGCCGGGGCGGCCTTTGCCCTTGCCTTCGCCGCCAGGGCGTTGACCGGGCCTGCCTTTTCCTTCACCGCCTGGACGTTGCCCAGGACGTCCTTGAGGGCTTCGTCGCATTTCCTCCAGTTTCTTGGCTTGTTCTTCAGTGAGGATGGCTCGCATTTTCTTTTGGTATTCTTCGCGGAGAGCGCCGAATCTCTCACGAACCCCCTCGCGATTTTCGCTTTCCCGGGCTTCAGCCATCAATTTGCCAAAGGCGGCACGTTGATCTTCCTGCAGTTTTTTCATCTGCAGAGCCTGTTTTTCGTTGAGCCCGAGAGCCTTGGCCATGGCGGCACCGCGATCGGGGCGTTCGCCGCCTTTGCCGCGGGCTTCGGGGCGACCCTTTCCGGGGCCACGTCCTTTTTCGTCTGCCTGAACAGCGGTGGTCAACAGGCCGACCGCTAGGAGAACAAGAGTGGTTTTATGCAATTTCATGTTTACTTGGTTAACTATACTTAATTTCGGGGCGAGAACAGGAGCAACACTCTCTCAGTTGCACCCAGAGACGCCTTTGGGTTTTGGCTGGTTACAGTGATTATGTCATAAATCGGCGTAAAATGGCGGTTGACAGGGCGATGAATCCTGTTAATTTCACCGCCCCGCTGGATTAAAAAATAGCGGTAAACTTTAAGATTTGGGGGTGAATCTCCTTAATGACAGAAATTAAACTGAAAAAAGGTGAACCGGTTGAACGCGCTTTGCGCCGCCTGAAAAAGAAGATGGATCGCGAAGGCACCATTAAGGATGTGCGAAATCGACGTGCGTTCGAGAAACCGAGCGCACGCAAACGACGCAAGATGAAGGCGTCTAAGTTCCAGGCCATGTTGGCCGCGCGCTACGCTGATTATTAATCCACCCTCACCGGATTGACGGCGCGCCTACGGGCGCGCATTTTTTTTGCCATGACTCCTCGCGACATCGTGCTTGATTTGCTCCGCCGTTTGCAAGAGGCCGGACATGAGGCCTACCTCGTGGGGGGGTGTGTGCGTGATGAACTCTGCGGGATGGCGCCGCAGGATTATGATATGGCCACCAGCGCTCGGCCTGAAGAGGTGGAGGCGCTCTTTCCCCAGACCCATGCCGTGGGTAAGAGCTTCGGGGTGATTTTGGTGGTGGAACACGGGCACACCTTTGAGGTGGCCACTTTTCGGGCGGAGAGTGATTACACCGATGGTCGCCGCCCGAATACCGTGACGTTTAGTGATGCGCAAACCGATGCCAGTCGCCGAGACTTCACCGTGAACGGGCTCTTTATGGATCCTTTGAGCGACACGGTGCACGATTGGGTGGGAGGGCAGGAGGACTTGGAGAAACGCCGGCTGCGCACCATCGGACATCCTCCCGAGCGATTTAACGAGGATCATTTGCGCTTGTTGCGCGCGGTACGTTTAGCGGCGCAACTAGATTTCGAGATTGATCCAGCCACATTTGCGGCTGTCCGAGACATGGCCGACCACATTACCCGAGTGAGTGCTGAACGGATTCGGGATGAATTGTTGAAACTCTTTCGTCCACCCTATGCCGCCCGCGGTTTGGATCTCCTTCATGAGAGCGGTTTGCTGGCGCAGGTATTGCCCGAATTGCTACCGACTGTAACGTGCGAACAATCACCCGATTATCATCCGGAAGGCACGGTGTACGATCACATCCGTCTCATGCTTTCCAAACTGCCCGCCGAGGCATCTGTCGAGTTGCCTTGGACGGCGTTGCTGCATGATATCGCCAAGCCGGTGACGCAATCAGAGTGCGAAGAGGGCAGGATCCATTTTTACGGCCACGAGAAAATCGGCGCGGATATGGCGCAACAGATCCTGCAACGGCTACGGTTTCCCAACGTCGAGATCGAGGCCATTGTGCAAACGGTTCGTTATCACATGCAGTTCAAGGACGCGCCGAAGATGCGCAAGGCCACGCTGCGCCGGATGCTGATGCGGCCCACCTTTGAACTGGAGCTGGAACAACACAGGTTAGATTGCCTCGGTTCCCATGGGTTGATGGATATTTATGATTTCATCCGTGAACAACAAACCGTGCTTCAGGAAAAACCGCTCTTGCTGGAGCCTCTGATTAGCGGTCGTGATCTGATTGAGTTGGGCATCGAACCGGGACCGGCGCTGGGGCAATTGCTCGATGCTGTGCGAGATCAACAACTGGCCGAGACGTTTAGCACCCGCGAAGAGGCGCTCGCGTGGGCTAAGGAAAAGGCTGACCTTTGACCGGCCATTGGGTAAGCTGTGCGCGCACGGATGGATAAACTGTTGCTTATCGATGACGAGGCGGATGTCCGATATTCGTTTGAACGGATCTTCGGCCGCAAGGACGGGCTGGAACTGCACACGGCCGGTAGCGGCGAGGCTGCGCTGGAATTGATTCCGCAGCTCAAGCCGGATTTGGTGATCATGGATGTGCGCATGAGTGGCATCACCGGCATTGAGACGCTGCAGCGGTTGCGGGAGTTTGATTCCAAAACGCCGGTGATTTTGATGACCGCATTCGGCACCACGCAGACGGCCATTCAGGCTATGAAGCACGGCGCCTACGATTACATACTTAAGCCGTTTGATGTGCCCAAGCTTGAGGAGATGGTGGGCAAGGCCCTTGACGCGGCACGATCCATGAAGCAGGTGGTGTCGTACGAGCCGCTGCTGGAGAAGGAGGATTTCGATTTAGGCATTATTGGTCAAAGTGCACTGATGCAGGAGGTATTCAAGACCATCGGCCAATTAGCGGCCAGTGACGCGACTGCCCTGATCACTGGCGAGAGCGGTACGGGCAAGGAGTTGGTGGCGCGTGCGATTTACAGTCACAGTCAGCGCAGTAGCCAGTCATACCTCGCGATCAATTGCGCGGCCATTCCGGAGAACCTGCTGGAGAGCGAGTTGTTCGGCCATGAGAAGGGTGCTTTCACCGGCGCCAACACACAGCGAATCGGTAAGTTTGAGCAATGCGACGGTGGTACGATTTTTTTGGATGAAATCGGTGACATGACACTCGCTACGCAGACCAAAATCCTGCGAGTGCTGCAGAATGGCATCTTCGAGCGTGTAGGGGGCAATCAGCCTGTTAAGGTGGATGTGCGCGTGATCGCCGCCACCAATAAGCCATTGGAAAAGGCTGTGGAAGAAGGCGATTTTCGCGAGGATTTATTTTACCGGCTGAACGTCGTGCGCATCCAGTTGCCTGCCCTACGCGAACGGCGCGAGGATATTCCGCAACTCGTCAGTTATTTTCTCTCCAAAAATTCACCCAACCTCAAACAGCCGAAGACCGTGCAGCCCGATGCGCTTGCTAAGCTGGAAACCCACGATTGGCCCGGCAACGTGCGCGAACTGGAAAACGCCGTGCAACGCGCACTGGTGATGGCTAAAGGCGATGCGATCCTGCTGGAGAATCTCCCGCCGGAAGTGTTGAACGTGGCCGATGCCGACTCGCCAGATGTCGATGGCGATGATCTAGCCGGACTGGCCTCGAAGCTGTTTAGGTGGGCGCGTAATAATCCGGACCTGAAGGTGATCCCGGCGGTGGAGCGGGAGCTGGTGATCAATGCGCTTAAGGAAACCGATGGCAATCAGGTGCAGAGCGCCAAGCTCCTCGGCATCACGCGCGCCACCTTGCGCAAGCGGATTGAAAAGTTTGATATCAAACAGGGTTTGACGGTCGAATAATCGGCCGCGTCAGTCGCTGCTCGGGAAACGATCAGTCTCCACCACCTTCAGCGGACCCCGCGGGTCGGTCTCCGGAAACAGCAAAAAACGAAAACCCACCTTGGCCCCGAGCAATTTTTGGCTTTGCGTTACGCCCAATACGCACGCGGCTGTGGCGTAGGCGTCGCTTTCCATGCAGGTCGCGGCCGTAGCTGTACAACTGCCGATACCTTGGACTGGGTAACCCGTGCGCGGGTCTAGCAG
>Ga0066825_10000195_pt1 | contig 20898 bp, 18 predicted proteins | sample ETNtaG_6_FD_65608 | JGI IMG/M metagenome (GOLD analysis project Ga0066825, IMG submission 65608) | Marine microbial and viral communities from oxygen minimum zone, Eastern Pacific Ocean - ETNP201306SV45 | ecosystem: Environmental > Aquatic > Marine > Oceanic | place: Pacific Ocean: Eastern...
AATTAACTGATCCAGCAAAGCTGAAAAGAATTGTTTCTTTAATTGGCAATGAAGGCCCTTGGATTGGAATAGGAGTTGATGTCAAGGGAGCTATTTACGAAGGATTACTAGAAAAAAATGCATCTGAAGTTAGATCAGGAGCTGGTCAATATTTTACTCCACGGCCAATTATTGATGCTATTGTTAAATGCATCAACCCTCAAATTGATGAAACAATTTGTGACCCTGCCTGTGGTACTGGAGGATTTTTAATATCTGCTTTTGATTACATGAAAAATCAATCAGATGATAAGGAAAAATTAACTAAATTAAAAAATAATTCATTTCATGGCGTTGATATAGTCAATGAAGTTGTAAGGCTCTGTGCAATGAATTTATATTTACATGGTATCGGCAATGGTAAATGCCCAGTTATTTATGGAGATGCTTTGGCAAAAGACCCATCTCAAAGATATAATGTTATTATAACTAACCCTCCTTTTGGAAAGAAGAGTAGCTATAAAGTTATTGGCGAAGATGGTAGTACTTCAACCGAAACTGAGAATTACGAAAGAGAAGATTTTAAATTCACTACCTCAAATAAACAATTTAACTTCCTACAGCATATTATGACCATTATGGACATTAATGGTCGTGCTGGAGTGGTATTACCTGACAATGTTTTGTTTGAAGCAGGAAGTGCAGGAGAAGGAATTCGTAAGAGATTGCTAAATCAATTTAATTTCCACACTTTATTAAGACTGCCAACAGGAATTTTTTATAGCCAAGGAGTTAAGGCTAATGTTTTATTTTTTGATAAAAAGGTAGCAAGCAAAGACCATTGGACTAAAGAATTGTGGATTTACGATTTAAGAACCAACAAGCATTTCACTTTAAAAACCAATCCTATAACCCACAAAGATTTAGAAGATTTTGAAAAAAATTACTGTATCGATGATTTTTCCAAGAGAAAAGAAAGCGAAAGATTTAAGAAATTCACTTATGATGAAATTATTAATCGTGATAAGTTGAATCTAGATATATCTTGGTTAAAAGATGATAGCTTGGAAAATTTAGATAATCTACCAGAGCCAGATATTATTGCATCAGAAATTGTTGAAAATTTAGAAGCGGCTCTTGAGCAATTCAAAAATGTTGCTGACGAACTTGGAGCAAAATAGATGGTGAAGATATTAGAATTTGACGAGGTAATAAAACAAACAGAATCATTAGCTGGTAAAAAGTGTGTATTACTTGGCAATGGATTTAGTATGGCCTATGATAAAAAGAGGTTTTCTTTTACCGATTTACTTAAAACTGCAATTGATGAAAATATTATCGATAAGGATTCGAATATACTAAAGATATTTGAAAAACTAAAAACCGCTGATTTTGAAAAAGTAATCAGATATTTAAATAACACCATATCAATATCAGAAATCTACTTCCCTGACACAGACAAAAAGCAAATTAAAAATGATATCAGGCAGTTAAAAAAGTATTTGGTAAATACTATTACAAATAACCACCCTGACAAGGTTACAGATATAAATCCAGTACTATCAGAAAATTGTGCAGGCTTCTTATCTCACTTTCAAAGAATTTATACTCTAAACTATGATCTCTTATCATATTGGGTAATTATGAAAAATAAATCATCCTACGAACTTGGTTTTACAGATGGATTTGGTGACGATGAGGATGATATAAAAGATGAGATAAAGAATGATTATGTGACATATAAAGATAGTCAGCATGAGTTGTTATTTTTACATGGCGGACTTCATTTATTTGACAATAAGACAAGTACTATAAAATTAACTTTTAGCAGAACGAGTGAAACTTTAAAAAAACAGATATATAAAAAATTGGTATCTGGGATTTATCCAGTATTTATTTCAGAAGGTACAAGTGACGATAAATTAGAAAAAATTAGGCATAACTACTATCTCAATCATTGCTATAAAGCACTAAAGAATCAATCAGGATCACTTGTGATATTTGGAACAACCTTAAAATCAAATGATGATCACATAAGAAAGGCTATTTTAGAAAGTAAATTTAGAAATATATTTATTGGAATTTATTCAGATGATGAGTTATCTCTAGCAGAATCTTTCATGGATGAGGTAGACTCAAGAAATCAAAGTCTTAAATCAAATCAAATCAAAAACGTATTTTTATATAATTCAAAATCAATTAATCCCTGGAATTATATTCCAAAAGAATAAGCTCTGCCTTAAAAAAAGTTTTGCAAAAAACACCAAAAATCACATCGCTACCCACTTTTACAACTACAAAACGAAATGCTTCAAGCCAGTAAAATCCGAAGAGGTCACAAAATTGTTGTAACCTCATGTCCGGAGAAAGAGAGAGAATTTTACCCTGATTTTAGTAAAAAGTTGGGTGGAATTGATTTTTTGTGACCTCGTGTAAAGAATTTACAAAAGCCACAAAAGCCTGCCAATACTGGGCTTACATCCCCAATCAAAAAACAGCAAAAAATCACAAGAGAGAGGTTTTGAATTTGAAAGAATGGTGGGCGCTCAGGGACTCGAACCCTGGACCTGTTGATTAAAAGTCAATTGCTCTACCATCTGAGCTAAGCGCCCTAAAAAACTTGGATATTTCTATAGCTAAATAGCTAAAAGGTCAATAATTAATAAATATTTTTTATGCAAAGACCATACCTAACATGATAACACTACATTCCCCATTAACTATGAACTACTACATGTCTAAGATTCAATCTTATCCTGAGGTAGGGATTTTGAGGTTTTTGCTCCTAAATCCTTTATTACCTCAAACCTATTCATTATGTTGCCTTTACCAAAAGATAGTTTCTGCATCGCATTATTATAAGTTTGATCAGCCTGATCAATAGATCTTCCGATCTTTTGCATATCATCTAAAAACCCAACAAATTTATCATATAAAGCACCACTTAATCTAGCTATTTCCTTCACATTCTTATTTTGTTTTTCCTGCTTCCATAACGCTACAATAATCTTAAGGGTAGAATGAAGAGTCGCTGGACTGACTATCAAAATTTTCTTTTCCCATGCTTCCCAAAATATATTATTATCACTTTGCAAAGCTAGAAAATAGGAAGGCTCTATCGGAACAAACATTAAAACAAAATCTAAACTATTATGTTTTTTAGAACTCTGATAACTTTTCTTACTTAGGATATCTATATGAGATCTCAAAGATTTCACATGATCCTTAATAGCATTCATTCGCTGCTGCTCTGTATCACTATTAACATATTGCTCATATGATAACAAAGATACTTTCGAATCGATAATGATATGTTTATCTTCTGGCAAATACACCACTAAATCAGGCTGTATTTTATCTCCTTGATTATTTTCTGTTACTTCTTGTAACTCATACTCTACCCCCTTTTTTAAACCAGATCTTTCCAAAATATTTTCTAATATAACCTCTCCCCAATTTCCCTGAGATTTCTGATCACCTTTTAAAGCATTTGTAAGATTCTCTGCATCCTTACTTAACTTATTATTAAGCTCTAATAATTTCACTATTTCTGTCTTTAAGCTAACCTTATCTCTAAGCTCCTTATCGTATGATTCCTTAATTTGATGTTCAAATTCTGATATTTTTTTCTGCAAAGGAGAAACAATCTTATCTATCTCTTCCTTATTTGTACTCACCAGATTTTTCTTTCCCCCTTCTAATATTTTATTTGAAATAATTTCAAACTCTTTACTAAACTCTTTATATAACTCTTCTTTTGAAGCTAAAAAATCATCTTTATTATTAAGCTCATACTCTAAGACAGAAACTTTATTATTAATGCGCATTAACTCATTATTTAACTCTTCTTTTTTTGCTTCTAATTCTGCAATAGATTTATTCCTTTCTAATAGTTTTTCTTCTGCAAATTTACATTTATCCTCAGCCGAAATTACTTTCTGGGCCAAACTATTATTCCGCTTAGAAAGTAATAACCATACCGTAGGGAAAACCACAATTCCTCCCAGCAAAAAAGCTAAAATATTACCAACCATTATTCTACCATCTATTATGCACCCAGAACCATTCTTCTGGCTTCCTTCTTACCCACCTTTCTATCACTTTATTTATTCTTAGCATCACATCATAATCATTTTTGCACCCCTCTTCGTTCACATATATTGGGTCTTCTATATACAATTTAAACTTATTACCATCACGCTCAATATGTAATGGAAACAAAGGAATATTACGCTTTAATGCAATATTAGCCATCAAACCAGTAGTTTTAGCATTCCTACCAAAAAACGGTACATCAATCCCTTCTGATAATTTTTGATCAACAAAAATTGCCATAGACTCATTTCTCAGTAAGTTCTTAATAGCTTTTCCTGCCCCCAGAACCCCTTTTTCACACATTGTAATATTACTATTTTTCGTCCTCAGTCTTACCACTTCATCATCTATCATCCTATTATTTGCAGGCCTATAAATAATATTAACATCCATATTATTTAAGACAAAATATCTAGAAATTATCTCCCAATTACCAAAATGAGCTGTAAAAAGTATAAGTGGCTCTTTGTTTGCCAAAAATTTCCGTAATACTTCATGCCCTTCAACTTCAACTAGCTGGTCAAATTGTTTTTGACTAAAATCAACTACATGAGGAAACTCTGCAAAAGTTCTACCAAGATTATTCCACACTCCCCTTATTATCCTACCATACTCCTTATTAGATAAATCTGGCATGGCCTGCTCTAAATTTTTTCTAGCAGTTTTAGAAGCCTTAAAAAGCCCCCCCAAAGATCCCATTATCTTCCCACCTATATACGAAGATACGTGATAAGGTAGCAAACGAAACAACCTTATAAAAAACAAAAATAATATATATTCAACATAATATCTAAAGCGCTTGAACATCTTTACTCATAAATATCATTAATAATCTTTACATAATCTACCAATAAAAAAACCAATCAAAGATCAGTGTTAATATTAGGCTTAACCTTCTTTTTCAAACTATCCAAAAATTCCTTCTCCCTTGTTAACTTGAGTTCAATCTTAAACTCAATAATTTTCTCATGGTATTTCTTAGGAATTTTTACCATATCTTTACTTGTGGTAATTAAACGTAAATTTCCTGCCATTTTAATCAAATCCTCTATATCTTCATCCCCATAATCATAATGATCGGGAAACTCTTTCACCTTATATACAGAGTAATCATGATCTTTTAAAGAATTAAAAAATTTTCTATTATTACTAATCCCAGAAAATGCAAAATAACCATTTTCTTTCTTAATATTCTTTTTACCCTCAATTTTAGCAATAAAACTCTTACTAGAATATTTATCGTAACAATCTAATTTTAAAGGCACATCTGCATCTCCTACATAAAAAATATAATCTGCCTTTTGCATAGCCGACCTATACCCCTGCCTTAATGGACCAGCCGGAATCAAAAAACCGTTTCCAAACATAAAACTAGTATCAATAACCAAAATTCTAATATGATGTACAATCCTAAAATTCTGCAAACCATCATCCATAATCACACAATCAGAATCTACATTATCTACTATATTTTTAGCTAAATATTTTTTCTTAGATACAATAGTCTTAGCTTGATTGGATAACAATAAAGCCTCATCTCCAACATCTTTTACTGCACTGTTATCTTTTACTATTTCTGGACCAACCAGATCTCCCAAATACCCCCTTGTTAAAAAAACAGAACTGATATCCGCAGATTTTAATAACTTCTCTATCAATAAAGCCGTGGGTGTCTTCCCCGCGCCTCCAACAGTCACATTACCAATCGTAATAGTCACCTTATTAAAAGACACAGGCCTAGAAAACATCTTTTTCAACCCAAATAAAATCCAATATAATAACGATAACGGAAGAAAAAAATAACTTACTATATGTTTCTTATGCCAAAAAACTGGCATTATTAACTTCATTAAAATACTTTTTCTAAAATTTCCATTAACATTAATACAAAAAATAATTTAATTATATAGAAAATATCTATATATAGTCAGCAATACCATTCATGACCTATTGACTCTAATAATTATTCATAATATAATCCCCCTCTCTTATTTAGTTATTACAAATAAAACAAAATGAAAAGAACATACCAACCTAGTAAATTAGTTAGAAAAAGAAGACATGGATTCAGATCCAGAATGGCTACTGCTGGAGGAAGAAAAATCTTATCAAATAGAAGGTCAAAAGGACGTAAAAGACTTTGCGCTTAGTTAAAGCTTATGCAAAATTTTTGCACTTTAAAAAAATCCTCTGACTTCAAAACTATACAACTAAAAGGATCAGAAATAAAAACCAAATTTTTAGTTGTAAAATTCTACCCAAAAGAAAAAATAAATAAAAACACACAAGCTAGTAAATTACCTCTTCTAGGAATCACTGTGTCACGCAAAATGGGTAAAGCAGTAAAACGAAACCTAATCAGAAGAAGAATCAAGTCAATTTTCTCATATTACTCTCATAATTACCAGATAGATGATATGGCTTTTAGCTTCTACTCAAAAAAATCAATCATGTATGCTAGTTTCAAAGAATTAAAAAAAGATGTAGATAAAATTCTTAAATCAGTATAGATAGATTCGGATTAATTTGATGCTTAATTAAAAATTCATTTAAATAAAAAAATGCAAGAATCGAGAAATTTAATACTAGCAATAACATTATCTATTTTTGTTATATTATCTTGGGAATATTACAATCTAAAACATAGACCAGTACCAAATGTAGTAGAAACTACTAGCCTATCTAACACAAACGACACTATAATTAAAAAAAACTCAACACAAAAAGCTCCACAAAAACAAAAAATAAAATCAATATCCATACCATTTGAAACAGATAAATTATCAGGAGTGTTGTCAACACAAGGGTTAGGGTTCAATAACGTAACGCTTAAAAATTACGAAACTGAAAAAGACTCTGGTACTAATGTACAGCTATTAAAAAATGATGGATCAAATGAAAAATATTTTTTGAATTTAAACTGGTTCGTAGATGGTAGAAGTCTTTATTCCAATAACGATGTATGGAAAATACATTCAGGAAAAGAATTAACCAGCACTACACCTATAACATTTAAATTCTACAATAACAAAGACCAGATCACAATCTATAGAACTATTTCTATAGATGATAACTACCTATTCACCGTAACGGATAAAATTACTAACCATTCCAACCAAAATATTACACTAAACCAATATGGCCTAATCAACAAAGGCATGGAAGAACTAAATCAATCTCTACTTATTTTACATGAAGGTGCATTTGGCGTATTTAACGGTACATTAAATGAGGTTAAATATAAAAAACTTCTAAAAAAAGGGCAAATAAACCACTCATCTAATGCAGGATGGATGGGTATCTCAGATAAATATTGGTTCACAGCCATCATCCCTAACCCCGAGAAATTTTATCATTACCGTTTTACCGGATACAACAAAAATGATATAAAAAAGTTTCAAAGTGATTTTAAAAGTGATGATATCATAATCGAATCAGGACAAGATTATAACTCTAAAACACTAGTATTTATAGGTGCAAAAGAGATAGAGTTAATAGATGAATATGCAAACAATCATGATATCTTATTATTTGATAGAACTATAGATTTTGGTTTATTATATTTCATAACAAAACCAATATACCTATTATTAAAAACTTTATATCAATATTTCCATAATTTTGGTTTAGCGATAATAGCTCTTACTATTCTAATTCGTATACTGTTATTTCCACTTGCTAGTAAATCATTCAGAGAAATATCAAAAATACGTAATATTCATCCTGAAATCAGTAAAGTAAAAGAATCATGTGGAAGTGACAAAATGCGTATGAATCGCGAAATAATGGCTCTATATAAAGAACATAAAATTAAGCCCATGATGGGATGTTTGCCTGTTATAATACAAGTTTTCATATTTTTTGCTTTATATAAAGTACTATTCGTTACAATAGATATGAGACATGCTGAATTTTATGGATGGATTAAAGATCTAACCGCACCAGACCCTACATCTATATTAAACTTATTTGGATTATTACCATATGAAACAACAATTCCATTCGGAATATGGCCTTGTTTATTAGGGCTAACCATGATTCTGCAACAGAAGCTGAATCCAACTCCTAATGATCCGATGCAAGCAAAAGTGATGAAATTTTTACCGTATTTATTCACTATATTATTTGCAGGGTTCCCATCAGGTCTGGTTTTATATTGGACATTTAATAATACCTTTTCTATCGGGCAACAATATGTGATCATGAAACAAACAGAAAAGGCACTTAAGAAGAAAAAAAGAAAATAATGATATTTTCATAACCACCGACTGTTAATTAATTCAGAATACACAACCAGGTAATTCTGGTGGGAATTCACCGATTTCATAAAAAAACTCATTCTTATGGTAAAGAACACTATATTTGATAAAAACTTTTCTGTAGCATCTACCGCATATAACAGATCGCAATTAAAATATTACAATATCCCACAAGTAATTTTTTTTGGTAGATCAAATGTAGGAAAATCAAGCTTGATTAATAGTCTTTGCCATAAGAAGAATTTAGCTAAAACCTCTAAAACCCCTGGAAGAACCGAATCCATAAATTTTTTTATTAATCAAAAGAAGAATTTTATTTTAGTTGATATACCTGGTTACGGATTTGCCAAAACCAATAAAAATGATCGTAACAATTGGGAAAAATTATTATTATCATATTTAGAAGGTAATAACCACATATTACGCACCTTTATTCTTTTAGATATTCGTAGGGGGATGATGAAAATTGACTATCAAATGATTGATTTATTAGTTCAATACCAAATTCCCTTTCAAATCATCTTAACAAAAAGTGATAAATTACCTACCAAAGAAATTGATAAAATAATTGCAGATATAACTTCTCAAATAAACAATACTCCTTTATTTTTCGATCCAATTTTTCCAATCAGCAACACCAAAAAAACAGGTTTAGAAGAATTAAAACGCTATATTAATAATATTTATAGTAATTCAGACAAAACTAATATAAATAAGTAAATATAACCTTGTATAATACCACATATGGAAATTATAGACTTCAAAAATACAAAAAAGAACAAAGGAAAAGATAATGCAGACGCCGAAAAGAGTATATTGCTAAACAAAGCTATAACTCTATCCGAAGCACTGCCATATATCAAAAAATTCTCTGGGGAAATTTTTGTAATCAAATTTGGAGGAAACGCTATGGGTAACAAATCCATAGTAGAAGAATTTGCCAAAGACGTAGTATTACTTAAAAAAATTGGAATTAATCCTATAATCGTCCATGGGGGCGGACCTCAAATAGGAGAAATGCTAAAAAAGCTGAAAATCACTAGTAAGTTTATAGATGGATTAAGAGTTACTGATAGACAGACAGTACCAATTGTTGAAATGGTGTTATCAGGGCTCATAAATAAAGATTTAGTATCAGAAATAAATAAAGCAGGAGGTCTAGCTATCGGTTTATCAGGAAAAGATGCCAATTTAATTGAAGCAACAAAAATCAGAAGAACTCATAAAGATCCAAATTCCAACATAGAGAAAATTATGGATCTGGGATTTGTCGGAGAACCAACTAAAATTAACCCAGATATCTTTGCCTCAATAGATGAATCAGATATAATCCCAGTTATTGCACCAATCGGAGTTGGAGAAAATGGAGAAACCTACAATATTAATGCAGACTTAGTTGCAGGAAAAATAGCATCTTCTGTAGATGCATGTAAGTTAATTATACTAACTGATGTAGACGGAGTTCTAGACAACAACAAAAAATTAATTAGCAACATAAATATCAAAGAAGCTAATCAATATATAAATAAAGAAATAATTTCGGGCGGAATGATACCAAAAACCCAGACTTGTATAAAAGCAATAAATGAAGGTGTCTACTCAACCCATATCCTAAATGGAACAGTACCACATATATTACTAGTGGAAGTATTTACTGAACATGGTGCAGGAACTATGATCACCAAAGAATAATTTTTCTGCAAAACCAGAAAAACTTATTAACTTTAAGTGATTAATTCACGGAATTATCTCTGAAAAGAAGAAGATTCTAGCATACTACTTTCATTTCTACTATTCATAACTTCAGCAATCCTTCTTCCTCTACCAATAAAATTTTCAAGTATTCCTGAATTCACGTTAGGAACAACAGAAATGTTTCCTGTAACATTATCAGTATCGATACCTAACTTATTAATATCTGTATTATTAAATGTCACCTTATCACCTAAAGTTACATTTCTAAATCCATCTGGATGACTCTGCATTGTTACTGTATTATAAGAAGGCAGAAGCACCGCTTCTACAATAGTCACTTTTCCTTTAATAGGTTTTTCTTCTACTAAAGGAGAAACTTTATCTTTGTAATTAACCTTTCTAATTCCTCCATATTCCCCATTATCACTTTCTAATTCAGAAGTAATAATAATCGCCTCTGGATCTAACTCAAAAACCCTCTTTTTAAGATTCTCATCATATAATACAGATTGAGTATGCATACAATTTAATCTAACTCTCTTATTATTTACTGCAAAACCAACATTTTTTAGATAATTAAACACTAAATCAGAAGCCTTATCCTTATTTGCACTCCAATTCTCACTATTATAAATTACACCTTCTTCTGGTACAGTCACAATAATATCTTCTTCAAAAATATCTCCACTATGTGGAGCTCCTGTTCTTTGCAATGTAGCTCCCTGTTCAAACCAATATTTTTGTACACCACCACAAATTGCCAACATAGGCACTTTCTTTTTTAAACAATATTTTAATAACACCCCTTCTACCATATCTCGTGATGCATTTAAAGGCCTGCCCGGCACAGCAATATTTTTATCATTACCATGAGTATATACCTGATCGACATTCCCCATATCAGATTTCAAATATCCCTTAACATACCCTAAACATTCCCCGTACCTATCTCTGTCATATAGTTTTGAATATAAATCAGTGTTTCTCCATTTACCCATCAAAACCGAACCAAGCATCGAAATTTCTTCTTGCTGCATTAATTTTTCCCTCACATCAGGATCTTTATAATCATCTACTTGTTTTAAACCCAATTCTGTTATTCCTTCACTTTTTTCACCCAAGCTACTCAAAACCTTTTCTACCCCTTCCAAATGAGGCAAAAATTCTTTCTTATATATATCTGAAATGTAATTATTACTCTGGTTCCCTCCATTATAATATGCTAAAAACTTTTCTTTCAAACTAGGGTCTCTTGCAAATTCCCGGTTTAACATATTATTTAATTCTTCCCTAAGTCTTTTTATTAATACACGTCTTCCTGCATTACTATTTTGATGTTACTCTAAGCCATATACAGAAATTATACCCTCACGAAAAATTTCATCAAAATCTAACAAATGCACATCTAGTTCTACCCCTCTAGCCTTAGCCTTATTCTTTAATTGTATCTGAACAGTATTACCAAACTCTCTATCTGCAGGATCGGCTGTAGTAACAGAACGCAGCAACCCTATCGTTTTACGCTTTACATCACTTCTCTTGATATCACCGCCTTTAGCTTCGCCCATAGACATACCTATTAAAATTACTCATCTATTATTACATATTTTTCGATCAAGTTCAAGCTATATAATTATATAACAACGAAATGACTCAAGAACCACCAACCTCAGTCAATGGATTTATCGAAGATAGAAAACCAGATCAATTGGCGGTGTTAACCTATACACAGAAAAAATATTATCTAATAAAAATCATCAAAAAATTGATATCAATTACATAATAACCTTAACAAATTTTAATCTGTTAAAATTTACAAAAGGGATCACTTCTACTTGGTTATCGTGATTTAACAAAGTAATCCCTACAGGAATATTAGATGGGTAAACCAACCCATCACCAGAGGTATATATTATCTCGTCACTAGCAACCTTATGTTTTGGATTCAAATATTGCAATATTGGATATTTGCTACTCCTACCCACCATAATCGCTTTTTCACCAGAGTCAGATGTATAAACAGGAATTTTAGAATTAAAATCATTTAACAATAATATGTGAGAATGATTCATATTAGTTTTTATAATTCTTCCAACCAATCCCTTTGATGTAATAATGGCCTGCCCCTTTCTAATATTATCATCCTCCTGTCCATGATCTATTACAGCCAATTTGGAAAAAGGGTCACTACTATTAATAAAGATACGAGAAGTCACAAAAGAAAAATCCTGTTTCGGATTATATTTTAACAAATCCTTCAAAATTTTATTCTCACTAGCTAGATAAGTTAGCTGTAATACCTCTTCCCTTAATACATTATTATCAGATCTCAGTTTTTTATTTTCCTTAGTCAAACGAGATAGCTCAAAAAAATATGACTTTCCTCCTACAAAAACATCCATCGGTCCCCTCATAACAACAAAAAAAGGCTTAGACAATTCTACCGAAACATTGCCAACTGCTGAACTAAAATCCTTACTAGATTTGGAAATGATAACAAGAAGAATAGATAATAACAAAAATATTATTAGACTATTCCTAATAGAAAAAAAGATTATGTGTCCGACAAAACTAGACTGATAAATTCTTAAATTAGAATGCATCTCCTATTCTTGCCTAAACAATACATGTTTATATTTATTATGATTTTCAAGAACCTTTCCAGTTCCTACGACCACACAAGACAAAGAATTTTCAGCAACAAATACCGGTAAATTAGTAGCTTTCCTTAGAACATAATCCAAATTCTTTAACAAAGCCCCTCCTCCAGTTAGTACAATACCTTGATCTACTATATCAGAAGATAACTCAGGAGGAGTAGATTCTAAAGCAGCCTTAGCAGCATCCACAATTTGAGAAATAGGCTCTACTAATGCTTCTGCAATATGATATTCACTTAAGGTCATTTCTTTTGGTACACCATTAACCAAATCTCTACCCTTAATCTCCATTACCTTTCCCTTACCATCTTCGGGAGCATAAGCAACTCCTATAGTCTTTTTAATTTTTTCTGCAGAGGTTTCTCCAATAAGCAAGTTATGATTTCTTCTGACATAAGAAATAATAGCCTCATCCATTTTATCACCACCTACCCTAATAGATCTAGAGTAAACTATTCCACCTAATGAAACTACCGCTATTTCAGTTGTTCCACCTCCTATATCTATTACCATTGATCCAGTTGGATCAGTAACTGGTAAATCAGCTCCTATTGCCGCAGCCATAGGTTCTTCAATTAGGTATACTGGATTCCCTCCAGCATTTTCTGCTGCCTCTTGAATCGCCCTTCTATCAACTGGAGTAGAACCAGATGGCACACAGATGATAACCATAGGGCTTCTCAAAGTACGGTGATTATTCACCGTATTGATAAAATGCTTAATCATTTCTTCAGTAAATTTGAAATCTGCTATTACACCATCTTTAAGTGGTCTTCTAGCATCAATCTTAGCTGGAGTCTTTCCTAGCATTAGCTTAGCTTCCTGACCAAACACCATCTGGCCGCTATCATGTATTTTCGCAACCACTGAAGGCTCGTTCAATACAATCCCTTTACCCTTCACATAAACCAGTGTGTTCGCAGTACCTAAATCTATAGCTATATCATCTGCTGAAAATAAATTGAAAAAATTCCTTAGCATTACTTAATTTCTAAACTTATATTTTGTTAGCTTTTACCTTGTTATTTATTGATACATTCTGGCCAAATAATACTATGTTGAACATACAATATATTACCCATCATTTATCACCAGGAGATTAAGCCAAAATCGAACATAAATGTCAATTACTTATTACGCCACAAAGAGATACTAAGTACTCAAAACCACCAATATTAACTGAGTCATTAATTACTTACTAGAAGAAGAGGCTCCCTCTGAAGCATCAGTATCATTTTCTGAGGAACCTTGCTGATCATTTTCAGCATTTGAAGATTCAATTGCATACGCACATAAATCAACAAACGGAACATGGTTTTTTTTCGATAATTCATGTAGCCTTTGCAAGCTATCCATAATTTCAGAAGGAACCGTTCCACCACGCTCTGAAGACAACCAGTGTGACTGATTCTGAATTGGATGGTTATCAGGCTTAGGACTACCAACATAAAAATCCACAGGCTGCTTTTGATTACCAAAAATACAAGGAATAGTTAATTTTTTCATCTCAGCCATATCAAATCCGTCCAAATTAATTACATCAGCAGTAATTTCACTTTATCAAGTTTTTTTTAAAAAACATAGAAAAATCATAAACACCCTTCACCAACTATTAATCAAATACTAAATTAGCATTGAAAAAATATTGTGGAATTACAAATTAGTGATAAAATAATCCAGACTCAATTAACCAACAACCAAAAGCGAGATATCTAACACTCAAAAATAATGCAAAAATTCATACATTTGCGAAATATAAGTAGCTATTCCCTATGTAATGGCGCTCTAAAAATATCTGATTTAACAATGCTAGCAAAAAAATACAAAATGCCAGCAATTGCACTAACAGATATTAATAATTTATTTGGATCATTAGAGTTTTCAATAGCTTCATCTAAAACTGGTATACAGCCAATTATTGGGGTTTCATTAAATATTGAAATCTCAGAAAATGAATATGACCAAATATTGGTCTTAGCAAAAAACGAAATTGGATATAAAAATCTATTAACAGTTGCAAGCTCAGCATATCTAGAAGCTAGCATTCCCAACATTAATTATATACCAATATCAAAATTAGAAAATCATAGCGAAGGCCTAATTGTCATCGCAGGATATCACCGCGGAAAACTATATAATTGGGTAAGCTCAAACCAAGAAGACAAAGTAGATAATTTAATCTCTACATACAAAAAAATACTCCCAAATCATCTATATCTTGAAATATCACGCTTGGGTTATCATTACGAAAAAACAACAGAGCAAAAACTACTAAAAAAATCTATCAAATTTAACCTTCCTATAGTAGCAACTAATGATACAAAATATGCATCGAGAGACTTAGCTGAAGCACAAGAAATACTAAACTGCATCGCAACAAACTCATATTACGACGACCCAAATAGAGAACAGAACTCCTCTGAACATTACTTCAAAACCACCGAAGAAATGGTCAGATTATTTTCCGATCTTCCTGAAGCAATAGAAAATACCACAAATATCGCAAAACGATGCTCATATTTTCCTAAAATCAAAGATCCCTCTCTTCCTCACTTTGAAACAAACCAAGGAAGAAATGAAGATGAAGAGCTATCCTTCCAGGCAAAAGAAGGGTTAGAAGCTATAATTTCAAAGTTATCATTAACACCAGATGAACACAAAAAATACTCAGAGCGATTAGATTATGAATTAGACATAATCATTAAGATGGGGTTCTCAGGCTATTTCCTCATCGTATCCGATTTCATAAAATGGAGTAAAATTAATAATATTCCAGTTGGCCCAGGAAGAGGCTCTGGTGCAGGATCGATAGTCGCATGGTCACTTGCAATCACAGATCTAGATCCAATACAATACGGCCTACTCTTTGAAAGATTCTTAAATCCAGAACGTGTATCAATGCCAGATTTTGATATTGATTTTTGTCAAGAAAGAAGGGAGGAGGTTATAAAATATGTACAAGACAAATATGGAGAAGATAAAACAGCGCAAATAATCACATTTGGAAAACTTCAAGCAAAAGCCGTACTTAAAGACGTTGGACGAGTTTTACAATTACCATATAAGCAGGTGGATACTATTTGCAAAATGATCCCATTTAACCCAGTGAACCCAGTTTCACTAGCTCAGGCCATAGAAATGGACCCTAATTTACAGCAAGAAAAAGATAATGATCCTCAAATAGATAAATTACTAAATATCGGTTTAAAATTAGAAGGACTACACCGTCATGCATCAACACATGCTGCAGGAATAGTAATATCTAATCAAAATTTATTAAATACGGTACCCTTATATAAAGATCCAAAATCTTCTATGCCAGTAGTTCAATATTCCATGAAATACACCGAATTATCCGGCTTAGTCAAATTTGACTTTCTTGGATTAAAAACTCTCACCACTATTTCAAAAACAGTCAAAATTATAAACGAAACCACAAATCATAACGACAATTTTGACATATCAACTATTTCTGAGGATGACCAAGAAACATTTAAACTTTTAGGGTCTGGTAATACAATTGGCTGTTTTCAACTGGAAAGCGCAGGGATGAGGGATTGCTTGAAAAAGCTAAGCCCAGATAAGATTGAGGATCTAATAGCTCTAATATCACTCTATAGACCAGGGCCAATGGATAATATTCCCGAATATATCTCTAGCAAACATGGAGAATCCAAAGTTAGCTATCCACATCCTATGCTTGAGCAATGCCTTAAAGAAACCTTTGGGGTAATAATTTATCAAGAACAAGTAATGCAAATTGCCCAGATTCTTGCGGGCTATAGCCTAGGACAAGCAGATCTATTACGCCGGGCTATGGGGAAAAAGATAAAAGCAGAGATGGATGCCCAAAAAGCAACATTCGTAGATGGAGCAGTAAAAAACTCCATTCCCAAACAAAAAGCTGAAGATATATTCGAGTTAGTAGCAAAATTTGCCGGATATGGCTTTAACAAATCTCATGCCGCAGCATATGCTAAAATAGGATATCAAACCGCATATTTAAAAGCTCATTACCCCACTGCATTCATTACTGCTACACTAAACCTTGAAATCCATGATACAGATAAAATAAATATTTTCATCCAAGAGGCAAAAGACCTAGGAATATCAATATCACCTCCTAACATCAATAACTCAAACGCATATTTTTCAATCGAATCTGAAAAAAGCAAGACTATTAAATACGGACTTGCGGCATTAAAGGCAATAGGGTTAAATGCCATACAAGAATTAGAAACAATAAGAAATAATCAAAAAAATAAAAAATTTGATTCAATAGAGCATTTCTTGCAAGTATTACCTAATAATATTATTCAAAAAAGATCTATCGAAAATCTTATAAAATCAGGCGCGTTGGATGTGCTAGAACCTAATAGGGCAAAGCTACTAAGCCAAGCAGAATTATTAGTCAAATATAACACATGCTTTCAACAAGAAAAAGAAAGTAACCAAGCATCATTATTTGCCTCATCCGTACCTAGCTATAATAAAATAGAACTCAACCACACACCAGATTTCCAACAAAAAGAGAAATTACAATATGAATTTGAATCAATAGGGTTCTATTTAAGCGAACATCCGCTAGATAGCTTACAAGAAATACTCAAAAACACTTCCATTTCTACTTCAAACACCATAAAAAACATTGATTCAAAGACCCATGATTTTACCTTCGCTGGAGTTATCATTAGTTACAAACAAAGGTCAGGAAAAAATGGTAGGTTTGTTACCTTAAATATTTCAGATCCAAAAGGAGTACTAGATGTATCATTATTTGATGAAAATTTAATTTCTGATATAAGAGATTTATTATTCAACGGCAGCCTCATAGTCATTAATGCGACATTAAGAAATGACGATAATGGATCAAGAATTATGATAAATAAGTTAGTCAGTATAGAAAAATACCTAGAAGATAAAATACAAACCATCAATATTCATGAAAACACTATAAATAATTTAAGAACCATCAAATCACTCATAGAACAAAACCCTGGAAATTTGCCAATAGAACTAAAAATTCAATATTCATGGAACAAAGAAATATATAGTATCTTCGACCAAAAAAAATACTATACTAATGCAGAAACATACAAAAAACTGCTACATTACCCAAAAAATGCATAATATTTCACAAAAAGTGAAGTATATGCTTGATTTATAAAATATGTTCTATAATTGTTATTGGAATAATCTTTAATAATTTAATTTAAATAGGTTGATTATGAGTAAAGCACAATTAGTTAAAGATATTGCAAATGCAACTGGAGCTAGCCAACAACAAACTAATGACTTCATTAAAGCTTTTACAGAAGCAGTGCAACAAAGCGTTGCAAGTGGAGAACCAGTAACAATTGTAGGATTTGGTACTTTTTATAAAACACATAGAAAAGCTACTACTGGAAGAAATCCAAAAACTGGGGAACCAATTCAAATAAAAGCAGCTGACCAGCCTAAGTTCAGAGCTGGAAAAACTTTTAAAGAAGTTGTAAACAACTAGTTTTAGACAAATAAAAAGCGGGGCAATTGCCCCGCTTTTTTTATGCCAAATTTCTTTGATCAAACTAAGGTTTTACCTTACACCAATCAATTTTCTTAAATTCCTTTACTGGAGCTGCATATTTCTTCTTTAATAAGATTTTTGCAATATCTTTATCATCAACAATAATTTTGCCTTTCAGAGCAAAGCTCTTATCTCTCTTTACATCTATTGCTTTAATATTCTTACTATTTTTATATATATCTCTAATAAGAGATCTTGCTTTCTTGGCTACTTCTTTAGCGCATTTATTACGAGAATATACGCTAGGTGATTTAATATCTAATAATGAAATTTTAATCTCTTTGCCAAGTAAATGGTGCAAGTGAGGAATATTAAATATAGCAGTATCTGCATTTTTTACTTTTACATATTCCAAACATTTGAGATTTGATATATCATGCACACAATCCTCCTTTGCATTTGCATTAGAAAAAATAAGAAACGAACATAATAGATTAACAAAAATATAATACTTCATAATAATTACCTACATTTATAGTTATAAAAACATAGCTAATTATTATATTAACACTTAAATGTAAATATATATTTTATTTTTATCTAAAAGATAGACATCGATATAATAATACTACTCGTCCAAAAGCTTATCTAACATTTTCAGGAACTTCTTTTCAGAAGCCTCAGGATCAATTATTTCCACAGGCTGATCTACACCATCTTTCGCCCCATCTCCAGCGTTATCTCCCAACATCTTATGCAATTCTTCTTTAGACAGATAAGCATCCTTTGGTATATAATAAGGCAAATCATCAACTACTTTATGAGTAGGCTCTACTGAATCACCAACATATTTATAATTTTCTAAAATATTTCTACTGTTAAAAAATAGAAAAAGCTGAATATCATCATAATTAATTTTCCAGATTTGGTAACCATTCTCATCAAAATCCAAAATATAATTACATTTAAAAAACTCTTTCATATCATTGGTTGTAAGCCCTCCTACCATATCCGGAGTAACAATAAATCTTTGCTCTTCTTCTTTTACAAACATACAAGAAGAAATTACCAAAAATAATAAAAAACAACAAATAACCTTCATTATAGAAACCCCCTTCATATTCTACACAACAAAATACTAACCTAGAAACAACTGAGAATTATTAATAAAAAAACAATTCCCTAGAAATTCCTAAATTACAGTATTATAATAATAGGACCCTTACCATTAAAACATATAAATCATATATTTTTATAATAAAACTCATTTAGTTTCTTATATGCAAAAATTCATTAAAATACAGTCTGTAATAGCACATTTAGAGTTAGATAATGTTGATACAGATATGATAATTCCTAAGCAATTTCTTAAGACCATAAAAAGAACAGGGCTTGGAAGAAATTTATTTAATGAAATGAGATATGACTTAGATGGCAATCCAATAAATGACTTCGTACTAAATAAAAACGAGTTTCAAAATTCACAAATTATCTTAAGCGGCGAAAATTTTGGTTGTGGGTCAAGTAGAGAGCACGCACCATGGGCATTGTTAGACTTTGGTATTAGAGCAATTATCGCACCATCATTTGCAGATATTTTTTATAATAACTGTTTTAAAAATAGCATACTGCCTATTAAATTATTAAAAAATGATATTAAAAAAATCATAGAAATCATCTCAAAACATCAAGAAGAGGAGGTACTAATAGACTTACCAAAAGAAGAAATTATAATTGATAGCCAAAATTTCTCGGTAAAATTTGACATAGACCCCTTTAGAAAGAAATGTTTAATTGAAGGTTTAGATGATATTTCTTTAACTCTTACCAATGAAGAAAAAATCTCTGAATTTGAAAATAGACAAAAGGCAACAACACCATGGCTATATAATGTTTCAAATACGTAAATACGAAGCAGATCAGTTATAACATGAAAATACCTAATTCTAATATTGAGAACTTTATTCATAATAAGATTCAAGATGTAAACGCTGTGTTATTTTATGGCCAAGATCAAGGCCTTATCACAGAAAGACAAGATACTATAATAAAAAACACCCTAGGGTCATCATATGATCCTTTAATGCATATTAGATTAGATGCAACTGAACTAACAAAAAATCCTGACAAATTATACCAAGAAATAAACAATATCTCACTAATACCAGGAGCCAGAGTTTTTTCCATTTGTAACGTCACCAATAATTTCTATAAAGTTATAAAAGATTGCCTTGAGAGCTCAAAATCAGAAGATATCATTATTTTAATAGCAGGGGAACTACCTCCCAGCTCTTCTATCAGAAAATATTTCGAGAATACCGGTAATATAGTGTCTATTCCATGCTATATCGACGATCATCAAACTATCTACAATATCGTAAGAACAGAGTTATCAGACCTAAAACCTGACAATGAGACCATACAATATATAGCAAGCAACATATCCGGAAACCGTCTAATTATAAAACAGGAATTAAACAAAATAAAAACTTATTACCTAACAAAAGAAAATATCAATATTGAAGAAATAAAGTCTCTAGTAACTGAAAGCCATATTAACGATTTCCAAGAATTTGCTAATAAAGTTGCAGATAAAGACACCAGAAAAGCAATTAATTTGTTAGAGGACCTGATATCATGTGGGTTCCCAGGAGTAACCATTATTAGAGTTCTAATAAATTACCTCTATAGAATACTAGAGGTA
>Ga0066825_10000196_pt1 | contig 20774 bp, 11 predicted proteins | sample ETNtaG_6_FD_65608 | JGI IMG/M metagenome (GOLD analysis project Ga0066825, IMG submission 65608) | Marine microbial and viral communities from oxygen minimum zone, Eastern Pacific Ocean - ETNP201306SV45 | ecosystem: Environmental > Aquatic > Marine > Oceanic | place: Pacific Ocean: Eastern...
ACCATGCCTGGGAAGCGGTATCCGCCTACGACACCTACCTCAAAGATTACGCGAAAACGCCCCACATCGATCGTCTCGGCGAAGAAGGCATGCGTTTCGACAATTTCGTCTGCGCCAACTCCATCTGTTCGCCGAGTCGCGCCAGCTTCATCACGGGCCAGTACAGTCACATCAACGGCGTTAAGAACCTCAACGGCGAAATCAACGCGTCTTCGCCCTGGCTTTCCGAAGAGCTGCAAAAAGGAGGCTACGAAACCCTGCTTGTCGGCAAGTGGCATTTGAAGGGCGAGATCCGGGGATTCGACAAGCACATGACGGTCAAGGGACAAGGCAGGTACTTCAACCCGACTTTCAACGGCTCGGAGGGGACCTGGAAGCGCGAGGGGTATTCGACTGACGTATACACGGATATCGCGCTCGACTGGCTGGAAGAACGCGATCGCGAGAGACCATTCTTCCTTTCGCTCCAATTCAAGGCGCCGCACCACGAGTACGGACACGCTGCTCGTTACGACGACCTGCTAGCCGACGTCACTGTTCCCGAACCTCCCACTCTCTACGAGGACGTTCAAAACAGCAATTCGAGACTGCTGCGCGATTTCGTCGATCAAACGAAGTTTCACATGACGCGAGGCGGAAATGGTCGAAAGGATCCCGAAGGATACTACGATCGGCACATCAACGATCCAGCCCCCAATACGATGTGGGAACACGACGCATCCAGCGATCGCGACAAAATACGCGTCGCTTACCAGCACATGATCCATAAGTACATACGCTGCATCACCGGCAACGACGATAACGTAAAGCGTGTACTCGACTATCTCGACAGCGAGGGCATTGCCGACAACACCATCGTCATATACACTTCGGACCAAGGCTATTGGCTTGGCCAGCATGGGCTCTACGACAAACGGCTTATCCTAGAAACTTCGATACGAATGCCTTTTCTTATTCGCTATCCCAAAGTCATAAAACCAGGATCGATCAGCCAAGCGATTTGCGTGAATGTGGACCTCGCCCCAACTCTTCTCGATCTCGTCGGGCTATCCGCTCCCTCGGAAATGCAAGGCCGCAGCTTCGCTTCCATTCTCCAAACCAGCAAAACGCCCCTCGATTGGCGCCAAGCGTCGCTTTACAGCTACTGGAGCAGCGGGCCCAAGCACTACGGGATTCGAGACTATCGCTACACCTATTTGAAGATCGACAACCACGTCGAACTCTTCGATCGCATTGCCGACCCGAATCAAGTTCGAGATCTAGCCCCCAATCCTGAATACGCATCGATTTTGAAGGAGCTCGACAAAGAACTGCAAAAGCAAATCGAGGAAACGAATTTCGATCAGGCGGATTGGCCCACAAACTGAGGGAGTCCTATTGCAAACGACCGTTCTCAATCAGAATCTGATTGTAGCTACGTTTGCGACCACCTAGCGCTTCCAAGAATGGAAGCGCCCCATTCTTCTCGGCCTCAACCCACCAAAGGGCTTGCAGCTCTTTCAGCTTTTCGGGTCGGACCTCCGCCAAGTTATTCGACTCCGTAAAATCGTCGGGATGGTAGTAAAGTTCCCAAAGGTCTTCTTCGAAGGGCGTACCATTTTTGTGAAAGGCAACCGCTTTCCAGCCTTGGTGATAGATCGATCGACTTCCCCAAAGCTCGAAGAACTGAGTATCCCGAGGAGCAGGAGCGTTTGGATTTTCGAAAACCTCCCGCAAACTCGCCCCTTGCAGCGGCATTTGCTCCACCCCATTGAAAACCGCAGGCGCATCGATTCCCAAATAGTCCAATACGGTCGGAGTGATATCGATCACATCTAGAAACTGTTCCCGCAACCCCACATTTCGGATACGATCGGGCCAGGAAACGATCATCGGCGTACGAACCCCACCATTGAACGGCCATAGCTTATAGTATTTAAATGGCGCGCAGGACGCCATCGCCCAAGCCCGCTGATATTGGGGCTGAGACGCCCGCGAGCCGAGCTCGTCCAATCGATCATGCATCTGAGGGATCGTCATTTTGCCGCTATACGGGTGCTCGAAATTGCCTCCGACTCCTGCCTCCGGAGCGCCCCCGTTATCCGAAATCAAGACGATCAACGTTTCTTCAAACACGTCGCGCTCTTTCAAATACGATACCAATCGCCCAATCTGATCATCCGTATGCTCCAGAAAACCCGCATAAGCTTCCATGAATCGAGCGAACACCTCCTTTTCGATTCGGCTTAAATCCGTCCACGCCGGATCCCCTGGATTCCGAGGCGGCAGTTTCGAGCCCGCCGGCACGATTCCCAGCTCCATCTGACGCTTGAATCGCCGCTCTCGAACGGCATCCCACCCCGAGTCGAACTGCCCCTTGTACTTATCGATGTATCGCTTCGGCACCTGGATTGGCGAATGCACCGCGCCGAATGCCAGATACAGAAAGAAAGGGCGATCCGGATTCCGGTCCAAGTTAACGCCCACCATGTCAATCGATTGAGAAACGATGTCCTCGGAGAAATGATACTCAGGGTCGTCCGGCGGAACGGCATTCCGATTATCGATCACTAAATCCGGACGGTACTGATCGCTCCAACCCGATAGAAACCCATGAAAGCGATCGAAGCCTTTCTGAAGCGGCCAGTGCGTCCGATCCGCGCCATCGTGCAACTCTGTCTTCGGAACCAAGTGCCATTTGCCAGCAGCCATCGTAGCGAAACCGTTTTTCTGCAAAATCTGAGCGATATTCGCCGCCGATGCCGTCACCTGCCCGCGCGTATGCGGATAGCCCTGATCATTGCCCGGCAGCTCTTTCATTCCGACCTTATGGGCGTTTCTCCCCGTCAGCAACGACGCCCGAGTCGGCGAGCAAACCGACTTCGAATGGAAATTGTTGAACTGCAAACCCTCCGCCGCGAGCGAATCCATATGCGGCGTCGATACCACGGACCCATAGCAACCCAAATCTCCAAACCCGCAATCGTCCAAAACAATATAGACCACATTCGGAGCTCCATCCGGGGCCTTCCTCTCAACCAACGGATCCGGAATCGAGTCAGCAGCCGTTTTACCGATCGTTCCCCCAAACGGCCCTTCAACCGCATTCACCCCGAACATCGACGGTACGTTCGCCAATGTCAGGAAAACCGCCACGAGCGAACGCGCGCCCAAACCAGCCGCCCGAGCCGGACTGCAAAAGAACCGCAGATATCTGCAGAAAACAGGTAGAAAACGCATCCCACGACCTTGTCGCACCGACCACAAAAGAACAGGCAAAAACACTGAAGCGACACGAAGCAATCGATTCGGGAAGGGAATCGTCTACGATTGTAACTCTCCTCTAATCCGATACGTTTTTAAAAAGTACTCAGAAGCGACACTGCTGAGATACGATTGAGCCTCGATTTCTAGCAAAAGGAATTGTCCGGATCGATCAATTTCGCACCATCGCTTTCGAACACCCCAATCCTTCCCTCTTCCGCTTACCTTTATGCACAAAGCAATCGCCTGGTTCACCCGCAATGGCGTCGCCGCCAACCTCCTGATGATCGCCATTCTCGGCGGTGGAATCTGGTCTCTCTCAGAACGGATCGTACTGCGCGATTTTCCTGAAGTTCCCGACCGCACGATCACGGTTTCCGTTTCCTACCGAGGCTCCACACCGCGCGAGATCGAGCAATCTATCGTCACTCGCATAGAAGAGACGGTGCACGACATCGAGGGCATCAAGGAGATGTCCGCATCCGCCAATTCAAGCCAAGGACGAGTCATCTTAGACTTCGAAGAGGGCTACGATTTGAACGAAAAGCTCAATGAGGTCACGAATCGCATTTCCACGATCAGAACCTTTCCCCCGGAAGCGGAACGACCGCAAATTTCTCTACGCGGAAGCTCGGAACGCGTGATCACGCTCGTCCTTGCCGGAAATCTTACCGAGCTGGATCTTAAGAAAATGGGCGAGCAAATCCGCGACGAGGTTTCGAATATCGAGGGCATTTCCCTCGCCACCCTCAAGGCTGCTCGACCCTACGAAATCGCTATTGAAATCTCCGAGGAATCCCTTCGGCAATACGGTCTCTCTTTCGATCAAGTCACGCGCGCCATTCGGACTTCTTCCATCGATTTATCTGCTGGCAGCATCAAAACGGATTCCGGTCGCATACTTCTGAGGGCGGATCAACAAGCCTATAACTACGAAGATTTCGCCGCTATCACGCTCCTAATCCGACAAGATGGGACGAAGATCAAGGTAAGCGACATAGCTCGAGTCATCGACGGATTCGACGAGACCCCCATCGTTGCTCGCCACAACGGAAGACGCGCTATAGCCATCGACGTATTTCGAGCAGGGACGCAAAGCGTTATAGATGTTGGCGATAAAGCTAAGGCATTCGTCGAAGAACGGAGCAAAACCCTGCCCGAGGGCATCTCCTTATCGTATTGGAGCGATAGTTCCGAACGCGTTCGATCCCGCCTAAAAACGCTTTCCAACAGCGCGATCATGGGTTTTCTGCTCGTCCTGACCGTATTGGCCTTATTCCTACGGCCAACCCTGGCATTTTGGGTAGCGTGGGGCATACCGATCGCATTCGCCGGTTCCTTCATCCTCCTGCCTTTCTTGGGCGTGACCATCAACGTGGTCGTCCTTCTCGCATTCATCATCACCCTTGGCATCGTCGTCGACGATGCGATTATAACCGGCGAGAATGTGTATCAACACATGCAGCAAGGGTCCAAGCCTCTGACCGCTTCCATCGTCGGTACTCAAGAAGTGGCCGTTCCCGTTTTCTTCGGCGTCATCACGACAATGGTCGCCTTCTATCCGCTCTCCCTCATGTCAGGGCGCTTCGGAGCGTTCTTCTCCAACATCCCTCTGGTCGTCCTTCCTGTACTGCTCTTTTCCCTAATCGAATCGAAACTGATTCTTCCAGCCCATCTGAAGCACTGCACCCACTTGATGGATACAGGGAAGAAAAAAAATCCGTTCATTCGTTTCCAACGCTTCTTCGCCGATGGCCTCGAGCGCGGAATTCTGAAATTCTACCGTCCCTTACTCAACTGGTCGCTCAACAATCGATACGTATCGATGTCGATTTTCATTTGCGTGCTCTTCGTCTTCCTGGGTCTGGTGCTCGGCGAGCGAATCGGCTATCGCCAGCGCCCCAGCGTTCCGCGCGACACGACAGCGATCACGCTTCGCATGCCCTCCGGAACGACCTTTGAGGTAACGCAAGAAAAAGTCACGCTAATCGAACAAGCTGCTCTTTCCCTGAAGGAAAAAGTCAACCAGCGGTTTGGGGCGGAGGTTATTCGAAATATTTTCGCGACCGCGGGAAGCCAGCCGTTCGGCAATTCCCTTCCATTCGGCGGATCGGAATCCGGTGTCGAGGAACTGGGAGAGGTCGTTGTCGAGATTGCTCCGGTTGATACCCGTGTCATCAACTACAGCAGTCGCCAAATGGTCGACGAGCTGCGCAAGCTCGTTCCCCCTATTCCCGAAGCCGAACAACTCAGCTTTTCCTTCGAACGCGGATCCGGAGGAGCGCTCACCTTCGAGCTGATCCATCAGGACATCGACCTGCTTCGAGCCGCCTCGGCTGACTTGCAACGCCATCTAGAGACGTACGACGGGCTCTACGATATCGTCGACACCTACGAGAACGCCAACGACGAACTGAATTTGGAACTGAAGCCTGAAGCCGAATTCCTCGGAGTGACCGCTAGCAATCTGGCCCAGCAAATCCGCTCCGCTTTTTTCGGCTCGGAAGCGCAACGCATCCAGCGCGATCGCGACGAGGTGAGAGTTATGGTGCGCTATCCGCGCGAAGAACGGCGCTCGCTCGCTTCGTTGCAGACCATGATGATTCGCACCGCCAATGGGACCGAAGTGCCCTTTGAAACAGTCGCCCAAGTCGTTCCCACCAAGAGCCTGCCATCAATTCGAAGAGTCGATCGAAAGCGGATCATACAAGTCAGCGCCGACGGCGATGCGGACCGAATAGACGTAGAGTCGATCGAAGTGGAGATCCTGGAACAGTTCCTTCCGCAACTCGTGGCCACGAAATACCCAAGCTTGCAATTCGATGTTAGCGGACGCGCCGCCGAAGCGCGCGACAACACAAAGGAAATGACCATGGGCATCTACTTCGTGCTCGCCGTTATCTACACGTTGCTGGCGATACCCTTCCGAAGTTACTTCCAGCCTCTAATCGTCATGTCCGCTATTCCGTTCGGGGTCATTGGCGCCATTGTCGGCCACTGGCTCATGGCGCTCATATTCAATTGGAACGGCGGCGATCCGCGACTCTACCAGTCCTCGATTTTCGGCATGATGGCCCTTTCGGGAGTCGTCGTGAATGACAGTCTGATCATGGTCCACTTCATGAACTCGAAAGTACGGGCAGGCATGTCGCTCGGCGAAGCCGTTCGCCAGGCGGGCGTTCGCAGGTTCCGGCCCATCTTGCTAACTTCGCTAACGACCTTCTTCGGACTGCTGCCACTCATGTTCGATCCACAGCCAAGTTCCTCTTTCCTCATTCCCATGGCCATCTCCCTCGGCTGGGGCATCGTATTCGCGACCGCCATCACATTGGTTTTGATCCCGGTATTGGTCCTCATCGCCAACGATGTGAAAGAGCTGCTTTGCAAGCTCTACAACATCGAACCTAAATCCCACGAGGAGGAAGAAGAGGAGGAAGCCGTCTTTGGTCCTGCGTAAAGAAAGACCTTATTGGAAGCCTTAGCGCCAGCCTCTGGATTAACTAGTCGAAAAAAGGGAACAGGCGCCGAATCGCAGCGCTGTCCATGGGAGCGCCGTACTCGCTCGCTTCGAAACGCTCGGCATCGAATATCGCAGCCCCTTTGGCATCCCCGTAGTAGCGTATCAAGAAACGTCGCGATTGCTCATCCGGACGACTGAAATTTCGAGCGAACTTCTCCAGAGTCTCCAAGCGTTTTTCGGGATCATCCGGCATTTGGATACCATGCCGGTCAATCCAGGGCAGCCATTCGTAAAATTGCGATGCGTGGCAATCCAGCATTCGTATCTTCGTATCCATGACAGAGTCGATTCCAACTGATACGTCTGGAGAAAAAGGGATCGGCTTTTGAAACTCGTCCCAAAAGTAAGCGATTACCGGCGCCTTTTTCATGCATGGAACATCTGGGCAAATATTCGGCACCCCAATCAAATAGGAACAGTCCTGAACGAGCTGGGACGTGTAACGATGATCCGGATGATAGTCGTTCGGTCGATGGGTTAGAATCAAGTCCGGGTCGAATTCTCTAATGAGTCGCAACAATTGCCACCGCTCATCGAGTCCAGGTTGAAGTTTGCCGTCTGGATTGTCCAAGACATCATATTCTATCCCAGCTATCGCGCCTGCCGCCCTCGCCTCTGCCTTTCGTCGCTCGGCCAAGGCCTTACCCGAAATTTCGTGATGCCCCGCATCGCCATTCGTAACGGAGACGAATTTCACAGCGCAACCCAGTCGAGCCCACAGAATCGAGCACCCGCCAGCCTTCAGGTCGCAATCATCCGGATGCGCTCCTATCGCCAGCACGCGTGGAGTAGAATCCGTATTCGAATGCATCATACCTCTAAACCCCTATGCGAGCAGCAAATCGCGTCAAGCGGAACTAGGATTCGTTCTCGAATTCATCCGGATCCTGAACCCCATACCCAAGATGCCCATCAAACAAGGACCTTTGATGCTTGTCCCTCACCGCGTTCGCTACGATAATCGCCGCCCTTGCTACGGACATGTCCCATGACGCCAACCGAGCGCGGACCTTCTTCCAACATAGCCAGCGAACAATGAATTTCCCAAAACTCGGCGCTGCTCTCTTTCTTCTGCCGATGCCTATGCTCATCGGCGAACCGCCATCGGGTCCAACGGAGGAGGAAGATATAGAAGCATACGTCGTAAGCGTTTGCGCGCGATGCCACTTATTTCCGCCACCCGAATCGCTTCCAAAATCCAGCTGGCGGACCGAGATCTTGAAGATGGCCGACCTGTCATATTTGGACGAGCGCGATGGATGGCATAACAGGATCGACGACATTATCGCCTATTACGAATCGCTAAGCCCTTCTCGACTCCAATTGCCCGAAGCGCCAGCCAAAAGGATATCGCTGAGCTCTTATTCGATTTCAAAAGGCAAGCTCAACATCCCCATACCCACTATCTCGAAAATCGCTTCATACGACCTGTTTCCAAGCATCCCCGGCGACGAACTGATCTGCTCTGACTTAAATTCCGGGACATTATTCTACTTGTCTTCGGAAAGTAATTACAGAAATCCTATTTTCCTCGCGAAAGCGCGTTTCCCTGCCTCTATTCAGATCGTCGACTTCGACTCGGATGGGCTAAACGATATTCTAGTTGGAAATCTGGGATGGAATCGCCCCACCCAGGAATCGCTCGGCTCAATCGCAATTATGCGAGGAAAGGAAGACGGGACATTCGAAGAGCATAAAATCGGACCGCCCCTTGGCAGAGTTTCGGATGCCCGAGCTGCTGACGTCGACGGCGACGGCGACCTGGATATCGTCGCAACGGTATTTGGACTCCATCGTAACGGATCCCTCCTTTACCTAGAAAATATAGGTGGATCTACGACAAACCTCGAGGCGCTCCAATTGAAACCTCACGCTCTATCGAACGCCAGCGGCGGCATTGCGGCCCCCATAGTCGATCTCGACGGAGATGGGGATATGGACATCGTCGCGCTCTACTCCCAAGAGCATGAGGAGGTAGTCGCCTACTACCAAAGCGCGCCCTCCGAATTTCAAGCAGTCACCCTATTCAAGGCGCCACACCCCAATTGGGGATTCAATGCCATTGAGATCGACGATCTTGATGGCGATGGTGACGTGGATATCATTCTTTCCAACGGCGATTCGATGGACGACTCAATATCCGAAAAGCCCTACCATGGAATCGCATGGCTCGAGAACCGAGGGAGCCGCGAGCTCGCCTACGCTCGAATTGGCCACTTCATAGGCCCCACCGGTCTGCAAACTGGCGACTGGAATGGCGATGGGACAAAAGACGTTATCGTCAGTTCCTGGGTTTCCGGGCCAAGCGCGGACAAACGAAATAATGCAAACTCCCATGGGCTAGCAGTCTTCATAGGGTCGAATGACAAATCCTTCAGCCGTGTCGATATCGCGACTTCCGACTCTGGTATATATCCGTCGCTTCTTGCCAATGATCTTACCGGTGACGGACAGCTCGATCTAGCTGTCGGCAGATATTTGCTGAGCGCCAACGATGAACGGGAAAAGTCTAGCTTGATCGAAATTTTCGAAAACCAGTCGGCAAGGCATTGATTGCCAAATATAACGATTGCCTGCAACTCGCGTTTCCAGCATTCTGCCAGTATTAAACTGGTCGCCAAATCAGGCAGCCTCTCAACTCGGATCCGATCGACGATGTCAGCTAAAACGACAACCGCCCTCGCAACCCTTACAGTCGCGATACTGGCGATTGGCTTTATGCTCTTGCGTGACGAAACGCCCCCTGCTCAGGAAGACAGCCCTAAAAACGCCCATCCCGACACCCCCATCGATCTGATGGATCAGCTCAAGGCGATCGAAGCAGATGTAGATAGCGATCCCGGACTCGGATTTGCGAATCAATTAGAGGCGCCCGAAAACGACCAACTGTTACGCGCCAAGAAACGCTATAAAGATCTAACATTTCTATCGGATGCTCAACGATCGGCCGCAGTCGTCAACTGGGCGGAAGATATAGCAGAGAACAACCCCAATCAGGCCATGGATGCCTTTTGGGCGATTGTCGACTCTGGCTTCTCCAAGTCTCGCTCTGACGCGTTTTCTTTCGTCGAGTCGCTGTCTTCAAGCATCGCCCTTTTCAATCCTGAAGCGACTCAAGATTGGATCGACGCGCTCCCCGATCCATTCGACGAACATGCGCTTCAATACGCCGTCAAGACCTGGGCCAGCATCGACCCAATCGGAACGATTGATTACATTCAGTCTATTCCCGATCCAGTGTTGCGGGCGATTGCGATTAATTCGCTTCATCGTAATCAATATTCAAATACAGACCCGGAGTTTTCGAATGTCTTTATCGAGGCCTTTTACGAAACGGCCGATAAGCGGATTAGCCAAGCGATATCGCACCATTTGGTTCGCGTGAGCGAAGCTGAAGCGCGGGACTGGGTAGAATCGATGGACGATCCCATACAAAGAGACAGCAACTGGAATACGCTCGTCAAAAGCCTCGCCCAAATCGATGTGCCAACCGCTCAACGACTCGCTCTGACTGCGCCTTCCGAGCAATTGCGCATCGCCTCCATCATTGATGTCGCCTCGACCTGGGGCAGAGAGCAACCTTCTCTCGCCCTCGACTGGGCGATCGGCTTCCAAAATGACCAAGCTATAATGGGAGCAACCAGCAACGTGTTCCCTATTTGGATACAGAACGATCGTACTGGAGCTATCGATTGGCTGAACAGAGCTCAACTGCCGTCCGATTCCCGAAAATTGCTCGAGGGTTTTCGCGATGGATCTCCTTCCCCAGATTAAAGTCTGCGGGTTCTCGAGCGGGTATCCAATGCCCCCTAATCGGCAGGGCGCATGATAGCTCTGGCATGAGCTTTTACGACATCGCTATCACTGTTCTCTACCTCGTTACTAATAAAATCTACTACATCCTTCCGATCTCGGCCCAAGGCCCAAAGAGCATAGAGAATACGGAATTGGGCATCGATTCCTTCTTTGGAGTAGATTGAAATGAGCTCGTCCACGAATGGAGTACCGAGTGCGTCAAGCTGAGAAATCGCGTCGAATCCAGCCATGCGGGCATCGTGGTTATCCGAGCCAATGACTTTCTTTAATAGGGGAATGGCATCGCTTCCAAAACCGCCTAGACCTTGTGACGCCCAATATCTCGTCCGTGAATCATCGCTGTAAAGCATTTCCACAAGAACTTCCAGGGCCGCGGCGCTTTTGCTGACGGCTCCTAAGGCTTCAATTGCCGCGAGCCGAGGATCGCGCGAAGTCTCCGAGCGAATCGCGTCAATCAAAAGAGCTTCAAAGGACCGAGCGGATTCGCCGAAATTCTTTGCTGCGTAAGCAGACGCTGTTCGCAGGCTCTCATCGTCCGATCTCAAACCTTCGTTTAGCGCATTCGACATCGTGTCGCTCAACCGCGAAAGCCGCCCCATGGCCTCTAAGCCTGCGCGGGCCTTAACCAAGTCGCCCGATTGGAACATCCCCACATAGATGCCCTCAGCTTTAGCGGCGTAGGCCTCGTCCAATCCACTGAGGACGAAAGCCGCATAAAAGACGCCCCATTCATCCTTGCCGTTCTCCAAAACGTCAATCAACGCCGACTTTGCCGATTCACCCGCCCACTGCAGGCTCAAAGACGCATTATACGCCACCTCCGGGTCGCCACTTTGCAAAGCCGTCGCCATAGCCCTGACGATGCGAGGGTCCTTGGGAGCAATCTTGCCCAAAGCCCACACGGCATTCACCCGATTCATTTTGTCTTCGCTAGTCACAAGCTCCAACAGCTTGAGAATCGCTCCTGTTCCCTCTCCCTCCAAGGCGCCTAGGGCATTGATCGCCTCCAAACGCGTTTGAGTATCACTGCTTTCAAGCGCTAGCACATGACTCTCCAAATCATCAGCCAGCGCGCTGAACGTTCCTGAGACAGAAAAAGCAAACGCTAAAATCCGAGAGCGCAGCTTACTGTTGTTCCGCGATTTTATTCCACTCATAGCAATAATTTCCTGTAACAATAATTAAACTACATAATCAAAACCTAGTACAAGCTAAGCTCATCGCCTTAATCGACAAAATTAGGAAATCAGAGAAACGGCTGGCTCGCTCCAACTCAACTTAGGGGTATCCAGAAAATCTGTTTTACCGATTATTGAAATGCCCAACCGATCCGCCACGCAAGTCCCTATTTCAATTAATTCCAGTGTCGGACGACTTTACAAAACACAAGACACTGCCCATCAAAAACTTATATTAAGCTAATCGAAAATCGTCGGTCGATTTTACATATTTTGCAGAACCCTAAATTTTGGGCGATTTTATGCCCTCTGTAAAGCGTAGAATATCAGACAATTACAATACTCCTAAATAATGCAGCGCAGATTGGCGCGTTTAAAGCTAAAAATCCCTCAACAGATTTCATTGCACTTTGGAGACCTGTTCTCCGTCGCTGAACCTATTCGCTTAGGCTCATTTGGAATGTATCCATCATTCCGCTATACATTCGTATCCCAACCATATAACCCAACCGATTATGAACTCAATAATGCCGAACCGCGTCTTTTCGCAAGGCGCCAACGCGATCGCGACAAGTTGCTTGTCGCTTGTCGCTTTTCTATCGATACAAACCGCCGAATCGCAAACAAAGGTCTTCACGCTGGATGCCGATTTCAACGAAGGCGTTCTCTTCAATCTTAATTACGACGCCCCCAACAGCGATCAGCTGCAACTGAACGAGGTCACGGAAACCTTCCCCGTGCTCTACGTTGCCAACGGCGGAGAAGACACATTGTCGAAAATCGACACCAACACGAATAAGGAAATAGCCCGCTACCGCACCTGGTTCGGCCCTGCAGGTAAAACGGGTTATTACAACGCTCCTCACAGCCCGTGGGCAGGACCCGCGCCCTCGAGAACGGCCGTTGACGGCGATGGTAACGTCTACGTCGCCAATCGTGAGTTCCGCGGTGGATTCCGTCCCTCCGTGTTCAAGATTCTTTCTACCGGTTTCATCGACCGAAATTCGAACGGTGTCGCCGACACATCGGAAGACCTAGATAACAGTGGTGTCGTGGGAGATTCCGCTGGTGAAATCCTACCCATCAACGATGACAATGCCAACAACTTGGTCGAAATCGATGAAGTGGAGGACGAACGCGTGGCTTGGGTCACCCACCTGCCTTCGGATGCCGGTATTCGAGCGCGCTCGCTCTCCATCGACAACGACGGAAACATCTGGGTTGGCATGTACGACCGACGCGTTTATTACAAGCTGAACGGAGCCACGGGAGCCATTATGGCGGGCCCGATTGCCGCCACAGGAACCGATCAGTTCAATAGAAATCAAACAAACAGCCCTTACGGATCCCTGGTCGACAGCAATGGAATGCTTTGGGGAGCATCACTTGGCAGAACTCTCCTAAAATTGAATACAACAACTGACACTACCGAGAAAGTTTACTCGCATAGTGGCAGTGACTACGGAATCGCCTTGGGAGACGGAAAAGTCTACAAAGCCCGGGCGGCCGCGCCCTTCATCGTGTTCGACAAAGCCACTGAAACCTTTACATCGCCCAACCCAAGCGGCTTCGGCCGGACCTCTCTCGGTATAGCGACTGATGGCGCAGGCGACATCTTCACGGGCGCAACGAGGACCATTTCTAGTCGCGGAGTATCTAAATTTCGCCCAGACAGCAGTTTCATTTGGGACGCGGCCCCTGTAAATAATAGCGAGACCCGTGGAACGATCGTCGATTCCAATCAAAACGTCTGGACCATCAATCGTCCCAATAACAGCGTATCCAAGTACCGAGGTTCCGATGGCCAGCATCTTGGGAACGTACCTGTCGGAGCGTCTCCTTACACCTACAGCGACGCCTCGGGCGCCGGATTCCTCCAATCCAATCCCCAGGGCACCTGGCAAGTCGTATTCAACACGAACGCCCCAGGCCAATCGGAATGCGTTCTCAACTACAACGGCCAGGTCCCAGGCGGAGCTAGCATCGTCGTTGAAACCGCTGTTTCCGACGCCCTGATGACCGTCGGAGAATTCGCAGGAGCAGATCTCACGGAAGTGGGCGACGGCGAAACCATTCCAGGTTCAGGCCAATACGTGTACATCAAAGCTAGCCTCAAGGCAGGCGGAGACAACAACGCAGACAAGCCGATTCTCGAAGACTTGACAGTCACCTGTCCTTCGCCGGAGCCGATCTGCGGTGACTTGGACAAGGACGGCGATGTCGACGCCGACGATCGGGCTCTCTTTATCGGAGCATTCGGCAAGTCCGATGGCGACGATGGTTTCATCGCCGAAGCGGACTATGACGAGGACGGCATCCTTTCATACTTCGACTACCGCTCTTGGTACATCTGCTACCGCCAATACCTTGCCTCGCTCCCGCTATAATAGACGCCAGCGCAGAATCTAACCTATCACTGAATCAATAATTTCAATCCCAACAGACATGAAAACTAAAACACTCTCAAAGGGTATAGCAGCGCTCGCAGCGCTCGCGTTCGCCACGACAGCCGCGAATGCTGTAAGTCAAATTCCTACCACGCTCACCGTCTCCGATGGATTCATCACTGTAGGCGAAAGCTTCAATGTCACCGTATCCATTGACGGGTCCGGACTAGGATTGCCCGAGGGCACTGAGATCTCTTCCTTCGCATTCGACGTCAACCACGCAACCCCGTTGAACCACCTCTCTTACAACGGAGCGACAGTGGACTCGATGTTCGACGATGTTTCTCTTGGCGCCATAAACGTAGGCGGCTTGTCTAAATTCCCTGCTCCCTTTCCGGATGTCACTCAGGGATCTATCAACCTAGCCGTATTGAACTTCAAGGCTCTCAGCGAGGGCACTGACACCATTACTGTTTTCGGCACGCCTGAAGCGTTTGGACAAGGTGCCCTTCTGGTTGGACCATTCGTGGGCCCCTTTCCTCCGCAAGTCGGCGGCGGAGCGCAAACGGACGCTCTAGATCCGGTTGACGTACCCACGGGCGACTACGAAATCGCCCAGCAGATTCGCGTCACCGTGAACGCCCGCCCCCAAGGAGTACCCGATTCGGGTTCAACCGTGCTACTCCTGGGTCTTGCGCTCATCGGCTTCGCGGCGGCAAGTCGCCGCCTAGGAAAAGCCTAGGAAGTCGGCTTTTAATTTATAATCGGTTAAAGGCGAGGAAGCAGTGTCATCTGCTTCCTCGCTGGGTTTTTGAAGCGCATAATTCGCCTTGCAAGAACCCTCTTTTACAGTCCGACCCCGGCGGTTTAGACACCTAGCCGGTCATGGGCGCACCCAGCTCTGAAGCCGTTTCGGAGCCGCTTTACACGCCGCTCGGACGCGTCACCGCGAAGCGGGCGATCGGAATCGGTACCAACAACTCGAGAGTTCAGCTCCACTTCCCAAACGACCTATCTCGAGGAGGAAGAACGTCGGACAGTAGTTTTTGAATTGGATAACGTAGCGTTCCCAATTAGCAAAACAGAAAACTAACCTATTGTTGGATAGGCCCTTACGACCGCTCCTTCGAATCCGTAAACATGCCTGGCCAAAATCAATCGTATGACTGTATCAGCGATTCTGGCGACTAGGCCATTTTGCAACGCCTATAGGGCCGAGTCCCACATACCCTAGCAGCAACTGCTCAAGTCCGCATGAGCTCTAGCGCCTAATAGCGTTCACCATTCTCCAAGCGGACGCCCGCCCGATATACGCGTCCTCATCAGTTTGGTAATATCGGCGAAACTTCAACGTGTTGTTTCGCCATGAAAATACCGCTAAAATCATCTTTCGCTCTCGCGTCGACCGCTCTCTTGTTGAGCGTCAATGCTAACGCAGTCAGCATTCCGCTGGATAGTTTCGCTGTCGACTACGGTTCGGTCAGCGAAGTTTCCGATTTAAGCGGAGGGGGACTTCGTCTCCAAAACGACATTACCGAACTCGATGCTGATGGAGCTCGTATTGGCCTCGATTCGCTAGTCGTGCCGGTCAATTCGAATCTGCTTTTCGATTGGCGCGTATTCGATCTTTCGGATATGCGGGACTACTCGTACTACGAGATCATCAGCCTGGATGATTCCATATTCCTCCCGCCAGGAGATTCGACCTTCCACCATGGATACGGCGTAACCGGCCCTACTGGCATCGAAGGCACCGTCGTTCGCTATCTCATGGCAGGCACATACTCTCTCTACATCGGCACCTACGTCGAAAACCCGGATCCGAGCAAATACATTCTGGATATCAGCAATGTCAGACTCCAAGCGCTCGAATCGCTCCAGATTCAGACTCTATCAGAAGACTCGACCAAAGAGGAACATCGCGTTCCGGACTCGTCGCTCGGATTCCTCGGCATCGCCTCGATTTTGGGACTTATCGGCAGTCATAGACGATTCGCCGCAAAGACATCCAAGCAATCGGCTTTAGCTTGAAGAATCTCTCTACTTTCTCCAAGCAACACGGCAGCTCGCAGTCTCAGGACTGCGGGCTGTTCCGTTTTAAGAAGAGGCAATTCCCGCTTTTCAATTGCTACAAGTCCCTATTCATGGCTTCTACTTGAACGCAATTTCCCTCCCATGAATAAGCCTGCCCTTTTGCCCTTCGTTCTCTTCCCATTGCTTTACGTTACCGCTCTCGCTGGACCTCTCATTGAAAGAGGCGCTGAACTCGAACTCATCTCCAGCGACTTCGAGCTTGCAGACGGCCCTGCATGGAGCGGCTCCCACCTCTATATCTCGGATGTGAAGGGAGACACTCTCTATCGATACAACCCTAAGACTCAGGATCTCACTAAAGCGGTGAATCAAGCGGGACGCATTAGCGCATCATTCTTTAACAATGGACGGCTCTATCTCTCGGATAACGCAAACGCTCGCATTTCGTGGCTCAAAGGTGGAAAGAGTATTGATAATATCATTACAATCGATGAGTCCGACACACCCCAAAGCAAGCCCAATGACCTGGTGGTAGACGATCTCGGTGGGATCTATTTCACGCTGACTCGGCAAGGTCAGGTCATTTACGTCGATAGGAGCGGCAAGCGCGCTGTCGCCATCGACAATCTAAGTTCCCCCAACGGCCTCATACTGGCGCCAAACCAGAAAACGTTGTATGTTTCCGCGACAGCGACCAAGCAAATCTGGTCGTACTCCCTAAACGCTCCCGGACAAACTGAACCTGGAACCCTGTTCGCCTCCATGGATTCCGGTCCTGAACGAGGGGCAGATGGCATGTGCGTCGATAGAGCTGGAAACGTCTATTGCGCTGGCCCAAAACATGTGTGGATTTGGAGTCCCTCAGGAGAGTTGCTGGAAAAGATCGAAACACCAGAGCGGCCCATTAATTTGACTTTTGGCGACAACGATCAGCGGACCCTTTATATAACAGGCTTTGGCGGCCTCTACCGCATTCGCATGAATGCCTACGGCGTCCCGCAAAACCCACCCTTCGAAGCAGCTTATCAGAGCGGCAATGCGAATCGCCCGAAAACCACTATCCCTGAATCGGTTCAAGCGTATCCCAATATCGTATACGGAGTCGACTCCGACAGACAATTGCTCTGCGATATTTTCCGTCCCAAAACCGCCAAAGAGCCTTTGCCCGCAATTCTCGTCGTTCACGGCGGTGGCTGGCTCAACGGCAGCAAAAACAAGTTTCGAGCTTTAGCAATTGCTCTAGCCGAACAAGGCTTCGTAAGCGTCGCGGTCGAATACCGACTCGGTCACGAGGCCAAGTTTCCGGTCGGTATCCAAGATTGCAATGCAGTCACTGCTTTCATCAAAGCCAATGCCCAACGTTTCGGCATCGATTCCACCAGAGTCGGAGCAGTTGGCGGATCGGCAGGCGGACACTTGGTTGGGCTAATGGCCACCGCTTGGGAGAACCCGCTTACTCATCGAAACATCGGCCACGATCCCAAAACCACCCGTCTCGACGTTGCCATCGTGATGGGCGGTCCCATGCGCACGACTACAGGATCCGTAGCCGAGCGATCGCGCAATCCGAAATCCGGATCCAATTCCAACATCTGGCTCGATGCTACGGTCGACGAGAATCCCCAGCTTTACGCCCTCGCCGATCCCTACATCCAAATCGATAAAGGCGATCCCCCGATCTACTTCCTTGAAGGCGAGTTCGACAACCCAGAACGAAATCAAGCCACAAGAGACCGATTGAAGAGCCTCGGCATCGCAACCGGCTTACGCGTATACAAAGACGGCAAACACGGCTGCTGGAACAATCACCCTTGGTTCGATCCCATGGTCGCCGACATGGTTGAGATATTCAAGAAACACCTATAGCCAATAAGTCCTTATACCCTCTAGCAGTCCGCTGCATACTCTCTCGTATTCTGTTGACCCATCGACCGATACGATTACCGAAGAATTCCACTCCATTATTCAGCGGTTCGTACATCGGGAATATCAAAGGAGAATCAGAGAATACAACGTCCCCTTTCAACAGAGGAAATCATGAGCACGAACGCAAAGATCATCTACACGAAAACCGACGAAGCGCCGGCCCTCGCCACCTACTCGCTCCTCCCAATCATTGAGGCTTTCACCTCCGCTGCAGGAGTCGCCGTCGAAACCCGCGACATCTCCCTCGCCGGTCGCATAATAGCCAACTTCCCCGAAAAGCTCACTGAAGAGCAAAAAATCGGCGATGCGCTAGCCGAACTTGGCGAACTCGCTAAGACTCCCGAGGCCAACATCATCAAGCTGCCCAATATCAGCGCCTCTATCCCCCAGCTCACCGCCGCCATCAAGGAACTCCAAGAGCACGGCTACGACATCCCCAATTACCCAGCCGATCCTCAAACCGACGAGGAAGCGGAAATCAAAGCCCGTTTCGCCAAGGTCCTCGGTTCCGCAGTGAACCCCGTCCTCCGCGAAGGCAACTCCGACCGACGTGCCCCCGGCGCCGTCAAGCAATACGCCAAAAGCAACCCGCACTCCATGGGAGCCTGGTCCGCTGACTCCAAGTCCCACGTCGCCTCCATGAGCGGCAACGACTTCTACGGCTCGGAAAAGTCCACCACCATTCCCAAAGCGACGACCGCCAAGATCGAGTTCATCGCCGCAGATGGATCCGCCACCCCCGTCAAGGACGGCATCGCCCTCCAAGCCGGAGAAATCCTCGACGCCGCCCGCATGAGCAAGTCCGCTCTCCGCAGCTTCCTCGCCGAGCAAGTTTGCGACGCCAAAGCGCAGGACGTTCTCTTCTCCCTCCACATGAAGGCCACCATGATGAAGGTCTCCGACCCCATCATCTTCGGTCACACCGTTTCCGTATTCTACAAAGCGGTCTTCGACAAGCACGCCGACACTTTCGCCGATATCGGCGTCAACCCAAACAACGGACTCGGCGACATCTATACCAAGATCAAAAGCCTCCCCGCAGACAAACAAGCGGAGATCGAAGCCGACATCCAAGCAGTCTACGAGACCAGCCCAGAAATGGCTATGGTCAACTCCGACAAGGGCATCACCAATCTCCACGTCCCCAGCGACATCATCATCGATGCCTCCATGCCGGCCGCCATCCGCGCCTCCGGCCAAATGTGGGGACCCGACGGCAATCAAAAAGACACTAAGTACGTCATCCCAGATCGCTCCTACGCCGGCGTCTACCAAGCCACCATCGAATTCTGTAAAGAAAACGGTGCCTTCGACCCAACCACAATGGGTACCGTGCCCAATGTCGGCCTCATGGCGCAAAAGGCCGAAGAATACGGCTCCCACGACAAGACTTTCGAAGCTCCCGGCAATGGATCGATCCGTGTAGTGGATGCCTCAGGACAGACTCTCCTCGAGCAATCCGTCGAAGAAGGCGATATCTTCCGCGCCTGCCAAGTAAAGGACGCTCCTATCCAAGACTGGGTAAAGCTCGCCGTTTCCCGGGCTCGCGCTACCGGTTCCCCCGCCGTCTTCTGGCTCGACGAAAATCGCGCCCACGACGCAGAGCTCATCAAGAAGGTTAACGCGTATCTGCCAAACCACGACACCGAAGGCCTCGACATCCTCGTGATGGCTCCCGTCGATGCTACCAAGTTTTCCCTCCAACGCATCAAGGAAGGCAAGGACGCTATTTCCGTCACCGGAAACGTGCTACGCGACTACCTGACCGACCTTTTCCCAATCCTCGAACTCGGTACCTCCGCCAAGATGCTCTCCATCGTTCCCCTGATGAATGGCGGTGGGCTCTTCGAAACCGGCGCCGGCGGATCCGCGCCCAAGCACGTCCAACAGTTCGAAAGCGAAGGCCACCTCCGCTGGGATTCCTTGGGCGAATTCCTCGCTCTCGCCGTTTCTCTCGAGCACCTTTCCTCGAGCTTCGACAACGCCAAAGCGCAAATCCTCGCCGAGACTCTCGACGCAGCCACCGCGAGCTTCCTCCAAAACAACAAGTCTCCGTCGAGAAAGGTCAACGAACTCGACAACCGCGGTAGCCACTTCTACCTCGCCCTCTACTGGGCTCAAGAACTCGCCGCCCAAGACAAGGACGCCGCGCTTAAGGCCCAGTTCGCCAGCGTTGCCTCCGAGCTCGCGGAGAATGAGACGAAGATCGTAGACGAGCTCAATGCAGCGCAGGGGTCCGCTCAGAAAATCGGCGGCTACTATCACCCCGACGATGAAAAGGCTTCTACTGCTATGCGCCCCAGCGCAACTCTGAACGCAGCGATCGCATCCATCGGGTAGCAGGAATTATCTCAATCCATTTTGCGATAAAAAGGAGAGTCCTCGATCGGGGCTCTCCTTTTTCGCATTGAATCGAATCCATCCGCTTTTGCCTCCCCAAAGCAGCGCAGTTCTCGATTCGCGCTAAGGCAGTTCGTAGACCTCAATCAAAACGACTCCAGCAGCATCATTGAAGTCTTTGACCACCACTGTATAAAGTCCTGGCAGCAATTCGCGGATCATAGCCGCATCCGTACTATTGTCATCCAACACGGAAGCTCCCGCGTTAGCAAAGGCTTCAATAAGTTCGTAACGATTTTCCGTAGACCAATCATCATTCGCAGCGACGAC
>Ga0066825_10000197_pt1 | contig 20708 bp, 12 predicted proteins | sample ETNtaG_6_FD_65608 | JGI IMG/M metagenome (GOLD analysis project Ga0066825, IMG submission 65608) | Marine microbial and viral communities from oxygen minimum zone, Eastern Pacific Ocean - ETNP201306SV45 | ecosystem: Environmental > Aquatic > Marine > Oceanic | place: Pacific Ocean: Eastern...
TGAAATTCCGGAAGCTGCTCAAAATTCAGATTATACAATATTGAATATATGGACAGGAGTAGACAAATATGAAAATGTTGAAATCGAATTCTATTACGATAATATAGGGCTAACCAATCAAAAAATTACCGGAGTAGCCGTAAATGATTGGGATGGATTGCAGTATTCTAATTATGAATTTAACCAGTATGGCAATGGTAACTGTTGGTGTGTTTGGGCAGGACAAGATACAGATAATCCTAATCCTGCTGGAATAAATACAAGTGCAAAAGTCTTGAGCTATCCTGCACACACTTGGGTTGAGACAAATTGGTGGAGTGCAGTATCAGGAATGATTGGGTTTAAGCAATTGCCCACAACTTATCTTCAGGACCACAAGTACGTTTATTTAGAGTATCTTATTGGAGATAATGTCAGTAATGAAGGCGTAGATGATACAACAAGGTCACCAGTTGGAGAGACCATTCAAATGAAATTACAAGTCAACGGAGCTAGCAGTGATGATGGCATTACAACCGAAGTCCTTCATGAGTTTACCATAACAGCAGATGATTTAAATACTTGGAAAGCGATTACTCTTGAAATTCCGGAAGCTGCTCAAAATTCAGATTATACAATATTGAATATATGGACAGGAGTAGACAAATATGAAAATGTTGAAATCGAATTCTATTACGATAACATCTTTTTAACAAATAATCAATTAGAAGCTGAAACCTTAAGTATCAACTCATTTGAGAGCAAAAAGGATTTCTTAGTATATATGAGCGATGACCAACTGAATATCAAAATGAATGAATCTGGTTTATTGAAAGACGTTGAAATTTATAATATGACTGGCTTATTAATACTTAAAGAACAGTTTAATTCGAGTGAAAATGAACTCTCTGTTCCATTTAACTTTAGCCATGGAGTATATATTGTTAAGTTAAGTTCTGATAATCAATCTTATGTAAAGAAATTCGTTAAGAAATAACGATTTTTTTAATAATAAAAAAGCGACCTAACAGCTCAATAGTAGTTGGGTCGCTTTATTTTGGAAAAAATAAACTCATACTTTGGTTTTACCCCTAATTTTAAACAAGGGAAATAAAGAATTAATTGATGAATACTAAAATTCACAAGAAAGAAAAAACGTTAACATTATTTAAACTAATAAAACATCCTAAAAACCCTATTTTAAAACCTAATGGGAAAAATAAATGGGAAAACTTGGCTGTTTGTAATCCGGGTGCTTGGTACGAAAAAGGTACATTTTATTTATTGTACAGAGCCGCTGGAGATGATGAAGATCATATTATTCGTTTTGGGCTTGCTACAAGTAATGATGGAGTTAATTTTAAAAGAACTTCTAATCAACCAGTTTTTGCCCCTAGCATTGATGGACCTGATATGGGAGGGGTTGAAGATGCTCGCATTGTTAAATTTGACAACGACTTTTATGTGACCTATGCCTATCGTCCCTTTGCCCCTGGTAGATACTGGACTTTCAAACATGATGTGGTTCGTTTACCAGAAGCTGGAGAAAACGCTCCTTTGGTATTTAAAAATAATATCGCAAACAGTGGTCTTGCCATAACAAAAGATTTTAAAACATGGAGACGCTTGGGGAGAATTACAGAAACAAACCTGGATAACCGAGATGTTATTTTGTTTCCTGAAAAGATCAATGGTAAATTTGTACTGTTGCATCGTCCAAAAGAATGGATTGGAGAAGAGTATGGTTGCGAATATCCCTCTATCTGGATTACGTATTCTAATGATTTGTTGTTATGGAATAAACCAAGTACACTACTTCTTGCAGGAAGATCTGGGACTTGGGAGGAAAAAATAGGTGGCAGCACACCTCCTTTAAAAACAAAAGATGGGTGGTTACTTATTTATCATGGTGTTGAAAAGGGAGGGCAAGGATATTACCGTGTGGGTGTTGCCTTATTGGATTTAGATGACCCTTCAAAAATAATTGCCCGTGATAGAAACTGGATTATGGAACCCGAACACGATTACGAAGTGGAGGGATTTTATAAAGGTTGTGTATTTCCTACAGGAAATGTTATTGTTGAAGACACACTTTTTATTTATTATGGTGCTGCAGATAAGTATGTAGGATTAGCTACCTGCTCAGTATCAGAACTATTAAATCATCTCAAAAACTTAAAATAAAGATGAAGAGCTTACTTTACGTATTTGTTTTATTATTAATTGGATGCAAGGCCAACCACAAACAAGATGTTATTGGGATCTATCCAAACGATATAATCTCAAAAAATTTTATCGGAAATGGTGTTCAATGGTCTGCATATCATCATGCCGATACAGAAAATGCTGAATGGGGAAAGTTAATGACTGATGAAAAGTGGCAAATGAATTTTGACCGGCTCGATTATATGAAGCCAAAGCTATTCCGAATTCTTGATCAGGCAAACTGGCGTTATTTGGTAGGTTTCGATGAAAATAATGAACCCATATTAGATTTTAACACACCAGAAGTAAAAGCATTGGAAAGGATACTCGACTATGCAGAAGAAAATAATATTTCAGTATTGTTTGGCGAATGGGGTACACCCTACAAAATGCATGATTTGGAAGAAGGACATGGTGACAAATTTACAGGTGCCAATGACCCTAAATGGATAAATATAATTATTAAGTATCTTGATTACTTAATTAATGAAAAGGGCTATACATGCCTTAAATACTACAATCTTGTAAATGAACCTGATGGCTCTTGGGCAAGTACTAAATCTGATTATTTTGAGTGGAGTGAGGGAATTAAGCTTCTCAAGTCAGCACTTGATATAGCCGGATTATCTGACAAGATAGTTATTAGTGGGCCTGATGCACTGCCTGAGTATTCAAATTCAGGACAATTAAATAACGGAAATAAATGGGTGAAACAGTCAGTAAAAGAGCTTGATGACTGTTTAGGTTTATATGATGTTCACTCATATTCGCAATACGATTTTGTGCGCAGTGGCAAATTTGAAGAATTCTACATAAAAGTTGCAGAACCTGTAAAAGCAGTAAATAAGCAGATAATATTTGGCGAAATTGGAATGACTCGTAGAGGAGAAGAAAACCAAAGGCGCATAATTGAAGATGGTTTTTCCAGCGAAGATAGCCAGATGGATGTTTATGATTATAGTTATGGCGTTGATATGGCCGATGTTGCAATACAAATTCAAAATGCCGGATACGCTGGTTCAGCTGCCTGGGATCTGGATGATGCCATGCATACTAAACACGATTTGGGACAAAAAAACAAACTAAAGCGCTGGGGAATGTGGAATAGCCTCGGTACCGAAATTTGCAACAATCCTGATGATGAAAACATTCGACCATGGTTTTATTCCTGGTCATTGCTTTGTAGATATTTTCCAGCTGGTTACAACATCATTGCTACTGATACCACAGGAGTTGAGGGTTTGCGTTTAACTGCAGGTGCAAACGAAGGTGATCTGACTATTGCTATTGTAAACAACTCTAAGGTTACAAACGAATTAAATCTGGCTATACCAAAAATAATAAAAAAAGAATTCAAAAAATATGAGTACGTGGAACAGGGACGATTAATGGATGAAAATGGTTTTCCTGTGCCTGTAGAAACCGGAATTAGTAGAAAAAAACTAACTAAATTGAATATCCCGGCAAATAGCTTTGTGTTGCTCACAACAATCGATTTATAATAAATATGGATTCCATCAATCTTAGTTTTATAGATATCAGTATTCTGATTATATATATTATTCTAATTATTTGGTGGGCGTTGCGACACGGAAAGAGTCAGGATTCTACATCATACTTTTTAGGAGGAAGAACTATGACTTGGCCAGTAGTTGGTTTTTCGCTTTTTGCAGCCAGTGTTTCTAGTTCAACACTGATGGGGCATTCTGGCGAAGGATTTATTAGTGGAATAGCCGTGTTTAATTACAATTGGATTTCCATTATAGTAATGGTATTCTTTGCACTTTTCTTTCTTCCTTTCTACATAAAATCAGGCATTTTTACAATACCCGAATTTTTGGAGCGTAGATTTGATGGCAGGTCTAGAACTTACTTTTCATTTATTACAATTATTGGAAATGTGTTTTTGGATGCTGCTGCAACCTTATATACGGGTTCGTTAATTATTAAAATGATTTTTCCCGAAGTTCAACTTATTTGGATAATTGTTGGAATGGCTATTGTAGCGGGTAGTTATACAATAATTGGTGGTCTTTCATCTGCTATTTATGCTGATGTCATTCAGGCAATAATTCTTGTTGTAGGATCATCAATACTTTCCTTCTATGCGTTAAATTCTATTGGTGGTTGGGCTGAATTTTACGAAATTTTTAACCAAGGCGTTTGGTTAAAGTTAACTCGCCCTATGAGTGATCCAACTGTCCCATGGCTGGGGATGATTGTGGGCATACCAATCCTTGGTTTTTATTTTTGGGGGAATAATCAGGTAATGGTCCAACGTGTATTATCAGCTAAGTCTGTTGACCATGGTCGTAAAGGAGTCCTTTTTGTTGGCTTCCTTTACCTGTTTACCCTGTTTATTTTTATTATCCCTGGACTTGTTGCTCGCGGGATTAATCTTTTTGGGGTGGAAAATCTCCCCCACGAATTAATTAGCGGTTTAGAGTTAAAAGAAAGCTATGGAATTAATACTGACCAAGTATATCCACGTCTTATTATAAAACTTCTCCCTGTCGGATTAATTGGAATTATTCTTGCTGCAATGATATCGGCACTTACCTCTACACTAAGTGCTACTTTAAGCTCGGTGTCGACTTTATTCACAATGGATTTTTACTCAAAATTTGACAAAAAGGCAAACAGTAAAAAATTGGTAAAGGTTGGGCGTATCACTTCATTGATGGTTTTAGTGATTGCGGTATTATGGGCTCCTTTCATCCAGGAATTTGATTCACTTGTTTCTTATTATCAAGAGATAGTCTCCTATTTGGCTCCTCCCGTTGTAGGCACATTCTTTTTAGGCTTGTTCTGGAAGCGTTCAAATGCACAGGCCGCAATAAGTGGGTTATTATCAGGTCTACTTATTGCCGCATTTATAATGACCATTAAATACATTTTAGGTATTGAAATCGGCATACACTTCCTCATTCTAGCTCCTATTGTTTTAGTAATTAGTGCTCTTGTTAATGTGCTTGTGAGTTTGCTCACAGCTATACCAAATCAACAACAAGTTAACACTTATACTTGGAATCGTGAAATTTGGAAAGAGGAATCAAAAGAGTTGGAAAATGTCGTTTGGTATAAAAACTTTCGTGTTTTGTCTTTGTTTCTTATAACAGCTTGTTTACTTATGTACACACTATATTATTAATCATTTAAATTACAGATACACTCTTTTTAATTAAAATATCAAAATGAATAATCCAATTAAAGCAGAAATATTTTTCACAATTCTATTCCTTTTAATTAATATTTTCCCTTCAAATGCAAAAGTTATACCACATCAGCCACATGGCGTTCCTGTGTCACAAGACTTTCGAGTATGGGTAAATGACAACGAAGTTTTTACAGGACAGACGGGCGACAAAATGTTTAGATATTCGTTTTGTGTATTTGATTTTGATGAGCCAGTAAATATACGAGTGAAGGCTAAAAGAGGTATAAAATGGTTAGAAATTTTACCTTCGATTTTAAAAACAGAATACCGAACAATCGATGACTTTACTTTTGAAATCAAGTTGGAAAATCCTGAGGATTTAACCGTATTTCTAAACAATGACAAAAAAAATGTACTTCATATTTTAACTAATTATCCCGAACAAGAATTGCCGAATCCGCATGAAAAAGATGTGTTGTATTATAAAGGAGGGAAAACATATGAAATAGGTGTACTTGATTTGAAAGACAATCAAACCCTTTACCTTGAAAGTGGGGCAAGGCTTAAGGGAATGATACGAATAAAGGATGTCAAAAATGTCAAAATTATGGGTCGCGGAATGATTGATGGCGCTAATAATATAACGAATTGCAGCGGACGTGATTGTGATGACCCTTGGCGATTGATCTATATTGATAATTCTGAAAATATAAAAATAGAGGGTATTACCTTATTTAATAGTCTTAAATGGACTGTTCATTCATACAGTTGCAGGAAACTATATATTGATAATATTAATATTCTCAATTGGAATTATGGCTCAGATGGAATTGATATTAGTTCCTCTCAGCATGTAAAAATCACAAACTCATTTTTTCGTACTAATGACGATTGTGTGGCATTGAAAGCACTAAGTTTATCACCTAATGCATATTTCCCGAATCCACGAATTAAAAACCCTAACCTTGAAAACATATTGGTTGAAGGATGTACAGCTTGGAACATGCCTTATGGCAATCCCTTTGAAATAGGTTTTGAATTGCGCTGTGAAAAAGTGAAAGATATTATTTTTAGAGATTGCGATGTAATCATGCAAGACGATCGTGGAGCTGTTATTACTATTCACAACAGCGATAATGCAGTGGTTGAAAATATTTTATATGAAGATATTCGAATAGAAAATGCCGATTTGTGTTCTAACTCCAAACTAATCGACTTAGCCATACTCTATTCAGCATGGAGCTACGATAGATTCACAGACAATGATTCTATTGCAAAATATAAGTATAACGATTCATGGGACAACTTGTTACCCGTTATGCCTGGAAAAGAAAAGTTTCATGCTTCGCACCGAGGACAAATTAGAAATATAAAGTTTAAAAACATCCAAATTCTTGATGGAGGTCTGCCCTACTCGGTAATTCAGGGGTTTGACAAAGATCATATTGTTGAAGATATTACGTTCGAAAACATTACTGTTCAAGGGAAAAAATTAAATAATGCAGAACAACTCAAGCTATTCACACAATTCGGTAGAAATATAAAGTTTAAATAATTCAGAGTATGCTTATAGTCAAGAAAATAAAAGTTTACAAAACAGTTCCACTTGTTCTTCTAGGTCTGTTCATATGGCTATCGTCATGTAAAATTAATTCTCTAAATAGTTCAACACCTGAGTCACTTGGATTATATTCTGATAAGCTGAAAGTTGCAGAAAATAAAATGCAGGAGTACGTAGATCAAGGTAAACTGGCTGGTATCTCAACTTTAGTAATGAAAGACGGGAAAGTTGTACAACGCTCAAATTTTGGTTTTGCTGATATTAAAAATCAAAGTCCTATTGAAAACAATACCATTTTCAGAATTTTTTCAATGACAAAACCCATAACCGCAGTTGCATTAATGACTCTTTACGATGAGGGAAAATTTACACTTGATGATAATGTTTCTAAGTATATTCCTGAGTTTAAGGACACAAAAGTCTATCAGAAAAAAGGAAATACTTTTGAGTTAGTACCTCAGGATACTCAAATGACCATCAGACATTTGTTAACTCATACCTCAGGTTTGTCATATGGCTGGTCGAAATCATATGTGGATTCGCTTTACAATGCAAATGGAGCTAACGCATGGAGTGGAACACTTGGAGATAAGGTAAAAACATTGGCTAGTTTACCACTAAATTTTCAACCCGGTACACAATACCGTTACGGATTATCCATAGATGTTGCAGGATATCTTGTTGAGGTACTGTCTCAAATGTCTCTCAATGATTATTTTAATACCCATATTTTCGACCCATTAAAAATGGACGACACCGGTTTTTATGTTCCACAGGAAAAACACGAAAGGTTTTCAGATGTGTTTCACTACAATAATGATGGCAAACTGATCGGAGCCAATGGATATTATAAAAAGGCCTTTAAAAGCCCTGTAACATTATTTTCAGGGGGAGGCGGTTTGGTTTCAACCATAGATGACTATGCAAATTTCTGTATGATGCTTTTAAACGGAGGCGAACTTGACGGGGTAAGAGTTTTAAGCAAAAAAGCCACCCAGATGATTATGTCGAACCAATTCCCAAAAAATGTAAAATACTGGAATGGTAATAGTTATGGTCTAGGCGGTGCTATTGATATTGAATCAGGAGAATATAGTTGGAGTGGAATGGCGTCTACTAATTTTTGGATAGACTCCAAAAATCGCATGATAATACTTACTTACGCCCAATTAATTCCTAATAATCATGCGTATGCATATGCTTTCAAAGAATTGATTTACAGTGCCTTAAAGTAATCATCTAATTCATGAATTAAATATATGAAGCGATTTATAATAGTAACTGTTATTTTGGTTTTAAACATAAGCTTTTGCTATAGCTTGCAATTGCCAAAACTTTTTACCGATAACATGGTATTGCAGCAAAACGATACCGTTAGCATTTGGGGTTGGGGAAAATCCTGGAATAAAATAGTAATTACTACAAGTTGGGGTGTTTCAGAAACGGTTTGGATAAATAATGAGAGTAATTGGAGCGCAAAAATACCGACTCCTGTAGGAAGTTTTGATAAACATGACATTACCATTCAAGAATTTGGTTTAAATAAAGACAAATCAATTAATATGGATGATGTATATGGAAAAGTCGAATTAAATAACGTATTGGTTGGTGAAGTATGGTTATGCTCTGGTCAGTCAAATATGGAATGGAATGCTAAAGCAGGAATTGAATCAGAGAAAACGGAAGTTCCTGCTTCTAATTACCCTAACATTCGTTTTTTTAAAATAACTAAACGAATTTCAGATTTCCCGCAGGATGATTTAGCAGGTGGATCTTGGTTACAATGTACTCCCGAAACTATGAGGTCTTTTAGCGCAGTAGGATATTTTTTTGGTAAGATGCTTCACAATAAATTAAATGTTCCCATTGGACTAATTTCTGATGCATGGGGAGGCATTCCTATTGATGTTGCTTACCCCTCTAGTTCGGTTGTGGATATTGCTGATTTATTGGAATCATCAAAAGGAAATTACTGGAAAGGGGCACCACATCGTTTAGGAACATTGTATAATGCTATGACACATCCTTTGCGGAATTTTTCAATTGCCGGGATGATTTGGTACCAGGGAGAAGGAAATGTAAGTGTTGCACCTGAGCAATATGCACGTAAACAGAAAATCTTGGTAAAAGAACGGCGTAAACAATTTGGTGAGAACATGCCATTTTATTATGTGCAAATTGCTCCATTCCAATATGGAAAAGGTAAGCCTAAAGGAGCAATTATAAGAGACCAACAGCGGAAAGCTTCAAAAGTCAAAAATTCAGAAATGATAGTAATTAGTGATATCGGGGACACTACCGATATTCATCCCCGATTGAAGAAACCTGTAGGTGAGCGTCTTGCCAAGACGGCTCTTAAATATCATTATAAAATTATTAACGAATTGGTAGAGTTTCCTCTTTTTAAAAAGGCATATGAGAACAAAAAATATGTATATGTTGAGTTTTCATTTTCTGATGGCCTGTTCTTTAAAGAAGGAGACAAAGGTAATTTTGAATTAGCAGGCGATGATGAGAAATTTGTGCCAGTTTCCGCAAAAATCATCAATAATAAAGTGCGGCTAGACTCCAAAAAAGTTGATAATCCAAAATACGTCCGTTTTGCGTTTAGCAACAGTGCTACGCCTCTGTTACTAAACAAGTCCAATCTCCCCGCCTCATGCTTTGATAGTCAACCTATTAAAAAAAATTTTAAGCATAATTCAGAAATATAAAACAAGAAATGATGGACAAAAATTATTGTCAGATTAGTTTATGAAAAATCGTTTGTTAGTAATAGTAATTTTCGTGTTAGGGTTAAGAGTTTGGGCTCAAAATCCAATAGTACCACCAGGCATGTATATTGCAGATCCCGAAGCACACGTGTGGAATGACGATAAGCTATATATTTATGGATCCAGAGATGAATCTGCAGACTATTGGTGTTCTTATGATTACCATGTACTCTCAACATCTGATATGATTCACTGGAATATTGACGAGAACTCTTTTTCTTCTAAAGGAACAAATGATCAAGTAGCCAGCAATGACAAACTATTATTTGCGCCCGATTGTGCCTATAAAAATGGAACTTATTATTTATATTATTGTTCCCCTGGTAACAAGCATGGTGAGGGAGTAGCAACGAGCAAATCGCCTAATGGACCATTTGTTAACGGAACAGATATAGAAGGAGCATATCAAATTGATCCTGCAGTATTTATTGATGACGATGGGCAGGGCTATTATTTCTGGGGTCAGGGAAAACCTAAGGTGGCTAAGTTGTCGGATGACATGAAATCAATTGACACAACCAGTATTAGTTACCCTTTAGAAGATACAGCCGCTAAATATTTTCATGAGGGCACATCAATAAGGAAAATTGGAAATACATATTACATGGTATTTGCTGATGAAAGCCGAAACAGCACCCCATCAAGTCTTGGTTATGCAACCAGTTCTTCCCCGACGGGTCCTTACATATATAAAGGAATAATAATTGATAATATCTCTTGTGATCCAAATGTATGGAATAATCATGGGTCAATTGAAGAATTTAACGGTCAATGGTATGTTTTTTATCATCGCTCAACGTACGGAACGAAATTGTTTAGAAAGGCTTGTGTAGAGCCTATCACAATAAACCAGGATGGTACAATTGATGAAGTGGAAATGACTTCTCAAGGAGCAGCTGACCCACTAAATGCTTTTAACCATATTCAGGCAGAATGGGCATGTAAATTAGGAGGTCATGCCAGAGTAGAAGATTACAAAGAAAAAGATTTATGGTATGGAAAATTAGCCAAAATTCAAAATAATGACTGGGCAGCCTATAAGTACATCAATTTTGAGAATGGTGTATCAAAATTTAACATTAAAACTATAGGCTCATCATCTGGTGGTAAAGTGGAGATTTGGGCAACTGCTGTTGACAATGGAAAACTTTTAGGAACATGTATTATTGAACCAGACGATAATAAAAGTTCTTATAATATTTCATCTTGTGAAATAAAAAAAATTAGAGGTGTTCATGCTGTTTATTTGAAGTTTAAGGGAACTGATGGAAATTTATTTGAAATAGACTGGTTTTCATTTAACAAATAACAAATGCTGCATATCTCATCATTAAAACTAAGTTTTACAATGGTTAATAATATGAAAATATTTTACTTTTTGGGAACGTTAATGTTATTGATGTCATGTTCGACCCAAAAAATTGAGCAACCAAACTTTTTATTTATTCTAGTTGACGATCAGCCTTTCGATGCTATAGGTTTTAAAGGGCGCTATCCGTTTTTAGAAACACCTAATATGGATAAACTAGCAAAGCAAGGGGCTAATTTTAACAATTTTTTCTGCACACAATCTATTTGTTCGCCCTCTCGTGCAAGTTTCCTAACTGGCACATACTCTCATATTCATGGCGTTAACCAGAATAATCATTATGTAGACCCCGACTGGGAAAGTTATAAGCCCTATAGCACCCATCTGCAAAATGCAGGTTACGAAACGGCTATGATTGGTAAAATTCACATGGCTCATTTTAATGGGGAAAAGCACATTCGTCCTGGATTTGATTATTGGTACAGCTTTAAAGGTCAGGGTAAGTATTTCAACCCCGAAATTAACGACAATGGTATTGAAAAGCAAGTAAAAGGGTATATGACAGATATTTTAACCAATGAAGCGGTAAGTTGGCTGACAAAAAAACGCAATATCAACAAACCTTTTAGTCTCTGTTTGTGGCATAAAGCTGTACACGAAGACCATTTACCTGCGCCTCGTCATGAAAATTTATATCAAAATGATACATTGCCTTACCCTCCGTATAATACCCACAAAGAAACGTTTGAGGGAAAACCCGAATGGCAGCGAATAAAAGCATTTGATACCGAATGGAGGGATTATAAATCGGTTGACAAATTGCCTGAAAAACCTTGGGGCTCAAAAAGCGATAAGTACATGCGATTGCTAAAAACACTTGCGGCTGTTGATGAGTCCATCGGAACTGTACTTGAAACGTTGGAGCAGATTGGCGAGTTGGATAATACGGTGATTATTTTTAGTAGTGACAATGGATATTTTATGGGTGAACATACGTATTGGGACAAACGCATTGCTTACGAAAACTCTATTCGAATACCTATGATTATGAGGTTTCCAAAAAAAATAAATGCAGGAACGCAGATCGATGAAATGTGTTTGAACATTGACCTTGCACCAACCATTTTAGAGTTGGCAAAAATTGAAAAACCTGAGTATATGCAGGGTGAATCCATGGTTAAGCTTTTTAATAATAAAGAAAAAACATCTTGGCGACAATCTTTTCTGTATCAATATTTTGTTGACGATGCCTATCCATATGCAGGACCAGATATGCTGGCTGTGATAACAGATGACTACAAATTAGTTGATACGTTTCTTGAAAATGATATCGACGAATTATACAGTTTGAAAAATGATCCTGGTGAAATGAGTAACCTAATTAATAATCCAGAGTTTGATCAAATTGAAAGAGAATTAAGGTACGAAATGGAAATTTTAAAAAAGAAATATAAATACAATCCTAACAGAGATTGGTGGTTAGAAGAAGTATTAAAATAAACACGACTGTTTTAATACTTGAAATTAATTAAAAATATTATGAGATACCATATCAACATCTTTCTTTTAACATTGTCTGGGCTCTATTTTACGGCATGTATGGGTTCAGAATTTCAAGACACTATAATTACACAAGAGATAGATAGAAACTGGGAATTTAGAGTCTCATCAACGGATAGCATCTGGTTATCTGCGTCAGTCCCAGGTTGTATTCATACAGATTTAATGTCTCATGATAAAATTCAGGATCCTTTTTATCGACTAAACGAAAAGGATGTACAATGGGTTGGTGAAACAGATTGGGAATACAGAACATCCTTTATTGTAAACACACAATTGTTAGAAAAAGAGAACGTGGAAATGAACTTTGAGGGTTTAGATACCTATGCCAATGTGTTTCTGAATGATAGCCTGATTTTAAGTGCAAACAATATGTTTAGGACTTGGAAAGTTGACGTTAAGAATCTTCTCTATTTGGGTAATAATACGCTAAAAATTGTCTTCCAAAACGTATTTGATAAGAATATTGAAAAATATAATAATGCACCATATCGACTTCAGGCTGGGCATAACAACGATCAAGCCGATGTTCAAATGAGTCTTTATTCTCGTAAAGCAGGTTTTCATTACGGTTGGGATTGGGGTCCAAGACTAATAACTTCTGGTATATGGCGACCTGTAACTTTGGTTGCATGGAGTGATTTTAGAATCGAAAACGTTTATTTTAAACAAAAAAATGTAAATGAAGATATAGCAGATATAGAAGTTGATGTGGAAATTAGTGCTACCAAAAACAAAAATGTAACACTAACAGTCTTTAATTTAGATACTACATTTTCGAAAACAGAAATAAAACTTAAAAAAGGAAAAGCAAAATATACAGTTTCCTTCAATATCGAAAACCCAGAACTCTGGTGGACCAATGGATTAGGAGAGCAGCACTTGTATGATTTTACAACTTCAGTTTCTGACAATTCAGGTAAAACAACTTCAATTGATGAAAAGATTGGAATTCGTTCACTCAGGGTGGTTCGAGAAAAGGATAAATTTGGCAAGGGTTTTTGGGTTGAATTAAATGGAGTGCCAGTTTTCATGAAAGGGGCTAATTATATCCCTCAAGATAGCTTTCAGAATCGTGTTGATAATGATGATTATAAACATATTATTAAGTCCGCAGTTGATGCCAATATGAATATGCTGCGAGTTTGGGGAGGTGGTATTTACGAGGAAGATGTATTTTATGATTTATGCGATAAATACGGTTTATTAGTATGGCAGGATATAATGTTTGCATGTGGAATGTTTCCTGCTGACTCAGCCTTTTTGGAAAATGTAACCAACGAGGTGATTGATAATGTTACTCGTATTCGTAATCATGCATCAATAGCGCTTTATTGTGGTAATAATGAAAACGAAATTTTTTGGGATTCATGGGGTTGGAAAGAAAAATATTCTGAAGGGGTGCAGAAACAATATGAAAATGATTTAAAAACATTGTTTTATGATGTTATTCCTAAAGCATTGCAAATCGCCGACCCGGAAAGATATTACCACCCTTCATCACCTTCGACCGGGTTCAATAACATTGACAAAGGAATGGGCGATAACCATTATTGGGGTGTTTGGCATGGTACTGATCCATTTTCAGAGTTTGAAAATAATGTATCTAGGTTTGTAAGTGAATATGGATTTCAATCCTATCCTGAATTTGAGTCGATTAAGAAATTTACAATTGAAGAGGATTGGTTTCTAAAATCGGATGTAATGCATGCACATCAACGATGTATGGATGATAATCGAACAAATCCTGATTATGGAAATCGTTTGATAAATACCTATCTGGAAAGAAATTTCAAAACACCTAAAGATTTTGAAAACTACATATATGTAGTTCAGGCTTTACAAGCTAAAGCTGTTAAAACAGCAATTGAAGCACACCGTAGAAACAGAACAGATAACTATTGCATGGGAACCATGTATTGGCAAATTAACGATTGTTGGCCTGTTGCTTCATGGTCAAGTATAGATTACTATGGCAAATGGAAAGCTTTGCACTATCTAGTTAAAAAGGCATATAAAGATATTTTAATTACCTATAAAGAAAACGAAGCAAATCTTGATTTTTATATAGTATCAGATAAACTTGAACAACTTGTTGAGGTAGATTTGATAATTGAAACCATTGATTTTGAAGGTAAAATTATATTCAGTACACAAAATTCTATTACTGTTAAAGCGAATTCGGCCTCAAAGGTTTATAGCAAAAACATTAAAGAATTATTAAAAGATAAACGTCGTAGCAATGCATTCATAAGAGCACGCGTGGAATTGGATGGTAAAACACTCTCAGAAAACTTACATTTTTTTGAAAATGATAAGTTACTTGATTTACCTGAAGCTAAAATTCGAATAACCATTAACGATGATAATACTATTGAACTATACAGTGATAAGTTAGCCAAATATGTATTTATTTCAGTAGAAGGTGAAGATGTATTTTTTTCCGAAAATTACTTTGATTTAATACCAGGTGAATCAAAAAAGATTTCAATGAATACTAAGATTGATATACAAACTATTAGAACTAAAATCAAAGTTACATCCCTTTTTAATAGCTACCAGTATTAGCTATATGATTTTTATAATGGCATGTTTAGAATGCATAACGATTGTTATTAATGATAAAATTGAATAGACCTAAATTAGTTTACAAATATTGCTTAGTGGTTGCTTTGTTACTTTTAGTGATAAGCGCCACTCTCTTCAAAGAGTGGGAGACAAAAACACCACCCAATATTATTTTCATCATGTCCGATGACCATACAACTAACGCCATTAGTGCTTACGGCGGATTGTTTAAAGACATAGCGCCAACACCAAATATTGACAGATTAGCAAAGGAAGGTGCTCTATTTACAAATACTTTTTGTACCAATGCGATATGCGGGCCAAGTCGAGCAGCAATCCTGACAGGTAAATACAGTCATTTGAATGGATTCTATAAAAATGAAGGAGGTGACCCATTTGATGGATCACAGCTAACATTCCCTAAATTGTTGAAAGAAGCTGGATATACTACAGCACTTGTTGGCAAATGGCATTTATGGAGTGAACCCACTGGATTCGATTATTTCAAATATCATATACTGAACGGAGAACAAGGAGTATATTGGAACCCAACCTACAATGAAAATGGTAAGGAGACACAAGAAATGGGCTATGCTACAAACTTAGCAGGTGATTTTGCACTGGATTGGCTTGATTCTATAAGAGATAAATCAAAACCATTCTGCTTACTATATCAATTTAAGGCTCCTCACCGTCCCTGGAGACCGGATAGTATTTATGTGGATTTATTTAGTGACAAAGAAATGCCTTATCCGGCTACTTTTAATGATGAATATAAGGGAAGAGAAAAAACTGCAGGCCAAGCCATGATGACCATTAAAAATCATCTAAACCGAAGAGACCTTAAGATGAATCCTCCAGAAGGTTTGAAAGGTTATGAATTAAACAAATGGGAACGTGTTGGCGATAATGGCGAATATGTTTCTCCTTCTGATACACTTGTTGGAGAAAATCTTAAGAGGTGGAAATACCAACGTTATATTAAAGATTACTTGGCTTGTATTCGTTCTGTTGATGATAACATTGGTAGGGTATTGGACTTTCTTGAAAATAATGGACTTACAGAGAACACGGTTATTGTATATACAGGTGATCAGGGCTTTTTTCTGGGTGAACATGGTTGGTACGATAAACGTTTTATGTATGAAGAGTCTTTACGAATGCCTCTAATAATAAAGTATCCAAGGGAGGTTAAGGCAGGTAAAATACTTTCAGAGACAACTCTTAATGTTGATTTTGCCCCTTCATTATTAGAATTTGCAGGCATTAAAAAACCTTTTGAAATGCAGGGTGAAAGTTTTGTTCCTATACTTAGAGGGGAGAAAGCAGAGAACTGGCGTACATCTATTTATTATCACTATTACGAATATCCAAAATGGCACAATGTACAGCCCCATTATGGTATTAGGACTGATAGGTATAAGTTAATTCATTTTTATTATGACGTTGATATTTGGGAATTCTATGATTTAAAAGAGGATCCAAATGAATTGACTAATCTATATAATAATCCCGAGTATAATTATTTGATCGCTAATTTAAAGAAAGAATTAAAAAATCAACAGAAAAAATATAATGATGATGTGACTGTGGATGAAATGAAAAAAATGACAGAAATAGGGATGTTTTAATTTTTATAACAAATGACATAAGGAATGAAAACTACAAAAACATGTTTTATCGGAATAGATTTGGGTAGTTCATCTGTAAAAATAGCATTGGTAGATGCCTCCACAGGAAAAAAGCTAGCTATTGTGAACGAACCAGAAAATGAAATGGAAATTTCTACATTACATCCTGACTGGGCAGAGCAAGACCCAAAAAACTGGTGGAACTTATTTGTTTTATGGGATTATGAGCATTCTTTCTGCACTATTTGTATGGAAAATAGTGCTTGAAACAAAAGGGAAGACTTTAGAAGAAATCGAGAATATTTGGAAAGATAAATAGCTAGTCATATCATTGGTAATGTATTTAACCATGAATAAATAAGATCTAATTAAACATTAACCCTACACGGAAATCATGAATAATAAAATCAAATTTTATATTGTAAAAAACTTAGCGTTGTTTTTATACATAATTGTATGTTTCCAGTCATATTCTCAAGACTGGGAGAACCCCCAAATTATTCAAAAAAATCGTGAGAAACCAAGAGCTACTTTTTATTCTTTTGAAAGTGAGACAAAAGCGATAGAGAATAATATCGCGAAAGGTGAATACATTAAGTGCTTGAACGGAAAATGGAAGTTTAACTACGTAGAAAAAACATCCTTAAGACCACTTGATTTCTATAGAAAAGATATGAATCACAGTGATTGGGGTGAAATTCCTGTTCCTGGAAATTGGGAGTTATATGGATATGGTTTTCCCAATTATACAAATATTAATTACCCTTTTAAAAAAGATCAGCCAAAGATTGCAGACGAATACAGCCCTGTAGGGTCGTATGTTACCTGGTTTAATATCTCTTCAAATTGGGATGATAGAGAAATCTATATTCAACTTGGTGCTGTCAAATCAGGATATTATATCTGGGTTAATGGTAGAGAAGTAGGGTACAATCAAGGTTCAAAACTACCAGCCGAATTTAATATCACACCTTATCTTGTCAAAGGAAAAAATAAATTAGCCATTCAGGTTTTTCAATTTACTGATGGTAGTTATCTCGAAGATCAGGATTTTTGGAGACTCTCAGGAATTCAACGAGACGTGTATTTATTCGCTCGTCCTAAAACTCATATCCGAGATTTTTTCGTCAAAGCCTTATTAGATGAAAATTACAAAAATGGAATTTTAGACCTTGATGTAGAATTACTCAATTGTGATAAGCGTTCTGCAAGAAATTTTTCAGTAGAGTATAAACTGCTTGATACTAAAAATAACACGATTCTTAATGAGGTATTAGGCAAATTATCAGTTGCTAAAAATTCAATCGCTAATTTCCATTTCAAAGGTAAAGTTAACGCGGTTGAAACGTGGTCGGCTGAAGATCCTAATCTATATAAATTAGTGATTCTCCTAAAAAATTCTAAGGGGCATCTTGTTGAGGCAACTTCCATTAATGTAGGATTTAGAACTACGGAAATAAAGGGTGGACAACTGCTGGTAAATGGTCAGCCTATTTTAATTAAAGGAGTAAATCGCCATGAGCATGATGAATTTTTTGGACATGTGGTTAGTGAAGAGTCTATGTTGGCTGATATTAAATTAATGAAACAGTTTAATATAAACGCAGTTAGAACTGCTCATTATCCGAATGACCCCAAGTGGTACGAACTCTGTGATAAATACGGTATTTATCTCTATGATGAGGCAAATATAGAATCGCATGGATATGGTTACGAAATTTCAGAAACCCTTGCCAACAAACCAACGTGGAAAGAAGCACATATTTCACGTTGCATGAATATGCTGGAGCGTGATAAAAACCATCCTTCAATTATAGTATGGAGTATGGGTAATGAGGCAGGAACAGGGCCAAATTTTTTAGAGGCATACAACTCTATGCGTAAAAGAGATCGTAGCAGACCTATACATTATGAAAGAGCAGAAAAGATGACTGATGTCAAGGAAAGGCATACAGACATTCATGGAGATATGTACAGATTTATAGATGATGTAAAGAATAATTGGTTAGGTAAAGACACTGAACGCCCTTTTATATGGTGTGAATATGCCCATGCTATGGGAAACAGTACGGGCAATTTCAAAGAATATTGGGATCTTGTATATTCACATCCCCAACTTCAGGGTGGTTTTATATGGGATTGGATGGATCAGGGATTAGCTGATTACAAGGATGGTGAAAAATACTGGGCTTATGGTGGTCATTTTGAGCCAGAAGGACAAACACACGATGAAAATTTCTGTTTAAATGGCTTAATTGATGCGGATCGTAACCCTCATCCGGGTTTGTATGAAGTAAAAAAAGTATATCAGAACATTGAGTTTAAGAACGTTGATGTTAAAAAGGGTAAAATAATTATTAAAAACAGAAGATTTTTCAATGATATATCCGATGTAATTTTTAAATGGGATTTGGTGGCTAATGGTAAAGTAGTAAAATCAGGGAAATTACAGAGTTTTGCCATTGCTCCCCAAGAAGAAAAAGTATTCACTATCGACTATGGAGAATTGAGTGAAAGAATGGAATATTTTCTTAACCTATCTGCGATTAATACAGATCCTAACTCATTAATTCCTATGGGATATGTCATAGCAAATGAACAATTTAAGATATCAGACACTCAATTTTATATTTCCAATAAAAACCTAGAGAAAAAGAAATTGATTTTGATTGATGACAACAAAACTATTTCAGTAAAGGGAGACTATTTTAATATTAAGTTTTCAAAACTGAATGGAGCTTTAAGCTCATTTAATATAAATGGTTATGAATTAATTGTTAGTCCATTGGTTCCTGATTTTTGGAGAGCGCCTACCGATAATGATTTTGGAAATAACATGCCAGATCGTTGCAAAATCTGGAAAGAAGCAGGGTCAACGGCAAAACTTCAATCAATTGAAAAGACTCATATTTCAGACACAAAGGTTAAAATTAACACAAAACTTGCCTTACCAGCTGTTGAAGGCGTTATTAATGTAGAATATATGGTTGATACCAATGGAAAAATTGATGTAACATATAGTTTTATTGCCAATAAGACGAAACTTCCTGAGATTCCTCGTGTTGGATTTGTAATGAGATTGGCAAAAGAATTTGATAATTTGGAATATTACGGAAGAGGGCCATGGGAAAATTATGTAGATAGAAAAACGGCAGCCTTTTTGGGTGTTTACAAATCAAAAGTAAAAGATCAATATTTTTCCTATGGCCGCCCTCAAGAGAATGGGCACAAAACAGATGTTCGCTGGTTAGCTTTATATAATCATACAGGTCTAGGTGCCAGAATTACCGCCAAAGATGAAATGCTTGAGTTTAATGCTTTACATTATTCAACTTCTTCACTTGATCCAGGCAAAAAAAAGCTTCTTAGAACTCCTTTAGATATTGTGGAAAGTGATTTTGTAGAACTCCATATTGACCACAGAATGATGGGTGTAGGAGGAGATAATAGCTGGGGTGCTAAGCCACATGAAAAATATTTGATCTACGCTGATAAAGAATATAAATTTAGTTTCAGCATTGTCCCTGAGTTGTAATTAATAATTATGAATAAACGTTTTATTCCTGTTTTAGCAAATAAAATAATATCGTCTTTTATTATGTTGCGATTAAAATGTTAACTAAAAAATCGCTTTATGGTAATTTTCGATTTGCATTAAATTTTTGAATTTTAGTATAAATCAAAAGCGTTCAAGCCTTAAAAAAAAAACAATAAACATATGTCAAAAAATATTATTTATTGGAAGAAAAACATCCGCTACATCAGTATCCTTCTGAGCCTTTGGTTTATTGTCTCCTTTGGCTGCGGGATTTTATTTGTAGAGCAGCTGAACACCATCCAAATAGGGGGATTTAAACTCGGCTTTTGGTTTGCCCAGCAGGGGTCTATTTTTGGCTTTGTTGCCATTATTTTCACCTACATCTACCTTATGAACCGTTTGGATAACAAATTAAACAAAGACAAC
>Ga0066825_10000200_pt1 | contig 20448 bp, 17 predicted proteins | sample ETNtaG_6_FD_65608 | JGI IMG/M metagenome (GOLD analysis project Ga0066825, IMG submission 65608) | Marine microbial and viral communities from oxygen minimum zone, Eastern Pacific Ocean - ETNP201306SV45 | ecosystem: Environmental > Aquatic > Marine > Oceanic | place: Pacific Ocean: Eastern...
AGCAAGTAAGACGGTTGTAAAGGAGAGCGAATGCATTCGCAATTGCTTTTGAATTCGATGTGCCATACCATCGTAGCCATGCAGAGCTTCGATGCTTTGATGGCGATTTTCCGAAGCCTTGACTGCTTGGACAAACGAGGAGTGGGAAAGAGCGATTCGATAACGATGAATTCCTAATGTGAGCAACCAACCGATTCCAATGACCGTACCAAGAAGCAGCAATGTTGAACTGAACGATTGTTGAACCGCGGGCTTGATACTGGACTCCCACCAGTTCGGATCTGTTCCATCGTACGCCCAAGCGCCAAGAAGAATGAACAACGAAAAGGCTGGAAGAAGAAGCGTCAATCTTAATCCAAGCGAAATCAGTTGGTTGTCAATGGAGAGCAGTACCCGTTCTCGTTCAAACAAGGATGAAGACAATGCTTCATCGGATGTGTCAACAGCAGTCTCGCTCACACAAAGTCCTCGATGCTGAGACTCAAAAGCGTTCGGGGATAAACCACAGCATTGTCTTAGTTTTCGCTGTTGATTCGTTGTACGATGATATTCTTCGCAATCGCATCATCCAGCATCATCTCAGTACCATCGACGTCGTAGTGGCCTGAGCCACGTGAAGTGATGCTTTGGCCCAAGCCAAGAGATTCCTGTAAAAGCGATTGCAAGCCCTCCGAAATCAACATACCTTGAATGATACCAGACTGATTCGTCTCAAGATTGGAGAGTTCAACGTGTGTTTCACCAAAAGCACGAATTCTCGTATCAAGATGCGCCCCGGTTTCAGGTATAATTCGGCCACTTGGATCGAGTTGTGGATTTCCGAGAAGAACCGTTAATGCAACCTCCAAATCATCATCGATGGCATGTTCGAGACGGCAAGCGGTCTCATGCATATCGCCATCGAAAGGAATACGATCAAGGAGTACTTCGGCAAGACGATGTCGACGTTTCATCATTCGACCGTGTTCAAGCCCCTTCTGTGTCAACTTCGCACCTTTGTATCGCTCATAATCGATGTAGCCTTTGCTCGACAAGCGCTGAATCATTTCGGTTGCAGAAGCAGGAGAAACCTTGAGTCGTTCTGCTAAATCACCGGTACGAACTCTTGAATTTTCATCCATTTCATAGAACTCATACATTGTCTCAAGGTACTCATCTTCAAATTCTTGAAAATGGCCCGCCATGAAGGGCGCTTATCGTTCTGAAATAGAAGCGTTTCTCTTCATCCTAACTTGCCGAAAATACATTTGAACATGAAGGACAACGGACTGAACCCTTGTAGGTTGATGGAACTCGGAGCTTCGAAGAACACTCCGGACAAGCGATTTCGATCTTTGACTCAACGGCCTCTTCGACAGGTTCGGGCTCATCGATCGATTCCAATTCATCATCGATATCGATCGATTCTTCGGCTTCAACTTGGAATTTCTCGGAACAATCAGGACAACGGACCGTTCCTGAATAATCACCAGGTATCCTCAATGTGCGCTCACAAGCCGGACAAGATTTCTCAACAGGTTCTGCCTTCTTTTCCTCTTGCTTGCGTTTCTTCTCTTTCGACTTGGTTGGTTGAGTACCAGTGTTCTCTTCAGAAGAAGCCCCTCGTCTCAAGTGAAGGGCCAGAATTACGCATGATGCTGCGGCAAGACCGCCTCCAATGGCGAGGAATGGAATCTCGAACGATGCTTCTTCAACAGGTTTTGCCGTAACGAGGAAACTTTGCTCATCTTCGATTACCACTGTATCGTATCTCCATTCAGCAGTAAGGAGCATTTCATTGCCATTCGGAACAACGAAGGTGAAGTCGATGTTTCTGGATGAACTTGCTTGCAAGGGTTCTGTTGTCGACTGAGCAAGTAAGAGCCCATCACTATCTCGAAGGTACAATTCACCCGATGGGCCATCGGACAAACCATCGTTTTGCAATGCAACCGTGATGGTCACATCGCCTCCTTCAACCGGTTCACGAGGAAGTGAGATAGCATCGATCTCAAGATCATAGTTGACTTCAACGATTTCAAAGGTTGAGGTTGCAATATAACTGTTCGATGATGAAAGCCAATCGACAGGTTCCATTCGAACCAGTACGGTATCACCAGGAACGTCTCCAAGTACGGTTTGACCCGTTAACTTCCCAGAGCCAAGGGTGACAATCTGTTCATGAACATAGACATCCGTACCCGATAGACGGTATCCATAGCGGAGTTTTACATCTCGATCGACACCATCCGTAATCGAAACATTCCAATTCAGAGCAATACCCGTTGATTCGATGGTTGCATGAACCTCTGCGAACATCTCTTGAGGTGGTAAAACGGTGAGTGTGGACGTTCCTTCTAGACCTGAAGAGACAATTCCATCCAACGAAACAATGCCCCAATTCAAGTCGTGGATGCCTTCATCCAGATCTTCCAAATCGAGGCGTAATTCACCAGCAGCACCAGCATCGAGAAGCAACGATTCGCTCGTAAATTCGACTCCATCATGCATGACCTTGAGTTGAACACTACCCGCTGCATCTCCTTGGTTTCGTAGAATAAAGGACGTTGTCAAATCATCACCTTGATGCCAAGGCCCTCCAAGAATTGAAAATCCGCTTGAGCCAGCTTCGAAAAATACGGCAGAGGCAAGACCTTCCAGTGAATAGTTCACCGCCGTCTCGCTGGATTGATTGCGGTCGCCATCAAGTGAACATTCGACTACGCCTGGACGAGCATTGATTTCAAAAACATCCGTTACCGCTTGGCCTACATCGAGTGCAAGCGTCTCATTATAGACTTCATCATCGAGAAAATCACAAATCAATTGTCCTGCGAAGGCTCGCTCTCCGTTTGCATTCGACGAAGTTAGATTGAACTGAATCAAATCTCCAGATGCATACGATTCAGTAATCAGATCCACATCTACATCGACACTTGGAAGTGGAGGAGGCCCCACTTGAATGGAATCAACAAGTGTCTCACTTGTGTTGTTGATGGACATTTCAACATGGAGCACACCTTCTACAACGTGTGTGGATGAAAGATAATTGAGAACCTGCGTGGACATGGTATCGATGGTAATACTCTCAAAGTAAACCGTTTCATTCCAACCGGATTGATTGACTTCAAGCACAATCGAGGCGACTTGTGAATCCCCTCCCGTGTTCTCGACAGGAATTTCAAGATCCAAATAATCGCCTTGTCGAATCGTCAAATTGGTGGTTAGTTCGCCTATTTCATTTGCTCCAGAGTAGGTAAGAGCGTTGATTCCAACAAATTGAACATCGACAGGACCATCTGCCTTGACAGGCGTTGCAATCAAGAACGATGCAAGCAACATTCCAACCAAAATCATGGTCGAGAACGAGTTGCGTTTGTTCTCCATAAGTTGGTTCAAACTACGGAGGTTTTTGAGCATGATGTCGAACAAAGGCATGACGGGAGGTTTATTGGTGGTTGGAGGGTGGGCGAGATACATGACGCCTGAGGAACTCTTGGCCATTACGCCTGAGTTGCTGGGCAAAGCCATCCTTCATCGAAGAGAACGGCTTGCTGCGGAGATACCGGAACAACTCGATGCACGAAGCAGTGAACTTACTGAAGCGGCTTCGATGGCTCGTGCTGCAAAATCCAAGCGTGATGAAGTCAACAAAAAGGTCGCTTCACTCAAGAAAGAGAGGAATGATGCACAAGCCAGAGCTAAAACACTCTTCATGGAAGCCAACGCAATCCAAGAATCAACACCACGACAAAAGGGCGATACGGAACCTGAACCAGAATGGGCGAAGGAGCGTCTGCAACAACGTCTCGATGCATTGGACCTCTCCCTACAAACCAATTGGGGAACACATGTTGATGAGCGGGCAACGCTCAATGAAATGAAACATCTCATTCGCCAACATGAGGAATGGGTTGATACTCGAAAGGATAAGTTCTCTGAGATCAATCGAATGAAAGAGCTACGAGAAGATGCGAAGAAACTTCTAGAGACAGCGGATAAGGCGCATCAAGCCATGGTCCAGTTGCATGATGAGAATCAAATCTTCCATGATACCTACCTCGAGAACGAAAAGAAGCGAAGGAGCGCTGATGGTCGGACGACCCGATTAGCACAGGCTTTGGATCAAAGTCAACGAGGCATTGATTTCTGGAAGGATTGTCTTGAGTATGGTTTCCATGAATTGCTCACTGACGCTGAACGAGTGCGTGAAGGTGGAAAATCGACTCGCGCTTTGGCTCGAGAGCGTTATCAAAAAGCGGACAAGGACGGTGGTGATGAATGATGTTCTGCACCAAAACCGGTCTATCGCAAGAACAGCAAGAACGCTGGTCCTACCTATACCATCATCTTACAGAGGATCTTGAAGTTCCAGATCTATCGGCAATGGACGACAAAAGCATCAACAAATTGGATGCTGAATTAAACACCATCTTGAAGCGAATTGGTGATGCGAAGGCCAAGAGTAGGGAGTCTCTTACGGGGCATTTGAAAGGATTGCTCACTCGTCGATTCAAGCGAAATGCCATCGTCGAAGCATTTGGCTCAAGCGTCACAAATCTATCGATTGGAACAGGTGATCTTGACATCTGCCTTTCCTTCAAAGGCGATACGCCAAAACGAGTACTCAATATCATTTCAGGACTTCTTCATGAAAATGGAATGAATGATATCCAAATGATTCCAAAGGCGAGAATTCCGATTATCAAATTCAAAGACCCTCGCTCTGGTCTCGATGTCGACATCTCATTGGACAATCGACTCGCAATCCACAATTCACAGATGTTGAAGGCTTACGCCCAGGAAGAACGACTTCGCCAATTGGTCCAGATGGTCAAGTACTGGGCGAGTCGCCGTGGCATCAACGATGCCTTCGAAGGTTCACTTTCATCCTATGCATGGACGCTCTTGAGCATTCAACATGCACAAATGGTTCAACCACCACTTGTTCCTAATCGACAAGCAGGCGATGTTTCCGAACCAATGACATTCCGGAGACAGACCTTCGATGTCGGTTTCAATTCTGAGGCATATACTTCCGAAAACACACAATCACTCGCCTCTCTCCTCATCAGTTTCTTCGAACGTTTTGCAACACGATGGGATTGGGAGTCGATGGTTGTCTCGATTCGAAATGGTCAACCACTTTCAACCAAAGAAAAGGGATGGGAACATCAAGGGCCATTGCCTCTTGAGGTTGTTATCGGTGCGAGTAAGGGATGGATGGAGCATGTGATGCCGATTGAAGATCCATTCGATCACGAACATGATCTTTCTCGAGTCGTTCGTGCTGAAGGTGCAATGTCGATGCAGAACGAATTCATGCGTGCACTCCACATGCTTTCTGAAGGAAAGACGTGGCAAGAAATCTGCCATCCAGTTCATGAAATCAATGATGAGCCTGATGATTTATTCCATGATTTGAGAACGAGTTCTGCTGATGAAGTTGCAACTCGTCTTGAGGCTATGCAAGCAAAATTGGTGACTGTTGAGACACATATCGATGAACTTGTCAAGGAACACATCAACTCGAAAGAACTCCTTGATCTTCTCCGATATGGTTTGAAGGAAACCCGCAATGTGAAAGCCGATCGTCAGCAAATATTGTCCGAACTGCGGCCACTCAGTTTGAAGGTACAAGAAATGCGAGAGGTCCGCGATGGAATCAATCAACGGATTGCGATTCCTGCAGAGCGAATCAAGCAAGAAATGCTACGTATTTTCAATAAACTTACAGAAGAAGTTGATGTTTTCAAAGCACCAACACTCGGTGTTGAACAGGGTGATTTTTCTTATTTCTTTGAATTACAAGCAATGTACGAAGCATCACTTCAATCGGTTGAAGCCCATCAAGAATTCATTCGATTGCGACGTGAACAAAACGAAGAATATCGTGCACTTAGGAAGACGAAGAAAGAGGAAGAGAGTGTTCTGAACAAGCTTATCGAATCCAATCCTGCGCTCGAAGGTATTCACCTCAATCCAAAAACAATACGTGAATTTCACAAGAATGCAAAATTGCTCCAGCGAACGATCAATGAACAGTATTCTGCAAAACACGAAATTCGTCGAGAGATTGGACGTCTCGAAGCTTGGCAACGTATTGCTGCGAAGAAGCAACGCAATGCCAACCGAGGCAACACCAACCGTAACAGACAGTCAAGAGCGCGTGCTCCTGAAGTCAACATCAACGAAGTGCGTCAAAAAGCCTCAAGTGGCGATTCATTATCGCTGAATGAACTTGATGCATTGCTCACTAAAGGTGGAATCGCAAGCATTGGCAACAGTGAAGCGAAAACGGCGCAACAAAAACAACGACAATCCAAGAAGCGACCATCTCGAAGAATCGATATCCGTCAAGGACGAACGCGTGGACGAAAAGAAACCAGGAAGTGAAGCCATGCATGCCGGATGGCGTCACGGGCCTTCTCCAAAACAACTCACGCTTGAATGGACTGAATCGATCCGGCAACTGTTTCTTGAAGGAACTGGAGAAGAATACTTCATCGGATCAATCCAATCCTTACCTGTACCCGAATGGGACGGCAATTTCATGCTGTTTGATTCAGATGAATCGTCTCCTCAATCCATGCGAGGACTCCTTTGGACAGCTCCTTTCAAGGAGGATACGGTTCGAATCGTCTCATTTGTTCTCGATGCAGGTGCACGTGGCAAGGGCTGGGGATCGCTTGTATGGAACATGTTGGTGGAGAATCTCCTGCCGCATGGCTACAAACAAATTCAATTGGAAGTTCGGTCTTCAAACGAACGTGCAATATCGTTCTATAGAGAAAGAGGGCTCGAAATAGTCCAAGAATTACATGGCTATTATCGGCAAGGCATGGGCTATATGATGCGAGGTCCACTACGATTCCACCATCCAAACAATCATACACCCAAAGAATGAGTTCTCATCGTGCAAGATACGGTGGAAGCGTTACGGAATATTCCTCATGTGAACGCTGTTCATGTTCTCTCTGAGGAGCATCAGCACCCAGATATTGCATTCAAAACCATCCAGGCAATGATGTTGAAAAGGACACGATTGAGCCTCATCGGCAAGAATGGATGTGCAATTTTCGTTTCCAATAAATCATCGATCCTTATGATCAAATCAGATGCGAATGTTAACCTTGGAGCGATCGACCTTATCCTCGATTCAATCGAATAATGGTCCAAGAACGACAAGTCCATGCGGGCCGACATCAACAGCCTGCTTTTCCATTGCATGACGAATATGACGCATCTTCTCGATTTGCATAGTTCGGACCAATTTCCCATTTCGATGATCCATGCCCATATTGATAACTGCATCAGCGATGAAGCCTTCATTTCCTTGCAATTCAGCATGACTTCCAAGATTTCGTTCCGTAATGAGGAGAACATTGAGATTCATCGACCGTAAGAAGTCGAAGAACGAGAACATTTTCTTTCGCATTGCCTCATCGACGGTTGTCAATGAATAGATTGCACCAAGAGAATCCAAGACAAAGGTGGTGAATCGATCACCATGTGTTTGCTTGAAATGCTCGATCATCTTTCGTGTAAACTTGAGATAATCCATATCCTCGTTTTCTCTTCGAAGTTCAGTAAAATCAGTGACTTGCAAATTCATCGGTAGTTGCAGACCGAGACTTGTTGCACCCCGCATCAATGAATCAACGGTTTCCTCGACCGTACAATAGAGACCAAATTCTCCTGTTCGGTTGAGATGATTGGTTAACAACGTCATGCAGAAGGATGACTTCATCGAACCAGGAGGTCCAGTCACCAGACTGATGTATGGTGCATGGAAATCAGATTGTACTACACGTTCCATTCCTTGCATGCCACCAAGAAGCATCTTCTCACCGAATTGAAGCAGTTTGCCAACCACTTTGAACATTACTTCCACTCAATTTGCCCATTCATCCACTATTGTACGGAGTGAAGGGGTTATATGGGCGTGGTAGGTCGGTTGCTCGTGGCATATCCTCGATTGCCACAAAACGAGAGTGAACACCATGGATGATTTCAAGCAACTCTTCGAAGAACGACGCGCAATTCTTGATGGAAAAGCCACGCAGCACCGTGAAGAGCGCGACTCTTGGAATGAGAAAACCAAGGAATTGGTTTCCCAACGTAATGAATTCAATGCAGAAGTTCGCGAATTGATTCAACTCTCGGAGCAACAGAAGCAAGTTCGTGAACAGATGAACCAAGTTGTTCGCGAGAAGAAGGTCGTTCGAAATGATGCAAGCAAGAAGGTCTCTGAAATTCGGGACAAACTTCGTGCTGATCAGCCTGATGAGAAACCTACAGAACGAGGTCCTCGTGGTCGACGAGAACGTCCGGTCACACTCCAATCACTTCAGCGAGAATTCAGCCGTCTGGAGCGTGAATTCGAACGTGGAGAGCACACAGGAAAGAACGAAGGCAAGGTCATGAAGCGATTGAAGGACCTCAACGCAAAGATTCGTCAAATGAAGAAAGACCAGGCCTCATCGGAATCAGAATCCAGCGAAAACGAAGAGTTGAACGCTGCTCGTAAAGAGCATGATGAGGCTCACCAAGCTGTCCAAGAAGCTGCTGCTGCTGCTCAAGAGGCGCATGACCTCATGATTCAGTGGGACAAGGAAGTCAGCAAGCAACGTGAGCGTGCAAACTCGAAGCATCGTGAATTACGAAATACGAAGCAAGAAGCTGACAAGGCTCACCGCTTCTACATCGTCTCACTTCGATGCCTTCACTCCATTCAGGATATGATGCGAGCACGTCGTAGTGCTGAGGCTGGTGAAGGCGAACGCCCAACGGCTCGTGTTGAAGTTCAGGATTTGATGAGCAAATTGATGTCCGGAGATACCCTCACAACCGAGGAATTGATGGAATTGCAACGGTTTGACTGATAGTGCTGAATCGATGGTATCAAAGACCTAGATTGACAAGAGGCAGTTGAGAACCATGCTTCAACGTGATGATATTGCTCAAATCATTGAAGAATACGATCGAATGAAACTTCGAATCGGTATGACTGCATCACATTCTGCACTCGATATTTGCGATGGTGGAATCGAAGAAGGGTTCCCAACCGTAGCATATTGTCAAGAAGGTCGCCACAAGACCTATGCGAACTACTTCAAGACCAAGCGCTCAAGTTCAGGACGTGTTCTTCGAGGAATGGTGGACAAAGCCATCGTCATGCCCTCATTCAACGATGTGATGGACGAATCGATGCAAGTTGAAATGCGAAAACGAAACGTTGTTTACATTCCAAACAGATCATTCACATCCTATTCATCAATTGAGGATGTTGAGAACAAATTCAAAGTTCCACTCTTTGGTTCTCGAAACATGCTGCGAATGGAGGAGCGAACAGAAGAGCAAGATTACTACTGGATTCTCGACAAGGCAGGACTTCCTTATCCAGAAGCCATCGAAAATCCTGAAGATATTGATTGCTTGGTCATTGTCAAACTTCATCATGCGCAAAAGAAACTCGAACGTGGATTCTTCACGTGCGCATCATATGCAGAATACAAAGAGAAGTCTGAAGTTTTGCTCAAGGATGGAATCATCGATCAAGCATCACTTGATGGTGCTCGAATCGAGCGATACGTGATTGGACCGGTCTTCAATCTCAACTTCTTCTACAGCCCACTTGCCGATGAAGGAGAGAAGTTGGAACTTCTCGGTGTTGACTGGCGATTTGAATCATCTTTGGATGGGCACGTTCGATTGCCAGCTCCACAACAGATGACCATGCCTGCACATCAAAAGATTCCAGAGATGACCGTTGTTGGACACAATACGGCAACAATCCGTGAATCGTTGCTCGAGAAGGCGTTTGAACTTGGAGAGAAGTTCATCAAAGCCAGCAAAGAACATTACGATCCTGGAATCATCGGCCCATTCTGTCTCCAAACCTGCATTGACAAGGATATGAACTACTGGATTTACGATGTTGCACCTCGTCTCGGTGGAGGCACCAACGTTCACGTCAATGTCGGACATCCATACGGAAACGCCCTTTGGCGAAAGCCAATGAGCAGTGGCCGACGAATTGCCATGGAACTACGAATGGCTGCTGAACAAGATCGTTTGCTTGAAGTCCTAACTTGAGTAATTTGGTCAGCTACCCCCTCAATTATGGACGATTCTTACTTCTCGATAAATCGGTTTGAAGGGAAGAAAATGTACGTAGAAATTTGCATTGGACTTTGTTTTGGTTGGATTATCATCTACGAGATACTCAAGCGAACAGTCTTTCCAAAGTTCTTACAACATAAAGAACAGTTTGAGATGGAATATGAGATGAAGGCTGCTTTTGGCCTGTTACCTAAATGTGAAATCTGTGGACAAGAGGAACACACTACTGAAGAACATTACACTCGAAATGCACATGCTGATATTGATTCCGATGGTGATGGAATCCCAGATCATGTTGGATGAGGGCGAATTCAATTGGGGTTCTGCCGAAATAATTAACACACCCAATCCATACTTTGTAGCATGGATGAGAAACCTCCCTCTGTTGAAATTTCTACAGGATTGAACAATCCAGTACAATCAAACATTGTTCACCCTTCAGAAAATTCTGCTTCTCAACCAGTGTTGGTAACACCCACACCACAGGCGCAATTTATCCAAGGCAACATGCAAGCCATGGTTCCAGGAATGGTACAACCAATGGCATACATTCCACTAAAATATAATCCAAAACCCAACTATCGTACGATTTCATACATCGTTCTCGGTGTTGGAATTGTAATTTCTATCATTGCTTCATGGGTCTCTTCTGCAATAGGCTCGAGCATAATGGAAGTTTTCTCTTCTATGGTTTGTTGTGGTGCATTTACAGGTGTTGTTTTCCTTGATGCAGCCTTTTACTCAGGCAAGGCAAAGTGGCAGCAGGTCAATGGCTTACCCTCAGGTGGTTCAACAACCAGTTTTGTAATCGAAATGATTCTTGGCGTGATTCTAGCGATCATGTTCATGTTCACGGCATTCGCTTTTGTTTTGGAATTTGCTTGACTTGAAAGAATTCAATTGGTAACTCCACCAGTCGCCCAACTCAGAAACAAAATCCACATTCCGACCATAACAAAAATAGAAACAATTCCAGAGATTCTCGCACCTTTACGAAAACTTTCCGCAAATGTATTGCTACTGGCCGCTATAACAAACCCAATTATTGGCCAGATGCAAAGTGAATACATAAAGAGGGTTAAACCCATCAATCCTGGAGAAGAACTCTCAAAAATCCCGGTCATTGCTAATGCGAATACAATCACTGGGATTGAAGCAGGACCAAACAGACCGTAAAGGAAGCCCGTAGTCGGGTCAATGACTTGAAAATCTTCATCCTCGATATGCTCTGGTTTATCGATCAAAGCCTCAACAACAAACGCATGACCACAGTCGGGGCAACCGATTTTTCCAGAATAACCTGCAGGCGTGGTTAGAGGACGACTGCATGAAGGACAGGAAATAACCTGTTTTTGTTCAGCAACTTCAGGATGAACAGAAATCATACTACATCATCTCCATGATTGAAAAGATAGTTCCAGGTAGAACTACGAGGAGAAGAAAAAACACATACAAGATAATCGACGTTCTCGAACCATTTCTGAGTGGTTCCTTTCCAAGTTTTTTTGCACGTGAAAATAATCGATGTGCAAACAATGGCCAGATCACCAAAAAGCCAAGCCCATAAATTGACATGAGGACATAATCGACAAAACTATCACGAACGATGGATTCCTCAAATCGTATCACCACAAACATCGAGAGGAAGGAAGTCCCCCATCCAACAACAATTGGAAAGAGCAAGCCATACCAAAATCCCTTGGCACCCTCCTTTGCCTTCTTACTCAGGAATATTGACATTGCAATCTCCCCTCATACTGAAGCAAGTAGAACGATGCATCAACTGTTGAATTGAGGGAAGTATTGCTTCGTATACATCGAGGCTTGTTCAGGCGTGTACCCTTGTGCAAGCAGTCCATTGTAGTAATCCATAGCAGGATCAGGTTGGACTACTGGTGGCGCAACCGCTTGCGCATAGGTTTGCGTTTGAGCGGGTTGCTGATACGGATTTGCTTGAGCTACAGGCATCGTTACTTGTTGCTGCATCATCGGTTGTTGGGTAGGAACTTGAGCAAATTGATTCATTTCAATCTCTTTCGGACCACGCGTCATCATGAATCCTGCACCAGCAAGAACCAAGACAATGACGCCATAGACGATAAGCATCAATGGACTTGTGAAGAAGTTCTCTTCCTCACTTTCCTTCGGCTCTTCAGGTTCAACATAGATGTGTGTCAATGGATCATTGATGTAAGCATCTGCTCCATCCTCAAGCGTCCAGTTCGCATCTGGATCGGACCAACCATCACCATCAGAGTCAGGACAACCAAATCGATCGTTGGATGAAAGGCCGTATACACCAGGGCATTGATCGCCTTGGAATCCATCAATTTCATCCCCATAACCATCCTTGTCAGTATCCTTCCATTGTGTTGGTTCAAGACGGAAGAGTGGTTCGTCTGCACCATCGAAGATGGTCCAACTCAATTCAGCATCCGAATAACCATCGCCATCTGTATCAATGCATCCGAGACGGTCGACAGTGGAATTACCACCAATGTTTACACAGTCATCAGCATTCACACCGCTCGAATTATCACCATAGCCATCACCATCAACATCGGACCATTGTGTTGGCTCAGTCGGGAAGGCGTCTTGGACGTCCCACCATCCATCGCCATCGGAATCAGGACAACCAAGTATTCCGTTTTGCCAGCTTGTTCCTGGTTGCATTGGACAGGCATCTTGGTCTTGTGCACCATCCATGTACATACCAACCCAATTCTCTGGTCGATCAATCCATGAAGCGTTTCCATAGTTATCGCCGAATCCGTCTTCATCGAAATCGCTCCATTGAGTCGAATCGCTTGGGAATGCATCAGCACCAGAATCAACACCCCATCCTTGCGTTGGGGTCGAGTATCCATCACCATCAGCATCAACACATCCGTAGCGATCAGTAGTTGAAGTTCCTGGCGTGTCAGGACAAGCATCAGCAGGGGTACTACCAAGGTTGTCACCATAACCATCGTCATCTGAATCGCTCCAAACGGTTGGATCCATTGGCAAGTCATCGATTGAATCCGCCCAACCATCTCCGTCCATATCTGGACATGCATTCAAGCCACCTTCGGTTGAATTGCCTGCTGCAGTTGGACAATCATCAGACGTATCGGACCACATGTCCCCATCTGAATCAAGACAACCTTGTGTACCAAGTGTGGAAGTTCCTACCACGGTTGGACAATCATCAGCTGCATCTTCAAATCCATCGTTATCGTCGTCTGTATCCTCATCAGAATCTCGACAGCCATCACCATCGATGTCTGAGGTTGAATCGGAAACCCAAGTTGGTCGAGGTGGCGAATAACCACTACGTGGACAAGCGTCATCGACATCGAGGACACCATCGTTGTCATCATCAGTATCTTCGGAGGTATCATCCTTGCAACCATCGTTATCCCAATCGGTTGAAGAAGCAGGGTCACTAAAGTCGCGAGAACTTGTCCAATTGAATTCACCATTTCGAGGACAATTGTCAGGGAAATTATCCGTTAGACCATCGTTATCATCGTCAGAATCACAAGCATCGCCTTCGGAATCACCATCGGTGTTTGCCTGATCGGAATTCGGTACAGTTGGACAATTGTCAGGAGCTGAATCGACTACGCCATCACCATCGGTATCGACAAGGCCTGAAGGATCAAAGACCCATGTAAACAGATCACGACCTCCACCAGATGTGACTGCCACACCTTTGTGTGTCATCGAACCAGAGAACGATCCTGCTGCACCAACATAATCGCTGTTATTTGAGGCAAGATCAAAGACATAGTCGTATTGCGAACCTCCAATCTTTTCAACCCAATTGACGGAACCTGAACTGGAAAGACCAACAACAAAACCATCATGATTTGAATTTGAAATTGACTTCGAACCTGCGGTAAATGTGGACGTGAGATAGCCACCAAATACGACGTCTCCACTGGAAATTACTGCAAGCCCCTGAGGTTCGTCAAATGCACTTGTTCCCGAGACAAGTGCCCAACTATTTGCTTGGTTTGCAGCACTTTTCGCTACAAAGATATCGTTTCCACCATAACTCGAAGTAGCGGTCCATCCACCACTCGTAATCGTCCCATCGAACGTTCCAGCCATGTAGGTTTCACCATTACCATCAACATAGATTTTCAATACAGCCGTGATTTGATTGCTGGTCCCAATACCAGTTGTTCCAATAACACCACCATTTGAATCGATTTCAACAATCACTGCATCGAGTGTTCCAACTGCGATGTAGGTGTTTGCCCCCCATTGAGAAAGACCATCTGTGGCGGTTGCTAACTTGACACCGCCTGAAGGAGTGAGCGACATGGCATAGAGTTGATCTGCTCCAATGCCTCCTCCATTGATGACCCACTTCAGTGAACCCTGGTTCCCATCATATTTTGCGACATAGATATCTTGACTGGTTGCGTTAATGCTGATGCCACCAAAATCTGTTTCTCCAGAGAAGGGGCCAGATACGATGACGTCACCCATCATATCAACGGACAATGCAGTGGTTCTACTGAATTCACCTGTTCCATTGACCAAGGTTGTGAAACTCTTCGCCCACATCCAATTACCGAATGGGTCTGCCTTCGCAACAAAACCCTCAAAATGAATATTTGAATTTAGATTGCTAATGACAGAGTTCGGACCAATTGGTCCAAAAGCAATCTCCCCCCAGAAATATCCTGTAACGAATATTTCACCGGCCATACCAACTGCAACATCCGTAAGGACCGAAAAAGCTCCATTCTTGCCATTATTGCTATGATCTGCACTGATAAATCCCGTCCAAGCACCTTTGTCGTCCATCTTTGCAAGATAGAATTCTCCCAACCCTAGCGAATTGTACGGCGAAGTAGGAGAGAGCGTATGGGTTCCATAGGTCAATGTGGAATTCGTCCATTCCGACATACCAACTACCCATCCACCATTTGGAAGGGCAATAATGTGTTCTCCGTCTTCATTCACCTGTCCAGAACCTGCTGTAAGGATTGTTGTCGGTGCAGAACGACCAAGTGTTAACAATGCTTCAAGAGATTCGTCAAGTTTCTCAGATTGTTGTTGCTCAATATTCGAGAACTGCGGCATAGCCACAGAAGTGAACATGATGACAATCAGAAAAATCGGCAAGAGTGCGTTCAAGCGTGTGCGCATGACAAGGCTATGCCCTTAACAGACATCAAGCCTTTCATCCATTGTATGAAAAAATCAAGCAATGTTATCGTCGAGTTGCAAGAGATCGCTGTCCCCAGCATCAAGAACGCAAATCGTCGAAATACTGAACGGCTTACCGCATGCAACACCGAGTTCACGGTTGACAACCGGTGCTTGGTGAACGGTTACTTCAGGATGACGAGCACGCAAGTCATTGATGTAATCCGTTGGGCAGTTTGCGGCGAGAAGAATGAGTCGAGCATCCCCTCGTGCACACGCATCCAGCGTCTGACGTTGTCCAAACAGTAGGCTTCCAGTTGCAATTGCAGTTTTCAGTTGTCGGCTTAAATCCATATTTTTTCCTCCATTCTCCACATGTGTTTCTCATGGTTGGAATCATTCCTCTGGGATGTAGAACAACTCAACACTACCCGTTCCAAGGGAGATTGGTTGTCCGACAATAATGTTCTCAGCAACACCAGTAAGACGGTCTGTTTCACCGATGATACCCGCCTTGAGCAGGTGATTGACAGTAACTTCGAACGCAGCACGAGCAAGGATACTGTGCTTGGTTCCCGATACACCGTGACGGCCGATAGCACGCACTTCACCTTCAGAAGTCATAACATCAGCAACCATCAACAGGTGGCGAACGTCAACTTCCAGACGAGCGGAGAGAAGCGTTGATTCAAGTTCGTTAATGATCGCTTGTCGAGCAGCTTCAATACCGAGATAGTTGAAAATTTCAATGATGTTGTTGGTATAGGTACGAGTTCGGTCGATGGTCTCGATTTCACTGACACGCGAAAGGTTTGATCCAATCGTTGAGAGGTAGTACTCGCCAGTCTTATCGTTATGCTGAACGTTTGCACGCTCAATACCAGGGACACCCTTCAAACGCAAGTCGCGAATCTTTTCCTCAAGTTGAAGCAACATTGTGTAGGAAGGCGGATTCTCTTCCAAATCAGCGAGGTCTTCCTCACTTGCAACACCAGGAATGATCGTCAATACATTAGGATTCTTTTCCTTGTCGGCCTGAACCATTGTTCGTAGGGCACGCTCGAGTTTGTCTTTAACTTCCATTCCAGTCATGTTCTTTTGCTTCAACTGACCTTTGTTGAGTTTCAGGACCAAACGTCGTTGTGCAACGTCGGTTTGGATGTTAGCAATGTTGAACGTTGTTGTGACTTCAAGTGCTGCAGCCAATTTCTGCGCTTCTTCACTCGAGTTCTTCTTGTCGTCCTTCAAGTGGATGATCATTGTCGGTGTACTTGGCACCTTACGAGCATCGACAATCTCGATGATACGTGGCAGACCTTGTGTAACGTTGACCGTTGCAACACCAGCATAGTGGAACGTACGCATGGTCATCTGTGTACCTGGTTCACCAATGGATTGTGCAGTAATGATTCCCGCCGCTTCGAACGGATCGATGCTCGCCTTATCCAATGCTGCAAATGCATCTCCAACAACAGTTGCAGCTTGCTTCTTGGTCAACTTCTTGATTTTCCGATCATGGATTGCAACGGTCATATCGTGAACGATTTTGTCACTGAATCGGTTGGTTCCAATATCTTCAATCGCCGCTTGGAGAGACTTGTAAACAGGGTCGTCAGCAAGTTCATCTCTGCGGGATTGATGTTTTCGATCAGCATCGTAGGTATCCAAATCTGCTGCAGTCTTTGCTCGAGAGCGTGTACGGGTTCCAACACGACGCTTGAGACGTACGTTGGTGGTTGGACCTGTTGCTTCCGAACCAGCAGCACGGTTCTTCTTGAGCGCCCCTTCAATGGTATCTCGAATTGTACCTGCTGTTTCAGAATCGGTTTCACAAATCTTCGCGATGTCTTGGGCAGAAAGCACCTTGACATCGTCCCACTTTCGATCGTTGGCAAGGGTGTGAGCAAAATTCTCAGCGATACCCAAATCCATGAGCTTCTTCTTGGTTGCACTCTTAACGACCATCAGGCTTCACCTCCATCGTGGAATTCTTCAACATCATCCCATGCGCCAAGATCCTCTTCACGTTCTTCACGCTCGATGCTTTCACGAGTATCTCGAGAACCACCATCGGTACCAAGGGCACCGTCGATGATCACATCGATGTTAAACGCAGCACCGTGAACACCACGGCTTGGATCAATTCCATCCTCACCATAGGAGAATTGGATGATTCGGTTTGCAGTATTTCGAACAGAGAGCATATCATCGTTGAAGACCTTCAAGTCGTCCATTGCGTTGATGAGACGTCGCTGCATGTATCCGGACTTGGACGTACGGACAGCAGTATCGACAAGCGACTCACGGCCAGAAACTGAGAGCATAAAGAACTCCGTTGGTTCAAGGCCACGCTTGAATGAACCGGAAATGAATCCACGATCTTGGGCACCACGTCCACCTCGCTTGAAGTGAGGAAGTACACGCTCGTTGTATCCACGCTCAAGACGCTTACCACGAACCTTTGCTTGACCAATGGAACCTGCCATCATGTTGAGGTTGTCCATCGATCCACGAGCACCGGAAATGGCCATGTTGACCGCAGCGTTGGTGGAACCGGATTGATTCAATTCGTTCTTTGCAACGTCACCAGCAGCTTGCTTTCCTTCATCGAGCATCACCATGATGTTCTCTTCGAGGGTTTCACGCATGGTGCGTCCTGCACGGACTTCGTACTTTCGAGGGTCGCCCTTAGCAGCTTCAAAGCGAGCAAGTTCTTCTTCGACAAGCGCACGAGCAGTCGCGTTTGCCTCATCGATGGCTTGAAGCGCATCAGTGCTCAAATCTTCATCATCAATACCGGTGGTAAATCCAAGCGAAGTACAAGCAGCGATCGACAATCGGGTAAATTCATTGAGGAACTGTGCACCCTTCTCTGAACCGTTGCTTTGAACGATCGCATCGAGAAGACGGCCATCTTCTGCACCGATTGCTCGCTTATCGAGCGTACCGGTAACAGCCCCGTTCTTGACGTGAACTTCATCACGACTTCGGGACATGAAGTGGAGGTTAATGTTGTTAGGGATAATCAGCGAAATGAGATCTGTTCCACGGAACGCATCGTTTCCATTCTCATCCTTAACGACTTCAGGAAGTTCTCCAGTATAGGCGATGCTTCCAAGCATTTCAAGTCCATGAGCCTTCGAAACCAACGTACCAGGACGGGTGAGAAGGTATGCACCAGAGATGTGATCGTGAATTCCACCGATAACAGCGCCACCATAACGAGGTGTCAAGATGTGTTCTTGAACACGCATCAGAATCTTTGCTTCCGCACGGGCTTCTTCGGATTGAATGACGTGCAAGTTCATTTCGTCACCGTCAAAGTCAGCGTTGTACGGCGTACAAACTGCGAGATTGAAACGGAAGGTGTGACCTTCCATAACTCGGACTTCGTGGACCATCATCGACATTCGGTGAAGCGATGGTTGTCGGTTGAAAATTGCAACGTCGCCATCGATGAGGTGGCGCTCAACTTGCATACCTGGCTTCGGGTTTCCACGGATATCAACCGTTGAAAGACGATCTTCAACAGGCGTAGGCATCTCATACTCATCCTCAGGGCTGCCACAGTGTGGACAACGGATTTCGAGGTGTTCTGGGAATGGCTCAGGGTCTGGGTTGTCAGCCTGTGCAAGTTCATGCATCCATCGGTAGTGTAGAACTGCTCGTGGGTCATCCTCAGGAAGCGGGTGACCGTGCTCGTCCTCACCACGGAGATTTCGAAGTGTTGCTTCATCATCAACAATGTAACTTGACTCGGTCAAATCGCTTCCTTCAACGCGGTTGATAAGTGGGCGAACCACCAATCCTGGTAGGAAATTTGGTGCAGGAAGGACGGAGTCCAAGTCAAAGCGAAGTGTGTGTTCAGATTCACATTCAGGGTTGTGACATCGGAAACCAGCGTTGATCAAACGGCTTCGAGGATTAATTCGAACACGTCGACCATCGCCACGAACGATGTAGTTGACACCTGGGTGTACTTCAGGTCCACGCAGAATCATCTGACGCATTTGCTCACGGTTTCGGAGTGTAACACGGATTGGAACGGTCAATTCCTTTGCAACCTTGACAGGGACACCTACTTCGTTGACGCCGAGATATGGATCTGGCGAAATGACGGAACGCGCACAGAAGTTGACACGCTTACCAGAAAGGTTCGAACGGAATCGTCCTTCCTTCCCCTTCAAACGCTGTGTCAGCGTCTTCAATGTACGACCCGAACGGTGACGAGCAGGTGGAACACCGGATGTTTGGTTGTCGAAGTAGGTGGTAACGTGGTATTGCAACAATTCCCACAAATCTTCAACAATCAATTGAGGAGCACCAGAGTCACGGTTTTCTTGGAGTCGTTGGTTGATTCGTAGAACGTCGACGAGTTTGTGCGTCAAGTCGTCTTCTGAACGGTCACCGCTATCGAGTGTAATCGATGGTCGAACCGTAATCGGAGGCACAGGCAGAACCTGAAGAACGGTCCATTCAGGTCGATTTTGCTTGTCCATACCGATGAAGATCAGGTGCTCATCTGGAATGCTTGCAAGCCACTCACGAACATCGCGCGGATTCATCTTGCGTTCGGTTTCCTTTCCGCCTGTACCGACGTTCTCGATCTTTTCTTTGAACGTGGTTGGCTTGTCGAGACGAATCTCACCTTGCATTTCACCGCAGTGCATACAGGTGCGTCGGTTTTTACTGGAAGCAACCTTCTCAACTTCCTTGATGATGCTTGAAAATTCGGTCGAACCAACACCGTGCTTGGTGATGATATCCTTGATACGAGAACGGTAGTAATCCTGTTCTGAAAGTTCAGGATTGGAAGGGTGAGTCTCTTTAGCAGAGTGAAGGAGTACTTGACTGCAAGCCTTACACGTCGACTTGAGTGCAGTCTTGATCAAGTTCACAAATCCAATGTGAATAACCGGTAGTTCAAGTTGGATATGTCCAAAGTGACCTGGTGATTCGTCGTACTTGCAGTTGTCCGTTGGACAAACAAGACCTGGTTCGATAACACCCATGTGCGGGTCCATCAATCCTTGACGGTAGGCGTGACCATCGTCCTTGTAGGTATCAGGTGTCTTGACTTCAACGGAAGACATCTTTCGAATTTCGACAGGGTCCATCAAGCTGAAACGAATTTGTGCAATTCGCTTTGGAATCAATGTGGTTTTTCGGCTCATCTTCGGTCCTCCAGTTCAAGTC
>Ga0066825_10000201_pt1 | contig 20385 bp, 15 predicted proteins | sample ETNtaG_6_FD_65608 | JGI IMG/M metagenome (GOLD analysis project Ga0066825, IMG submission 65608) | Marine microbial and viral communities from oxygen minimum zone, Eastern Pacific Ocean - ETNP201306SV45 | ecosystem: Environmental > Aquatic > Marine > Oceanic | place: Pacific Ocean: Eastern...
CTTACCACAAAAAGGGTTCCTCAAACAAGAAATGATTTCGCTGTCTGATTTTTATGCAACCACGAGTGGATCCTTATTGCAACCAAAATAGCAACCCATGAATTTTTCAGACAACAAACCGCTCGATCGTATATTAAATGGATTGTTTGTCCCATACGCACAACGAGTACCCGATGTAAAAGCAGTTAGTTCGGGAATGAAAAAGCTGGGCTTGATATCAAAACAAGAAGATATTGTCAATGACCACATTGCTTTTCGAACACTAGGAGTTCCCAATCTGGGGATTTCATCATTTGAACGAATATTTCTTCATCACGGTTACACAAAACAAGATCACTATTTTTTCCCAAAAAAGAAATTAGATGCATATTGGTACAAGCCTCCACATGACAGCTATCCGCGTATTTTTATCAGCGAATTAAAAGTGGAATCCCTATCAAAAAAGGCACAGCAAATCATTCATCACTACACCAAAGAGATTCACGAAGACCCCATCAATCAAATCGATCTTGATAATGTCGATGATGTAGTCAATTTTCTTCATAAAGCACTTTGGGAGCTCCCAGAAATAGCCGATTACAATGCCCTCTTAGCAGAGTCTGAATACGGCGCATGGGTGTTGTATAATCGCTATTACTTAAATCATTACACAATTAGTGTTCACGAACTACCTGCACCGTATAATGAGTTAGTGTTTTTCAACGAATTTCTAAAGTCAATTGGTATAACGCTCAATGATGCAGGAGGGGAGATCAAGATCAGTCGTGACCGATTACTTCGCCAAAGCAGTACCGTAGCACAAACTATACTTGCTACTTTTGCAAATGGAAAAACTGCTGAAATTGCAGGAAGTTATGTTGAATTTGCCGAACGTTTACCTCTTCCTCAATATGCCAAACTCCCCAAAGAAAAACTGACAAACTCACATCGAAGAGAAGGTTTTGAAACAGGGAATGCCGATAAAATCTTTGAAAGCACTTTTAGCGTCCAGATCAATAAGAAATCATAGCTTTATCGGAGTGCTTTATTGTAAATATCGATATACAAAGGAATAACTTTTTGAATATCAAACATCTTAGCTCTAGCAAATGCTGCCTCCTTAAAGTGTTGAAGTTGTGCCTCATTGGTCAGTAGCTTTATTGCATGGGCTCCCATTGTTTCCACATCACCATGGGCAGATAAATATCCTGAAATTTGATGCTCTACAACTTCAGGGATACCCCCTTCATCGGTTGCAACAACAGGGGTTCTGGCTGCCATAGCTTCCAAAGCTGCGAGACCAAAACTCTCTCTTTGAGAAGGCAAAAGAAACAAATCGGAAGAGCACAAAATTCGATAAACATCATTGGATTTTCCAACAAAATCTACAACATCAGTTAATCCGAGTTCTTTGGTATATTCTTCAGCTGACGATCGTTCGGGTCCATCGCCCACCATAATTAGACGCGATTTGACTTCTTTTTTGAGTATTGCAAATACGGAAAGTACATCATGTACTCGTTTGACAGGTCGAAAATTACTGACATGTGTGACCAAACGCTCATTTGGTTTTGCAAGTTGATCTCTCGAACAATTGGTGCGCAAAGTCTCATACTTTTCGATGTCAATAAAATTTGGAACAACCTGAATATTTTTTTTAATATTAAAAATTTCTAAAGTATCCGAACGTAAGCTCTTTGATACACTGGTCACAATGTCGGAATGGTTGATACTGAAGGTAACTGCTGGCTTATAAAAGGGATGACTACCCACAAGCGTGATATCGGATCCGTGTAGAGTAGTTACAATTGGAATATCAATTTGATACTCAGCCAACATCTGTTTTGCCATATAGGCAGCATAGGCATGCGGTATGGCATAATGAACATGCAAAAGGTCAATTTTATGAAGTCTAACCATATCAACCAAGGCACTCGATAAGGCCAACTCGTAGGGCTGATAATGAAATAATGGATAGTCTGGCACATGAACCTCATGAAAATGAACATTCTCTAAACTTGTATCTAAGCGTACAGGCTTTTTATAGGTTAAAAAATGGACATTATGACCTCTTTTTGAAAGCTCAATCCCGAGTTCAGTAGCGACTACCCCACTTCCTCCAAATGTCGGATAACATACGATTCCAATTCGCATAGCTACTGAATCATTGCTTTGTAAATGACACGTTGAATTTCAGATCGCAGGTTGACATCTACCAGTTTCGTGTTTTCCATGGTGGGATACGTACGGTTGGATAAAAATACATAAACCAAGTCATACGTAGGATCTGCCCAGGCAAAAGTTCCTGTAAATCCCGAATGCCCAAAACTTTGATCGGATGCGCACAAACAAGTTGGACCAGGATCTTCAAACTGCTGTTTGTCAAAGCCGATCCCGCGACGGTTGTTTTCATTTTTGTAGTGTCGGGTGTTGAAGTGGCTAACTGTAGAAGAAGAGAAATAGTTACGCCCCCCATAAGAGCCACCCTGCATAAACATTTGCATCATTTTGGCAACATCATTGGCATTGCTAAACAACCCAGCATGACCGCCAATACCATTTTGCATGGCTGCACCCATATCGTGAACAAAACCTTGGATTTCGGAGTGACGATAATAGTCATCGATCTCAGAAGGAACCACTTGACTCACATCAACCTCTTGTAGAGGCAAATAACCCAAATGCGAAGCTCCGATAGGTGCATAAAACTCTTTTTCGACCAACTTATCCATTCTCTGATCATAACGCTCTTCAATGTATTCTTTAAACATATAGAAAGGTAAATCGCTGTATCTATAGTGCAAAGAGTCCAACAAAGGGCTACCTATAATCTCGTCCTTAATCTCTTCGAGGTAATTGGTCCGAAGAAATAAGTTTTCAGAAACTTGTAGTGCGTGCTTTCTTTTTTGCTTGTTGCGATAGAATTTTTTTTGTGGCCTGCTTGTTTTTTCACTCAGCGTGTTTTTATAAAAAGGTAACCACGGCTGAATCCCAGCATGATGGGAAAACAGAGCTTGAAAATCCATATTGGCCTTATTCGATTCTTTATATTCTTCGAGAAGATTAGAAATTGGCGACGTAAGAAATAATGAATCTTTTTCATACTCACGCATCGCCAATGGAACAGAAGCTAGAATTTTTGTGAGTGAAGCCAAATCATAGCGATGAAACCATTGAATTGGCGTTTGTTTCTTGTATCGCATATAACCAAAAGACTTGTGATAAACAACCTTACCTGACTTGGCGACAACAATCTGCATTCCAGGCGTAATGGAATCGGAAATGGCTTGTGTTGCCATGAAATCAACTGTCTCTAAAACCTTGTCATCCATACCCACTTGCTTAGGGTGACCATAAGAAAGGCGGCCTATAGGCATAATATCAATTCCTCTACCTTGTAGATAAGGTCCAACGGGGACAGGAAGCTTACCATTTGCACCAAGCCCTCCAAAAACCAATTGGGCAGCTTTTGATTGAAAAATTGAGCCATTCTGATAGGCAAGAACAACAGATTTACACTTCTTTAGAGGTAGTTTTGAAATACTGTATGGATTGGCAAAGGTCACCAAAATCACATTGGATTTCGTGCATAATAAGTCTAGTTTATGGATAACATCAGAACTTAGCTTGTGCGTAATAAATGGAGAATGATCTGGTTGATGTAGACCAACAATCACATGTGAGTAGTCGGTTTTCGTTGACAAGATTTCCGAAAGACTTTTTTGGTCAACCGATGTGTAATGTTGAAGACGTTCAAAGAAAAATTCACCTGTATCTTCTCCAATAGAAACATAAGCGATTTTGGCATGTTCAAGATTTTGGATGGGAAGTGTATTGTCGTCATTTAGAATCACAGTCATCGATGCCTCTGCCAGTTGGTGCCGAAGTGCAACGAAATCTGGTGTATGCAAATCAGACTTTAGGGATTCTAAATCTACCATTTTTGATTGATGTAGTTTCGCTTTGTACTTAGCAGAAAGGATTTTTTTAACAGAATAAGCCAATCTATTCTCAGAAATAATTCCAGAGCGAACTGCCTGTCGGATATCCGAAAAAGCTACTGATAAATCGTCTGGAATTAACAACAAGTCCGCGCCTGCTAAAAAAGAACCGAGTGAAGCCGATTGGTTTCCGCTATAATCAGAAACTCCCCTCATATTTAGCGCATCAGTAACAACTAAGCCCTTAAAATCAAATTTTTTTTTGAGAAGATCTGTCACAATTGAAGAAGAAAGCGATGAGGGTCTACCCTTGACATTTTCAAGTGATGGTACCTCTAAGTGACCAACCATAACTGAAAAAACTCCTTCGTCGATGAGTGTCTTAAATGGATATAGCTCGATTTGATTTAATCGGTCGATCCCGTGGCCAACTATGGGGAGTGTGTGATGAGAATCTGTTGAGGTATCACCATGGCCAGGAAAATGTTTGATGCTTGTCATCAATCCCCCGTCTTGCATACCGCGTAAAAGCATTCCTGCCTTTTGTGTGACCGATAAAGGATCAGAGCCCAAAGAACGCAACCCAATCACTGGATTTTTTGCATTGGTATTGATGTCTACAGCTGGAGAAAAATTGAGATGAACGCCAAGTCGTCGTTGACGATTCGCCATGGAATAACCCGTCTGGTAGAGCAAACTGTCGTTTTGTATGGCTCCCAATGTCATTTGATATGGGAAGGGTTTTGCATCATGGAGTCTCATCGCCATCCCCCATTCTGCATCCATGGCGATGAGTAAAGGCACTTTACTTTGGCTTTGAAATAAATTGGTTAGTCGTGCTTGCTCTGCGATTGTCCCTTTTGAAAATATAATACCGCCAAGATGAAACCTTTTGATGTCTTCGGAAATTTGTTGATAATGGCTTTGGTCTCCTTGTGAGAAAACCATAGGCATAAATAATTGTCCGATCTTTTGGTCTAAGGTTAGCGATAGATAGGTGCTATCAACCCAAACCTGCTTAGGCTGAGCAAATAATAAGTTTGTCGCGAAGATCGTGAGTAGTATTTGCTTACAACAAATCATAAGATAAAGGTACTAAAGCTAAAAGAAACGAGAATGCCAACTCTGGTTAGCAGTAGTTTCCCAGTGATTTATAAAATCTAACTTAGTCGTCACAAGATGGTTAAAGACTGTTGAACTGGGAAGAATATGCTTTGATTTGACCATTTTTTTAAACGACTTCAGATCGATAACCTCAATTACATCCTCTTTTATATAGTGCACATTCATTTTGTCGAGCAAACTCACGGATAAGGATTGCTCTAGCGTTTGAATAAAATGAACAGACTTATCAATCGAACAACCTGTTGCCTGTTGATCTGATTCATTTAGGGCAAGCACAATAAACTGCTGATGAGGAATGCAATACCCAGCAGACAAGGACGCACCATGCGCTGTCCAATCCGATAAAAATTGTTCGATATCCGATTGAAGCTGTGTGATTTCTCGAGCAGAGAATTTACGGTTAGAAGGATATATCCAAATCCGAGAGCGATCAGGGAGTTGAGAAAAGGGAACGACCATAGTTAAAGAGATTCTGTTTGAGCGAGTAGCTGTGCGATGTCTAAAACCGCAACCTTGGACTCTTTTTCTTTGTTCGTAAGGCCATCATGAAGCATGGTGTTGCAAAACGGGCACCCAGCAGCAATAATTTCTGAATTGGTTTCGAGAGCTTGTTCGGTGCGTTCGATATTGATTTCTTTATCTCCTTTTTCGGCATCTTTAAACATTTGGGCGCCTCCAGCACCACAACACAAGCCTTTCTCTTTACAACTTTTCATTTCAACTAACTCTGCGTTGAGTTTTTTGATTAGTGCACGAGGGGCATCATACTCCTTATTGGCTCGTCCTAGATAACACGGATCGTGAAAGGTGATTTTTTTGCCCTTATATTCCGTTTTCGAATCGATTTTCAATCGACCTTCCTCAATCAACTGATGTAAAAACTGGGTGTGATGAAGAACCTCGTATTGTCCACCCAATTGCGGATATTCATTTTTCAGCGTATTAAAACAATGAGGACAAGCGGTAACAATTTTTTTTACTTGATACCCATTGAGTACTTCGATGTTTGTGGACGCTTGCATTTGAAACAAAAACTCATTTCCAGAACGTTTTGCTGGATCTCCAGTACAGCTCTCTTCAGGACCCAGAACCGCAAAGGAAACGTTTGCACTTTGTAGCAACTCGACAAAAGCTTTTGTGATCTTTTTAGATCGATCATCAAAGCTCCCTGCACAACCAACCCAAAAAAGAACCTCTGGCGATATACCATTTTGGGTCATTTCGGCCATGGTTTGCACAGAATTAGTCGTGTTGTCCATCATCAAAAACTTGTATGGTCACTTCTTTGTCAACAAGATCGGTAAACTTTCCATTATAACGTGTGGCCTTGACCAAATGATTGTCAATCCAATGGTAGTTTCCACCTCGCGGCTTACCCATCAACAAACTGTGATATTTAAATCCGTTGGTGTTTAACCATTCCTCAGTCACAGATCGATGATCTTCCGTTCTGGAAGTAAAAAAGCAAATCACATGCCCCTCTTCAAACCAACGATTTAGTGTTTCTAAAGCATCTGGATAGAGTTTGGCTGTTGCCATTCTTTCTGGTTCTTCGTTTGGGATGTCATCGCATATCGTTCCGTCAATGTCAATAAGGTAGTTTTTGATTCCGCCAGGCAACACAGGACTTACATGTTCTCCATCTTCCAATTTTTCACTCAGTAGCTTGTCTACATCTTTTTGTTCCATAATGATATTTTATTCTTTACTCCAGTTTAAACGATCTTGTTGGTTAAACGGCCATGGAGCGCCGTTGTTTTCAATATTTGTCATCATTGCATTTAACTCCGTTGGAGCCGATGACTGCTCCAAAACCAAATACTGACGCATGTCCATAATGATCGACAAAGGGTCGATTGAGATTGGACACGCCTCTACACAAGCATTGCATGTCGTACAAGCCCATAGTTCTTCGCGTGATATGTAGTTGTCAAGTAGGGTGTTATTATCCATTTCCAGTCCTTGATCGAGCTGTTTTCCCGCTTGCTCTAAACGGTCCCGCGTGTCCATCATAATTTTTCTGGGAGACAACTTTTTACCTGTTTGATTGGCTGGACAAACATCAGTACATCGACCACACTCTGTGCAACTGTAGGCATTCATCAACTGCACCCAATTTAAGTCTTTCACATCAGCAGCGCCAAAACTTTGCTGCTCATTTTCAACAGGTGTTGATGCATATGGATCAGCACTTGGGTCCATCATTAACTTTACCTCGTTCGCCACTGCTTCTGAGTGTGAAAATTTACCTAAAGGATTGAGATTGGCATAAAATGTATTGGGAAAAGCTAGAAGAATATGTAAGTGTTTTGAGTAATACAGATAGTTTAAGAATGCTAAAATCCCAATGATATGTAACCACCAGCTTGTGCGCTCTATGGAAACAACTGCAGCATAAGACATCCCATCAAAGAGAGGGGTGATCCAACTGCTGATTGGAAAATGACCGACTTGTGTGTAGTAGGATTGCCCATCAGGGTGTTGTTGCAACCAGTTATCGGAGGCATTCATAGTTAAAAACAAAAACATCAAAACAAGTTCGATGTAGAGAATATAGTCAGCATCTTTTTTTGGCCATCCTTTCATTTCAGGCTTCCAAAAACGACGAATTCGCATCGCATTTCTTCTCAACCAAAAAACCGTAACTGCTATAATTACCAACAAGGCGAATATTTCAAAAGTGGCAATCAACACATCATAGGTAGTACCTAAATATGGAGATAGAACACGGTGTGTTCCCAAAAAACCATCCAATACAATTTCAAGTAATTCGATATTAATCACAATAAAGCCAACGTAAACAATGATATGCAATAGTCCGGCTATGGGTCGTACTGTCATCTTCGATTGACCCAAGGCTACTCGAATCATATGTTTCCATCGTTTTATCTTTTGATCTGATCGATCTGATTTACGACCCAGTTTGATGTTGCGAATAATCCGACGGGTATTCCTTATGAACAGGCCAATGGCAACAAAAAAAATAATCGTAAAAATGACATTACTCATGTACACAATCGCTGAAATCTATTTGGTTTGTGAATCTGAAGGTTTGTATTTGACTTGCTTTTTCCCAAACAATGAAAAGTGGACATACCGTTTGGGATTTAGGCGCATATCTTCAAGAAGAAGTTGGATTTGTGCATTGGTTTGCTCGAGTGACTGATGAAGATCATCTTTGGTAATGAGTTTACCAAGTGAACTCTCCCCTTTTTCCAACCGTTCGAGGATTTGAGACAAGTTACCTACTGCAGAACCTAAATCTTCAAAAGTGTTATCAAGATTTGCTTCTTTAAGTGAATTAGAAACAACAGACAAATCGGCCGACAGATCAGCAAGATTCTCAAAGGTTTGTTGCAATTGACCATTTTCAGAAAGCGAGGTGTCTATGGTTTCGCCAATCGAACGAAAACTGGAAATCGAAGCATTGAGATTTTCGATAGAAGACTTTAGTTGAAACTGCGTATTGGGATCTAAAACACTGTTGAAAGCAATCAAAACAGAATCAGCATGCATGATCATACTCTCTATTTTTTCTTGCAATGGAGTTAATTTTTGGTTGACTAATTCCGTAAGTCCAGCAGCAATTGCGCTTTGCAAAGTGTCTCCTGATTTTGCGATATCAGCGCCATCAAACTTTGGATCAACAGCCAAGGACTTTCCACCAAGAAGGCCTGCCTCATAAACTTTTGCGATACTATTTTTTGAAAATTCATATTCTTTTTCGACACGAAAACGGACCGCAACATCTTTATTTCCAGGGAGTAGTGAAACTTGATCAATCGTTCCGACTTGAAAACCTTGAATGGTCACAGGAGTCCCCACCATAAGACCCTCGGCATTATCATAGACTGCAAAAAAGATATTGTCCCGAACAAATACATCATTCGATTTCAGATAATTAAAGCCAATGAAAAATAAGCCAAATCCAGATAAGGCGAAGATTGCGGTTTTGATTTCTCTAGACAAATTCACATTACGGTCATTAAGCGATAAAAATACGTATATAATTTGGGGTACAAAACAAGGGTTCAATTTCTTTTCAACGCATTGTTAAGAGGAACAATACTTTCATTTTGAAAGGCAACAACAAAACTACCACTGTACCCCTTTTCAATTGCGCGCTGTTGCAATTCTTTGGCATCTTTGTAAGATTTGGCATTTCCTAAAAAATATTTGTACAAACTACCAGACTTGATGCGTTTAATGGGTGACAACCCTTTGAAATTAAATGATTTTGGTTCTAACATTGTTCTACTGGCAGAAATCTGCACGCGAAACGTATACTCTGATCCGATACTGTTTTCTTCCTTATTTGTGCTTGACTCCTCAAAAACGATATCTTCTTGTAAATCGGATTGGAGAAGATTCTTGTAGGATACGATTGCCTTTGCAATGGCCTCGCTCATTTCGTTTTGTCCCTTTTCAGAATTGAGGTATGCACCTTCAATTTTGTTTGTCAAAAAGCCTAGCTCAACCAAAACACTAGGCATATAGGTGTTTCTCAAAACCAAAAACCCTGCCTGCTTTACCGTTCGGTTTTTCCGTTTCAGATTTCTCACAAAACTCTGCTGAATGGTATTTGCAGCTTGGATACTTTGGTCTAAATAGGTTTCTTGCATCAAAACTAAACTAATGACAGACTCTGGATTGTTGGGGTCAAAACCATCGTAATTTTTTTCATAATCTTCTTCCAGAAAAATAACAGAGTTTTCCTTTTGTGCAATTCTAAAATTTCGATCATTCTCATGAAGACCCAAGACAAAAGTACCAGCGCCATAAGCATTAGAAGTGTGCGCATCGCAATGAATAGACACAAACAAATCTGCTTTTGATGAATTGGCAATATCTGCTCGTTTATTTAATGGAATAAAAACATCACTTTTTCTTGTGTAAATGATATTGATATCAGAATTTCTTTTAAGAATGGCACCGATTTTGAGTGTAACATTTAAAGCAATATGTTTTTCATAATACTGGTTTCCACGGTTGCCAGAATCTTTTCCGCCATGGCCAGCATCAAGGACTACTGTAAATACATCGTTGTCTTGAGATTTTTGCGAATACATTGCTGTCAAAGAGAGAGCAGAGACAATAAAAGCAAGAACAAGATGGCGGGCAGTTCCCAAAAAAATAGTCGTATTTTTGAATTCTACAAAAAAGGGCTTTTGGCAAAAGTAATACATATTCACTCATTTCAGCTCTTTTCGACTTTGCTCGTCATTGTATCTCCCTTTTTCTGGGGGATTGGGCAAGATCAAATTGGTGATCCACTAGAAACAGATTCCCTTAAGGTCAATGATAGTATCCCCATAAACAAATCCATCCTCCTTGATCAGATCAAACGTAATGCAGCAGGAACAATTACGATCAATCGAGCAAAAAAAACCATGACTTTGTTCGATCAAGCCGAACTATATTATCAAGATATCGAACTGAAGGCAGGAAAAATTGATTTGGATTACAATACAAATATCGTTTTTGCACGCCCCATTATTGACACGACAGGTCAATATGTTCAATATCCTTCTTTTAAACAAGGTGGTAATGAAGTTTTTCCGGACTCGCTGAAATTTAATTTTGACAACAGAAAAGCCATTATATGGAATTCGAGGAGTGAGCAGCAAGGAATGAATGTTTTAGCAGAAGCAACAAAAAAAGAAAACGACTCTGTTTACTACATCAAAAATGCAAGAATCACAACCTCTGAAGATGTAGAAAATCCTGATTATTTTGTACGAATCCGAAAAGGAAAATTTGTACCTAAAAAGAAAATCATTGCTAGTGGAAATCAACTTTATATCGCTGATGTCCCCACCCCTGTTTACTTACCTTTTGCTTATTTTCCAATGACTCAAGACCGGGAAAGCGGAATTATTTTTCCGACAATAGGCGAAAACTTCAGGCGTGGTTACTTTATGCAGAATGGAGGGTACTATATCGCAGCAAGTGATTATTTTGACATTGCACTTCTGGGTGATTATTATACAAATGGCAGTTATGGTTTTCGCGTTGAATCTAATTACAATGTGAAATATAAGTTTAGAGGAAACCTTGCCATTCGTTTTGAAAATCTAATCAGTGGTGAAAGGGGATTTCCAGACTATAGCAAAAGTAATATTTACAATTTCCGTTGGTCTCACAGCAAAGATGCCAAGTCGAATCCCAACAGTCGATTTTCGGCATCTGTGAATCTTGGTAGCAGCACCTATTTTAGGGAGTCATTAAATCAAATCAATACTGGCAACTTTTTAAACAATACCTTATCTTCCTCTGTCTCCTATTCAAGGACATTTCCGAAATACCCCTCTGTTAACCTTTCACTTTCTGCCTCACATAGTCAAAACACAAGAACGCAAACCATAAATATGACGCTCCCAACCTTTCAAGCAAATATGGAACGGATCTACCCTTTTGCGAAACGCAATGGAGTAAAAAAAGGTATCATACAAAATATCAACTTTCAGTACAGTGTTCGAGGTGAGAATCGCTTACAAATGATGGATGAGGACTTCCTGACAAATCGAATGTTTGACGGTGCAAAATCCGGGTTTAAACATCAAATTCCATTAAGCACTTCATTTAAAGTCGCTAAGCATTTTAACTTTTCAGTTGGTGGAAATTACGAAGATACATGGGTATTTGAAACCATTCAGAAAAATGATTACGATCCGGCACTTGAAGCCGTTGCTAAACAAGATACAATTCGGGGTTTTGATCGGTTCAGTAAATACAATTACAGTGCGAGTATGAGCACAACTTTATATGGAATTTTTAATTTTAAAGAAGATGCTAAAATTCAATCCATTCGTCACGTTTTAAATGCAAATGTTAGCTATAGCGAATCTCCCAGTTTTGAAAAATACTACGACGAATATATCATAGATGCAGATGGCAATACAAGAGACTACACACGATTTGAAGGAAGCATGTATGGACAACCAGGCATGAATAAATCCAAATCGATGAGCTTTGCATTGCGAAACACTGTTGAAGCCAAGGTCAGGGACAAAGACTCTTTAGCAACAGAGCCCAAAAAAATAAAAATTCTAAACAATCTCAATTTTTCTACGAGTTATAATTTTGAAGCAGACTCACTCCGATTGAGCCCAGTTCGGATGTCAACTGTAGTTCCATTACTTGACAACAAGCTTAATATTAATTTAGGGGCCACTTTTGACCCCTATGCGCTTGATGAAAGCGGAAGAAGAATCAATACTTTACATGTCAATAATGGTGGAGGATTCTTTCGAATGACCAGTGCAAACATGAACTGGGGGTACAATTTTTCAAGTTCATCCAAGTCAAATGATGATTCGTCTTCACAAAGAAATTCATCTGACGACAACGATTTATTTGGCGGAAGTCAGGATTTCAGTGATCGGCGATTCACAGCAGACCAAAGTAGTACACAAGAACAAGAGGAATCAGAAGATGACAACGCATTTTATCGTACAAAGATTCCTTGGAAACTCAATGTTCGTCATAGTTTAACATATTCAAATGCAAAGCAAAATCAGGACATTTCAAACAACTCTCTAATGGTTTCGGGGTCGGTGGGTCTAACTCCCAAATGGGACGTGGGGATATCTACTGGTTATGATTTTAAAAATAAAGGTATAACCTATACTAATTTTCGAATTGAAAGAGACTTAGACAGCTGGGTTATGAACTTGGCATGGACTCCGTTTGGCGTCAGACAGTCATGGTTCTTTTTCATTGGTGTACGCAGTGGATTCCTAAGTGATTTAAAATACGATAAACGTCGGGAACCAGATAAAAGACTTTAAATTTTAGATATGAAAACAGTCATTCAAACCCCTAAAGCTCCTGCTCCAATAGGGCCATATAACCAGGCTATTTTGGTTGATAACACCCTTTACGTGAGTGGTCAAATTGCGCTTGACCCAATAACGATGGAATTGGTCAATCAAAACATTGAGACCGAAACCACTCAAGTCATGAAAAACCTATCAGAAGTACTCAAAGCTGCAGGAATGGATTTTGCTAACGTGGTAAAGACAACCATTTTCTTGTACGACATGGTGGATTTTGCTGATGTCAATGAGGTTTATGGAAGTTACTTTGACCACAAAGTTGCGCCTGCTAGAGAAACAGTCCAAGTTGCAGCTCTACCCAAAAATGTTCGCGTTGAGATTTCAGTGATTGCGATCCGCTAGTCGTTGGACTTGTGATAGGAAACAAGGCCTTCGATTGGTTTTTTGAGGATCTTACCCAGTGTAAATCCATAGGAAATCAGCTTGGCTTCAAGCTCTTCCCTCAAAAAGTAGGAAATTGATCCAATAAAATGAATAGGCAATTCTTTGGCGTTATCGAATTGCATAATTTGATTTTCAATAAATAAACCAAGTCCTTTATTGATAAGTCCTTGTATATAGGGGTCATTTTTATTGACAATCACAAATTTGGCAAAGGTTGCCAAATAGGTGTTTGGATTTGACTTTTTGTATAAATTGGTTTTAATTTCCTCTGCACCCAAATTAAATTCTTCAGCGAAAGAACCAGAAAGTTCTTTTGGGATTTTATTGAAATAAAAGTCCCGAAGTAACTGCCTCCCAAAATAGTTGCCACTTGCATCATCCATAAGAATATATCCAAGTGAGGTAATCTTTTGATGAACGTTTTCTCCGTCATAAAAACTACAATTTGAACCAGTGCCTATAATACAAACGATACTTGGCTCTCCAGGATCTGTAATTGCATAAACCGCCGCATAGGTGTCTTCTTTTACAGAAATCGTTGAATTTTGAAAAATGCTCTTTAAAACACCCTCCATTAATTTGCGGGGCGGCTCAGTTCCACAGCCAGCACCATAAAAGAATGTTGAATCGACTTCGTTTCGAATACGATATAGCTCATAGTTATTGATAATACGTTCTTCAACTATAGCTTCTGAAAGGACCTGTGGATTTAAGCCGAGGGTCTGGGTTTCAAACAAGATATTGCCAGAGTCATCAATAGCAATCCAATCGGTTTTTGTTGATCCACTGTCAACAATAAGTCTCATATGTAATGATTATAATGAACGAACGTGAAGCGCTAGATCGATTAACTTGTTTGAATACCCAGCTTCATTGTCATACCATGATACGATTTTGAAGAAGGTTTCGTTGAGCTGAATCCCCGCGTTGGCATCAACAATTGATGTTCTTGCATCCCCGATAAAGTCTTGAGAGACAACGAGTTCTTTTGTAAACCCAAGAATACCTGCCATCGCACCATTGGAAGCGTCTTCAAGTGCAGACATCACCTCATCGTAACTTGTACTTTTCTCAAGTTTGACCGTTAAGTCAACAACAGAGACATCTGCGGTAGGCACACGAAATGCCATTCCCGTAATTTTGCCTACTAGAGAAGGAATAACCTTGGTAACTGCTTTAGCAGCTCCTGTCGACGCAGGAATAATGTTAAGAAGGGAAGAACGACCTCCTCTATAATCTTTTCGTGAAGGGCCATCAACTGTCATTTGGGTAGCTGTGACCGCATGTACAGTCGTCATCAATGCCTCTGCAATTCCAAAGTTATCATGCAACACCTTGGCAAGTGGCGCAAGACAGTTTGTTGTACATGAGGCATTAGAAACAATCATATCTGAAGATTTTGCATCCATGTGATTCACACCCATTACAAACATTGGCGCATCAGCAGATGGCGCAGATATGACTACTTTTTTCGCACCCCCATCAATATGAAGTTGGGCTTTTTCTAAAGTGGTAAAAATACCTGTACATTCTGCAACAATTTCAGCGCCAACCTCATCCCATTTTAGGTTTTTTGGATCTCGCTCCGCAGTTATGCGGACTGTCTTACCATCAATAACAAGGTGACCATCTTCAATCTCGATTGTAGCAGTGCAGGTTCCATGTACAGAATCGTATTTTAAAAGGTAGGCAAGATGGTCGACGTCGAGCAAGTCATTGATGGCTACGACCTCAACATTATCGTTTTGTAGTGATGCGCGAAGAACCATTCTTCCAATTCTTCCAAATCCGTTAATTCCTAATTTGAGTGTTGACATAGTGTGTTTTTGAGTTGATTTAATTTTAAAGTGTCATAATATCAGAAACTCTAATGAGCTCTCTCTTGATTTCTGACTTTCCTTTGATTGCTTTGTGTAGTGGAGTTAAGATCATTTCACCATTTTGAATTCCAACCATATGACCGCTTATCCCATCGATTAGTGACTCTACTGCTTTGAGTCCCATACGGCTAGCCAGTACACGATCGAAACAAGAAGGTGTGCCACCACGTTGAATATGTCCTAATACAGAAACTCTTACTTCGTAATCGGGCAAATTTTCTTCGATGTGTTGCGCAAGTTCAAATACATTTTTGCCAATTTTATCTCCTTCAGCTACAACCACAATACTAGAAGACTTTCCTGATTTTTTACTTCTTCGCAAAGATTCCAAAAGTCGGTCAAGACCAAGATTCTCTTCAGGGATTAGGATTTCTTCAGCACCTGCTCCAATACCAACGTTTAATGCGATATGACCAGCATCCCTACCCATGACTTCAACGAAAAAAAGACGATTGTGAGAAATCGCTGTATCTCGAATTTTATCTATAGCTTCAACAACCGTATTCAGTGCTGTATCGTAGCCAATCGTGTGTGAGGTGCCAAAAATATCATTGTCAATTGTTCCAGGGATCCCGATGACAGAGATTTTGTGTTCACGCTCAAAGATCATTCCACCTGTAAAGCTCCCATCTCCACCGATAATTACCAAGGCATCGATATCCCGATTTTTAAGGTTTTCTGACGCTTTAGCTCTACCTTCTTTTTCATGAAAATCAAGTGAACGAGCAGATTTTAATTTTGTACCGCCTTTATTGATAATGTTGTTTACGCTACGAGCATCTAAAGGTCTAATATCTCCTTCAATAAGACCTTGATAACCACGATATACCCCTGAACATTTAATATTAAAATGAGAACAACTCCGAACGACCGATCGAATGGCAGCGTTCATTCCAGGAGCATCCCCCCCAGAGGTTAGAACAGCGATATGTTTTGGACTTACTGCCATAATGGAATGGCGAAATTACAAACTAAATTTCTGAAAACATGGAGAATGCTAGAAATTGTGAATTTTAAAAAAACACAATGAATAATGCAGTTTAAATTAGCACTCTATCATCAAATCGCACTCTTTTTTACAATCTTTTTAATCAAAGATTTAAAATCATCAAAGCCAACACGGTACGACAACCCGATACCTTGCGTATATCCGAGTTCATCACCAAAATATTGAAACTCATTTTCTCTGTTAAATACACGTGCGCGCAAAGCCCCATCTTTACTTAATAAAAATTCGATTGTCACATCTCCTACAATTATGGTTTCTTCAACTCCACCAAAGGGTACACCGAGTTTACCGTTGATCAGCAGTCGTTCCGAAACTTGGGTCACTAAAGTGAGACCTAATCGATCTCTTGTTTGGGCAGTCGCTTCAGCATTTCGATCCCCCTGCAAATAATCTAGACCTAACTTCAGCTTATCTTCATCCCCAGAAAAAATCGATTCAAAAACACCAGAGGCTTTCTGAAACAGATTATTCGTCAGGGTTTGTGTTGATATCGCAGATAATGATAAGTCGCTGATAAAAACGCCTTGGGAAAGAAGGGATATGGCTTGAATTTGCCTGCGTTCCTCATCATTGAGTTTATAAGTCAGATCGTTTCGAACATTTGCAGATGTGTTGGGAAAATCGATTGAAAAACTCGGCGTTTCAGGTTGCATAATACTTCCAGATAAATAAATTTTCACATCGGTAGGAATTTTTCTATTTAAACCTGGGTTTTCAAGCAAGATTGCTGGATTTGCCCCACCAGGCACCTCATAAATGGCTTGTAAATTTAATTCGGCATCAAGTGGATTGCCATTCCACACAATTGTCCCACCTGGTTGGAGAATAAATTCCTTTTCCAGTATACCTAAATTTTTGAAACTATAGATACCGTTTAGGGCAATAAAATCTCCCCATACACTAAAAATTCCATCCGTATTGACTTCCATAAGTATACTTCCTAATCCAGAACCACTCAATGTGCTTCCCGTATCGCTGTCTATCACGAGTTCTAGTTCTGCATCAGGCGTAATTGATAAGTCGAAATTAAGAGCTAGCCCTTTGATTTCCGATGACGAGGGAAGGAGCCCCCCTTTTTCACTCAGCTTATTTTTTTCGACAAACCGTATATATGAAACGTCCTCTATGCTAGGCGTGTTATCAACTGGAATGACAATATTTGTTCCCCTTGCAGATTGGCCTATAACATCAAAAGTTAAGGTTTGAGCTGGACCATGAATATGAGCAGAACCATTAAGAAATGCTTTTCCGTAATAGTTGTTATCAAAACTACTATCTGTGTCTAAAACCAGGAGACCTTGACTAGATAGATTCATGTCTATAGTAAAAAAACTAAAGTTTCGATGGGAAATTGATCCTTCAAAATTTGCTGTAGTCGAGCTGCCTTCATCAATTAATCGAGTGGGGGTAATCTGAATAGACTCGGGATTTATAATGAGCTTTGACCCATCTGTAAAGCGATACCCAACATTCAAATAAGGAACAGATAGTCTAAATTGGTCTAAGGATAATTCTCCGTGAAACATGGGCTGATTCCACTTTCCCCCGATCGAAATTGACCCATTTATATTCCCTGCAACGTCGGTCAAGGCATTCCCAATAATACGGTCAAGAGTAGAAGCAGGAAATTTCTGAAAAGTAGCATTTAAATCTAAATTATTGCCATTTTGAAAAAACACCGAACCCTCAATAGAGCTCGTTTCAATATCATTATCTACTGTACTAAAAGATAGCCGATAGGCATCTTGAATAGAACTCAAACTAAAGGAAGCGTCTCCTAAAAAAGAGTCATTTAATGATAAAGAGTCAATCTTCAGATTTGCCTCTCCACCAAATTTGTTGTTATCTACGCTAATATCAAGCCTGCCGTTGGTAATCCCACTAACAACTCTCTTAGGCTTAGGGGTAATAATATCGGATAGATCAATATTCTGAAAAATCGCTTGAACTCGCTGTGTTTTTTGTTGGTCAAAAGATAGATATAGGGCAGATTCCATATTTGAAAATACAGTTGAATCAAGTTGTGCTCCTTTTGAAGACACACGTAAAGAGCTGGTTCGTTCATCCAAGTGGTTCACCTCCCATTGCTTGCCCTGAAATGAAATCTTTGATGGTTGAATACCAAATTCCAGTTCCTGGTTGGCATTCAATGTGGAATAAAAATTGACCTCATTTAGCAAAGAATTACTATTGTATTCAGCTCTAAAATGCAGTCTGTCATTTATGACTGTATTGATGAGTTGAAATTGGCTCAGGTTTATACCCATTCCTTGGAATTCCTCAATGTTTATGAAGGATTTATACAATGGGTTGTCATTATCCAATGTCAACTGCATTTGAGAAAAAACTTTGTTTTCATACCGGAAATAGGGAACGTCAAACTGAAAAGCAACTTCGTTCACATTCGCACTTAGCTTTCCGCGAAAAAAAGAATTGTCATCAATCTCGATATCATCACTTAACGCTTTGAGTAATTTTTCTTTGAAATTGATGTTAAAGTTTACAAATTTCGAAGGGTCAAGCTTAATTGGCTTGTATGACGAAAAGTAGCCTCCGAATGAATTCTTTATCATTTTATTCAGATCCGAAAATTCAAATCTCCCATAAATCAAACCGTTAACAACATCATCAGATCTGATATTGAAAAAACGTAAGTCTTTATTTACCCTGGACTGTATGCTAAAATCCTTAAATGAAATCAGTTTATCTTTTGAGCGGATTTGAACAGACTCTGCGTTAATATCTCCAATAAAATTATCGATTTGAGTCCCAAGCCCAATGAGTTCAAAATTGCCCGAAAGCGTTCTGTTTCCAAAAGATTTTGACGACTGAAAAGATTGAAGTTCTAATTGATTTACTTCTGCAATTGCTGAAAACTTCTGTATTGAGTCATTCGCTTCAAATTGACCTTGGATTGACAGCTTTACATCAGCATCACTGATATTGACTAAACCCAAAGCTCGATTTCGATTCAAATCAATGTCTACTGAAATGGTATCGAGTTTGTTTTCACGAAATAAAAAGGATGAAAATTGTCCATACAGTTTTGTGTTGAGCTGGTCAAACTGAAGTCCTTTCCCTTGTGCAAATAATAATGCATCCGTAGTTCCGAGATCGGGTTGGTTGAGCAGTTTACCGATGTTAAATTGACTCGCTCGGATTTGACCCTTATAAAAAGGGTTAATTTGGCTTCCTTTTTGAAAAAAATCAAAATTAAATTGCAATGGACCTAAACGTGAATCAACCAAAAGGTTTAGTTTATGATTAGCAGATTGACTGGCAAGTGTTCCGCTGATATTCGTTTTCTCAAATCGTTTTAAGAAGTCAATACTAGATTTTTCCAGACTTGGGAAAAGAGTTTCAATGTCTTTCGGGTTTAAAGAGAATTCTTGAATAGTAAGCTTGGATGAGCTAGAAGAATTCAAATAGAATGAACCCAAAAAGTTACTTTTCTCATAGTTAAGACGAAAAGAATCGATAGAAAATTGACTTGGCGTTCCAGAAAATACAAGTTGGTCCATAAAAATGGTTTCCGTACTGAGTAGGTTTGGAACTAAAAAGTGAAGATCTTGTAATCCAATAAAAGATTCTTGCACCTCAGCTTCAATAAAAACATCTTCGTAAATATTGCGTAATCCATTTTTAGAATAGCGCATCAAAATGTCGGTTGTAAATTGAGAGTGTGGGGTGACTAGCCGTAAGTTTTGAAATTCAGCTCGCCCAGAATTGAAGAAGCATAATGATTCCAAAGCTGTCACCTGAACATTTTGATGGTGAGCATAAAAACTCGTTTCTTCAATACTTGTTGAAAAATTATTGAGATTGAAATTCAAATCATCCAATCTGGTGTTGATGTTTGAAAAAAGTAGCTTGGTAGAATCTGCTTTGTTCAAATCCAGAAATTGAACCTTGCTTTCGTTAAGCTGAATGGTGCTCGCACTAAGGCGTCTTAATTTTGTGTTATCAGGCTTTACCTTTTTGATGAAAATATCGAGGTTGGATTGATCTTCTTCCTTGTATTTTACAAGGTTAAGAAACAAGGAATCAACGGTAACATCTCCCAGATGAATACTGTTCGAAATCAAATCGCCAAAGTGATAAGACTCAAACTCAAAATAATCGACAAAAATTAAAGTGTCGTTTCGATGATCCCGAATCAAAAAATCGGTAAATGAAGTGATTCCTACAAGGAATTATGAAAGGTAAAAAGGGAGATATTATGGTGCCAA
>Ga0066825_10000203_pt1 | contig 20308 bp, 17 predicted proteins | sample ETNtaG_6_FD_65608 | JGI IMG/M metagenome (GOLD analysis project Ga0066825, IMG submission 65608) | Marine microbial and viral communities from oxygen minimum zone, Eastern Pacific Ocean - ETNP201306SV45 | ecosystem: Environmental > Aquatic > Marine > Oceanic | place: Pacific Ocean: Eastern...
TTCCTTTAGGTCTTCTTCTAATATTTCTAAAAATACTTCAGGAGATGCTTCTGCATATCTTGGAAGATCACTCTTTTGTGAAAACCAAGTATTTTCATTGAATGGCTTTAATAAATTTCCTATTACCCTATCAACTCCATTTTTAATCTCATTTTTTATACCTTCCTCAAACCATTCGTTACCATGAACAGATAAAAGAGTTAAGGTTTCGCAAATACCTTCTCTTAAATAATCGGAATGGTTGCGTATTTTATTATAAATTCCAGCCATCCATCTATTTTCTTCTGGTAATTCTAGTGATGGATCTTTTTCACTTAAAACATACTCTGCTATGAATAAGAAATTATCTATTTCTGATTTGGTAATAAATTTTCCTACAAAAAATAAATTCTCTATTTTTGATCTTACACCAATATTTCCATTACCTTCCCATATGAGACTACTGTCCAATTCTCTAATTTCAGATATTATATCTTTCAAATTTATTTCTTGCCCCAAACCAAATAATGCATGCAAAACTTCTTCGTCATCTTTTTTATTTTTATTCCAGCAGCCAATTAATGTTAAAGGTATTAGGTTTTTGCAAATACTCTTATTTCTTACCCATGAAGGTTCTTTTATAGATGGATTGGTAGATATGATTCTTCTTAAAATAGTGGGAGAAAATCCGCACTCTCTTAAGTATCTATATATATTATCATCACTAACCCCCATATCAATTAATGAAGATTTAAAAGAACTATAACTAGGTGATTTTAATTCCAAATCAGCTTTTTGCGATCCAAATAATTCATTTTTATTACGAACAATTATTTTATGAACGGAAGATAATTGCTTTTTGCATAAATTCTTTTCTGCTTCTTTTGAGGTGGTTATAATTATTTGTTTTGCATTTACTGATATTTTTTCTAAGGCTTCATCTGAATTAACTATTACTGATTTGTCATAAAAATAACTATTATCTAATTTTTCAAAGAGGCAACTTAAGAATGCTAGGGCTTCATCTATTGAATTAGCAGTTAAAATAAAATTTTTAGGATTACTTTTTAACCACGCAGAAAAAAGATTTAAGTTTGATTCTGCAATTTCATAGAACAGTTTTCTATTTAGGTTTTTAAGATTGTCTTTTGGATCGCAACATGACCATTTTTCCCACGCTTTATCTAAAGACCATAAATCTTTATTATATTTTTCTATTTTTTCTAGGAACCAGACTTGTGTTACAGGAGATTGCTCAATCCATTGTTCGATATCGTCAGCATCATAGACTTTAACATCCTTCCATTCTTTTTGGTCTCTTTTTTCTTGTTCCCATGTTTTTTTATCTTTCCAATTTCTTGGCGTTACAAATATAAAAGTTAAATTCTGTCTTTCATTATTAGATATGCCTTTAGTCCTGTTTTGATAATCATGATTAGCTTTCTTTTTTGGATCTTTATTTGTGCCAAATTCCCAACCAGATTTACCTGCAGGAATTTTATGAGTTGCAGAATTAGACTCAACTTCTCCATCCCAACCAGGAAGTTCAGAATTTTCGTAACCAGAAAAGTTAACTTTAATTAAGTCAATCCCTGTATCATGGATAAGTCTTCTAATTAGAACAGCTAACTCAGCTCTTGATTCCTGCCTTTCTGACCATTGCTCTATATCTATTGCTCGTATTTCTGAATTACTACCAATATAACGGCCTAGTGGCAACTCTCTTTCATGATCGGATATTTTATTATGATTAATTTCAAACTGAATTTTGAGAAGTTTATCTTTATTTATATCCAATACTTTTTCAAGCCTTGCAGCCATTTCTAAAGATAACTCAGCTTTACCATTTAAAAAATTTGATAATGCTGGCCTTCCTATTCCTAATAATTTTGCAGCTTTTGCTACGCTTAGTCCTTTATTTTCTATTATATTTTTTACATATAACCCTGGGTGATTTAAATCCGTCATTATTTTGCCTCATTATTTTTTGATGATGAAAGTTAGAAAGTTCAATGTAATCTATCATGCTTTGAGCTACCGATTGAATAGCTAATATTGCAACTGAATTTCCTAGTTGTTTCATGGCTTGAACTTCTGATACAGGGAAATTAAAGCTACTTGGGAATCCTTGCATTAATTTGCCCTCTTTCGATGTAATTCTTTTTATTTCTCCACCTACTCTGTAAAACTCCCAATTTCGCCTATCATCTATCTTGCTCCCTCTACCTCCAACTCTTAAGGTAAAACCTATTTCTTTATCACATTCACCATTAAAAATATCCGACATTGAGTATTTTAATTTCTTTTTTTCTGGGAAAGTAAAATTACTAATACTGGTCTTTTCATCTCTAAATCCCACCATAAATAATCTTGGTCTATGTTGAGGTAATCCGTAATCAGAAGCTCTTACTATTTTATGATGAAAAGAATAACCTAAGTTTTCTAGGGTTTCTTTAATTACAAAAAATGTCTTTCCATCATCATGTTTTTCTAAATTCCTTACATTCTCAAGAAAGAATGCTTTTGGTTTCTTTTCTTTTCTTTTATTATCTTTGCAATTTCAAAGAACATATTCCCTCTGTTGTCCTTTTTATCTGCAAAACCGTTTTTATAACCAATTTGTGAGAATGGCTGACAAGGAAAGCCTGCACATAAAACATTAAAATCTGGTATTTGATTTGGTTCTACCTTTTGTATATCTCCAGCAAACATATTATTGGCAAATAGTTTAGGAGATAAATTTGACATATTTTCTTGGTAAGTAAGTCTAGCAAATTTATCTATCTCAGAAGCAAAAACACACTCGCACCCTAGATTGTGAAAGGCTATATGAAAACCTCCAATTCCAGCAAATAAATCAATAAATTTTAGATTGTGTGTCATGTTTAGCTTCATTACTTTTTTATCTTAAAATCCTGAGATAATACTAAATCATTAAACCATATTTTTCATCACTTTTATTAAGAAATGTCAAAACCACCTGATTAGATAAAGATTCTTTGATTTCCTGTTCGAATGTTCTAAATTTATCAATAACGGGGAGCCATTTTTCAAGTTTCTAACTCTCCAAAAATCCCTAATTCTTAAAAACACATAACCCCTTCTATCCCCAGTATTACCGGACTCTCAAGGTTTTTTATTTACTCATAACAGTTGTTGAAATCCTCTCCAAATTCTCAAAAATTTGCTCATTTTTTACCCAAATTCTCTCCTTCTCTCCATACCCAGTTGGTTACGGAGATTTAAAACAACCCTATAAATACTGCATCCGTGAAAAAATAACAAACTTTTGTGACCACATAGCGGTTAAAAAGTTCGAACTCGGTTTATTTATGGGTGGTATTTAACCAACCCCCAGTTGGCTTTCAATGTTTACAAGGGTTGCTGGAGTTCGAGAAATGGTCGCATAGCAGTTAAAAAGTTCGAACTAAAAATTGTATTTTTTCGTTTTCTTTGTAAAATTTTTTTGCGGCAAATTTCTAGGGATGCCTGAATATAGCTTCTTTATAAAATTTAGAATAAGAATGATAGACAACAATTGGTACTATAGTCATTTAAAACAAATAAAAGAAAAGGCTGGGCCACAATACACGCCAGAACTAAATATTGATCTGCCAATTTCGTCTATATTTGATGGTCTTAGCAAAAATGAAAAATTCTATGATGATATAAGGCAAAAATATGGTGAATTAATCAATGAATTCAGATATGTTTCATCGCATTATGAAAATAACGAACTTCAGTCTGAGTATAACAAGATCAAGAAAAATATTGATGATTTGCTTCAAACAGTCGAATCCATTAAGAACTATGACACAAACAAAATTCCTTGGAATACTATTTCTACAAAATCTGAAGAACTAAATGATAGTTTGTGGGAATTTTCTAGCAATCTAAGAAAAGAAAAAGAGCAAGTAAAACATCTAAAAACGCCTCCTGATGCTAATGGAAGTCACCAACAATCACCTGCTGAAAAGATTGATTCTTATATTTATCATATTCGAAAAACTACGGAAATAATTGGCTGGTTTAATGATGAGTCATCTGGCACAAAAGCAAAACTATCAAATCACCCATTTCTACTTGTCACAGGTAAGGCTGGAAGAGGAAAAACTCACTTATTATGTGATATTGCGGAGAACAGAATAGAAAATAATAAAAACCCATTACCCACTTTTTTGATTTTTGGAGAGTATTTTTCCAACCAGGATAATTTTTGGAATCAGGTTTCAAATCAACTACAAATAGAATGCAAAAAGACAAAGAATTTCTTAAAAGAACTGAATGATATTGGTAAAAATAATTCATCTCGTAGCATCATTATTATAGATGCAATTAATGAGAACTTTGCTCAAGCTCCTGATTTCTGGAAAAAAAATCTAGACAAAGTTATTGATGAGATAAAGCAATATCCCAATATAGCCTTAGTAATTAGTGTTCGTTTAGGATTTGAAAGTGAAATATTAACAACGGAGCAAAGAAAATTCTTTATAGAAGAAGAGCATCAAGGATTCCAATTTAGAGAATGGGAGGCTGCAAATAAGTTTTTTAAAGAATTCAAACTGCCTTTACCAGAAATACCAATGTTAATGCCTGAATTTAAAGAGCCATTATTTTTGTTATTATTCTGTAAAGCTTTTGAAAAAAGAAAGAATAAAAGAAAAAAACAAATTTTTAGAGGACATGAAGGGGCTACATATATTTTTGAGTCTTTTATCCTTAACTCAACTGAAATCATAGCAGATAAATTTAAAATCAAAAAAGGCAAAGATCCAGATCCAAAACGTAATGTTTGGAACAGTGTCATAAAGGAGATAGCTAAAGAAATGATTAGCAATCAAAACTATGATAGAATATCTGAGGAAAAATTAAATGATATAATTCTAAAATCATACCCAGATATCGATTCTAGCAAATTCTCAAAATCGCTTGAGGAAAATATGCTGATTATAAAAGTTCCGAGATATACCACAAATAATGAGCATTCTGGATTTGATATTAAATTTCCTTTTCAGAAGTTCAGTGATCACCTAATTGGGAGATATATATTCAATAAATATGAAGAGGAATGTGGAAAGTCTAATAAAAACCTTGAAACCGCAAAAAAGTTTTTCTCAAAAAGAAGAAAAATTGGAAAATTTCTGTCAAAATCATGGAATAGAGGAATTATAGAAGCTTTATCGATTCAATGCCCTGAAAGATTAAATGGTATTGAATTTATTGATGTTGCTCCATATTTAGTAAAAAGAAAGAATGATTATCTGGCTCAGTTATCAGCAGAAGCTTTTATAGATAGTATTGTCTGGAGGAATCCAAAATCATTTTCAAAAGACCTTCAAAAAACCAGAAAAATTATAAATCAAGATATCATCAAGATCCAATTCGGACATGATCGGCTATTGAATGCTTTTTTATCAGTTTCATCAATACCAAATCATCCATTTAATGCAGAATTTTTACATCGACATCTTTCAAAATTATCGATGCCAAAAAGGGATAGTTGGTGGTCAACATTTCTTCATTACGAATATGGAAGAGAGGATTCTGTTGATAGGCTGTTAAAATGGTCTTGGTCTGACCAAGATAAATCCCACATAAGTGATGATTCTATTTTTTTGGCCTCAATCACTCTTTCTTGGTTTTTGACAACCCCAAATAGATTTATAAGAGATAAAGCTACAAAAGGACTTGTTTGCTTAATGCAGGATAGAATTCATTTGATACTAGACCTTATTGAAAAATTCTATTCCATAAAAGAGGAAAATAAAGATCTTTATGTTAATGAAAGACTTTTTGCAGTTGCTTACGGATGCGTGTTGAGAAATCAGGATGATAAAAAGAATTTAAGAATTCTTGCTGAGTGGGTTTATGAGAATCTTTTCAAAAATAATAAACCTCCTGTTCACATATTATTGCGTGATTACGCTCTTGGAATTATTAAAACTGCACTAATTAGAAATATTAATCTTAATATAAGCCAAGAAAATATTGATCCTCCTTATAAAAGTAATTTTCCCGCTAAAATTCCATCCGAAGAAGAGTTAAAGAAAAAATATTATCCTGAGGACTTTTTTAAGAACAGGACAGAAGAAAGAGGCTTTTGTGATATTTGGTTTTCAGTTATGGATTTTGGAGATTTTGCAAGATACAAAATTGGCACTAATAACAATAGTAGTAATTGGAGCGGAAGAAGATTAAGTGAAGGAATGCCAAACAGAAAAAAGATATTAGAACAGTTCAAAGAACATTTATCAGAAAACCAAAGAGAATTACTACAAAAAGCTACTAACAGATTGCTGGGTACTTCAATATCTACGTTCATTTATAAATACGAGAATAAAGATAAATCAGATAAAAAACACCAAAAAATTAAACAGAAACAGGAGCGTGAAAAATCTTTTTCTGAATTTGAAAAATCATTACAAGAAAGTAAAAAATCTTTCTTTAAAAAAGAGATCAAACCATTTCTTGATGATTCTGGCACTCTGAGAGATCCATTGGAACATTTTGATTTGAGCATTGCTCAAAGATGGATTTTTAATAGAGTTGTTGAATTGGGATATAATCCTAAATTACACGGAGAATTTGATAAAAGGATTAACGATCATAATAATCGCCACAATGGGAGATCAGAACACAAATCAGAAAGAGTTGGAAAAAAATATCAGTGGATTGCTTATCATGAATTTATGGCATTGCTGGCTGATAACTTTGAGTTTAAAGGAGATATATGGGATGAATCAAGCTTAGATGATGGATACAAGGGAACTTGGAATCCTTTTATTAGGGATATTGATCCTTCTTTCATTTTGCCAGATAAAAAACATTTAACAAATCCCTCAAAATTTTCTAGCTGGATATCTGCACGTTGTAATTACAATGCATGGAAGAAAGAAGAGTCCAATGAGAATTGGGTTAAAATCACTAATGATTTGCCTGATGTAAAAAATATAATTCGTATTGAAGATGATGAAAATAAAGAGTGGTTAATTCTTGAAGGATACTTGGAATGGGAAGAGAAAACGCCCCCTGAACATAAAAAATACGATATTCCAGTAAGGCAAGTCTGGTATATGATTAAAAGCTATATTATAGAAAAAAAATATTCAGAGGAAGTTTTTAGATGGGCTAAAAAACAAAATTTTATGGGTAGATGGATGCCTCAATCTCATGACTTTTACGAGGCATTTTTGGGGGAATATCCAAATCATGAGTCTTTAAAATACTTAAGAGGAGATCATATTAGCAATATTGAATTAAAGGAAAATAATAAGTCTATTCCTTCAATTATTACTGATGATTCCTATTTGAATGAATTTACAATAGATTGTTCTCTTGAAGGAAGTTTATCTATAAAATTACCATGCAGATGGCTAACGGATAAAATGAACTTAAATCATAATGTAGACGGAAGATTCTACGACAATAAAAAGAATCTTATAGCAGAAAATGTAGATATTGAGAAAAATAATTTTTCCTCAAAAAAATTGCTAATTCATAAAAAACCATTAACCGATTTTTTAGAAAAACATGGATACATGATTTTTTGGAGTATGTTGGGAAAAAAGCAGCTAATAGGAGGTAGTATGTCTGGAAAAAGAGATTTTACTGGAAGATTAGAAATAAGTGGCGCATATAAACTAAAAGATGAAACTACTATAGTTGGTAAGAATAACTACATATTCACTGGATAAATAGGCTATCTTATCCAAATCTCCTCCTGCTCCTGCCAAATCTCTGGAGCTTTTTTGGCAAAAATATCTTGTAATCTCAAATCTCTAGGAGCTGTGCCATTAACCACTGCCTCAATAATTTTTGGTGAAATAAAATTTAGACGATAAATCTTTGTGGCATGAGAATTTGAAATATTCTCATTTCTGGCAATATCAGATATCGAGTTGAGGTTGTTGTTTTCATCCTCAATTATGGTTTTCCATTGATAAGCCTTGGCAAAGGCATTAATTAATTTTTCATCAAAACTTTTCTTTTGGATTTGACCTTGAGGAACAATTATCATTGCTGTGCCACCTCTTTTTCTGATTTTCATCGGTACAAAAATTTGAATTATATTTTCATCAATTTGCTTTTTTGTTATTTCTAAATTTTCCATATTTATCCATTAATTTCATTATTAAGTGAATTCATTCCCTGCTTGTAGATATTGATATTCATGCCATCAGGATTGATGGTGACGTCTTTAACCAAAAGATTGATAATTCTTGCCTGTTCTGGTGGAAATAGCTCATCCCACACTTTGTCTATTTTCTGAAATGATTCGATAATTTGGTTTTGGTTGATATCCTCATTATCATTACTGGTAATTGTCTGGGAGATTATCTCTGGCTTTTGTAAAATATTTAAGACCTGATCAGTTACTAACTCCTCAGCTTCTTTTGCTGGAATCCTGCCAACTGGACAATCATCACAGTTGCCTTTCAACTTTCCTTGGCAAATATAATAGCGATATTTTCTGCCATTTTTTGAGCAGATTCTCTTAAAAAATCCGTCAGTGTATCAGGTATAGTAACATCTTTCGATGGATTTTCTAATTCTAATATATTATTTCTATTCATGGTGTATTACCTTTTTAAGTTAATTAAAATATTTCAATCTAATTATAAAATTAGACTGGTAATACGCCACTCAATTTATTCCTCAATACACAACTTTCCGTCATAGCTCATGGTATATGGATATAATCGTATACCAATAGTCAAATGGCTTAGAAATCAAGCAACAGAATCTTTAATTATGCTGAACAAGTTGGAGAATTGATTACTCACTTTAATGGTCATCCCTCTCTAGGAATAGGTCCGTTGTTAGAAACAAAGAACCATGATATAGGGGATATTCTAAAAGAGTCACGCATGCATGAAAAAATGGGATAAAGCTATATTATGAGCTTCTGGAAATATCCAAAGATAAAACAATATTAGTAGAAGAATTTGCTAGACGTATGATTTCAGAAGAAGATATTCATATAGGAGAAGTTGATAAAATGTTAAGAAACCCTGTCGTATCAAACAATCCATAAAACTATTTTCTAGTTGCTTTAGCTATCTCCTCAAAGTTAATATTTTTGTAAGTAAAGGTCTTGTTGTTTATCAAGGTTTGTCCATATTCTTTCTTCCAATCGTGATGAAAGGATAATTCAATATTAGAAGGAGGAGATATATTAAAAGCAACTTTATAATTATCAGAAATAGATCCTGGTAAAGTAATATTGCGCGCATAATGAAAGTTATCTATCAAGTTTATGTGAGGTAGTAAATCGACAAAAGTACTTAAACCAGTTTTTTCATTTATTACTCTTCCAGTGATGTGTAAATAAGGGATATAGCCTCCAGCTACTGCTCCTTTAGGTATATTATTACTATCCCAATTTACTCTTGCTTCAAGGTGAACATGGGTATTATCTTCTGACAAATGTAAATGATGTGGGTATACCTTATCTTTTATAGCTCCCTCAAATATCAAGATAATACCAGGTTTAATCCTTTCTTCACCTATAACCAATTCAACAGCAAATACTCTATTGATAGATAATAGTAAGAGTACCAAAAAATAAATTTTTTTCATTGCTTGTCATAAGTTCGTTAATACTTCAATTAGACATATAATAATCATTAAGATTAATCCAGATATTATTTATAACTAACTAATTTTATACATTGACTATGTAATGATTAGAAAATATTGGTTTCGTAGTATGGTTATTTTATATGATATTGATAATTATTATCATTATCATATTTTTACTTGATATTGATAATTATTATCATTATCATTTATTCTGTATTAATATTTAATTTAAACGGAATGAGCAAAACCATGAATAAAAACAAAATACTGGCAACGATTATTGCATTATCTGCATGCAACATAGCAAATGCAGAAGAAAATCTTTGGGTATATACAAAAGGAACTGATACAAGGCCACAGGGTAGCTTTGAGGCTAAATTAAGTGATATTATGAGAATGGATAAAGCTTCAGGACAGTATGTGTTCCATGATATACGGCCAGAAGTAGAGTATGGTATTACTGATCGTTTGACTATTGGTGGTGAATTGATGATCTTTGACCATAATTACTCAGTAGATGATGAAATCGGCCCTATGAATGAAACACAGGTCGCTGATGGTAGAGATGGGAAGTTTAAAAAGACTCAATTAGCAGGTTATGAAGTTGCTTTAAAATATAATATTTTAAGTCCTTATAAAGACGCTTTAGGATTATCAGTTGGTTTAGCTTACGAAAGAAGAACTAAATACCGTCTTGATGGATCAGACATAAACCAAAATTCTTATGTTGGTACTATATTTTTGCAAAAGAACTGGCTTGATGATACTTTAACTTTAGCTGGAAATTTTAAAACTGAGTTAGAGAGAAGAAAGGCTGGGGGATATGGCGAACGAGTTCTAGAAGAAGAATTCGCTATAGATTTCAGTGCTGGAATTTCATACCGTTTTAAACCAAAGCATTTTGCAGGGCTTGAGCTAAGACATCAGGCTGATTTCTTAAGCCCTACTACTAATGGAGATAGGAATGATGCTGATTTCAAGGAATCAAATTGGGATTTGTCTGATATGCAAATAGGAAAGAATCACCAATATGGTATGTATTTTGGTCCAACATATCATTATGCTGAAAAAAATTGGTGGATGACTGTAGGAGCATTATTCCAGGTTGCTGGAGAAGGATCTAGGAATGCATATGTTGATAATGCTAAAAATTATGATGAACATGAAAGAATTCATTTAGGTTTTTCATATGGGTATGAATTCTAGCAGATACTAATGTCAAATTAGTTCATTCTGATGATTACTTAATCAACTATATTTATCAAAGATGAAGATTATTCTTATAATAAATCTGGTTATAGTTTTTTGTATGGTTCTTATTCCTCTTAAGGGCCATGCAGAGACATTCTTAACAGAACAACAAGCAAGAAATATTATTTGGAAAGATACTATATTAACTCCAGTTAATGTTGAGCTAACTAAGGATCAGATGAAAAGTATAAAAAAATCTTCTGGTACTAGGGTAAGAAATAGAAAGTTAAAAGCATGGAAAACTGAGGGTGGAGGCTGGTTCATTATTGATCAGATTATCGGTAAACATGAAAATATTGATATTGCTGTAGGTTTAACCAAGGATGGTAAAGTGAAAGATATTGAAATATTGACCTATCGTGAAACTTATGGAGGTCAAGTTAGAAATCCAAAATGGCTATCTCAGTTTTTTGGTAGAGATCATTCTAAGGTTCTGAAACTAGACAAGGATATAAAAAACATCTCAGGCGCAACTCTTTCATGTAGGCATGTTACAGATGGTATTAACAGGCTTACCAATACATGGGATCAAGTGTTGAGGTATTTATAATGAAAAAACCTCAAGCCAATAATAGATTAAAACGCCTGAAACCTCTTCTTGGTACATATGTAGGAGTTAGTATTTGTGCAGATATTTGTGATGAAGAATTAGTCTCTGTAAGTGAATCAATTTTTTATATAATTAAAACAGTCGAGAATTTAATGAGTTTTTATAAAGAGGATAGTGAAATTTCCTTTCTAAATAAAAATGCTTATTACCATTCTGTACCTATTTCTGATGATACTAAATATGTATTAGAGACGGCTAAAAAATTAAGTAAAATAACAAATGGTATATTTGATATTACGGTTGCCTCTCATTTAATAAAACAAGGGTATTTGCCTAATTATGGTTATGAAGCTGCTGATCCTAATGCAAGCTGGAAAGATATTAATATTAGAGATAATAGGGTAAGGTTTAAAAAGAAACTACAAATAGATTTAGGGGGTATAGCAAAAGGTTATGCAGTAGATAAGGCAATGTTATCTCTCCCTAAAGAATATGATGTTACTATCAATGCAGGTGGAGACATTAAAATGTCTCACTTTAAAAATAAGATAGTTTCAATAAAAGACCCCGCCAAGAATTTTATTGGAACTAAAGACATCGTAATGAAGAACAGTGCTGTTGCGACTAGTTCTTACTATTACTTAGATGGCTATAATAAAATAGTATCTCCTGAAAATGGAATATTTACAGATAGCAAGAAGAGTGTGTCAGTTTTTGCAGAAGATTGCATAATTGCTGATGCTTTAACTAAAGTAGTTTCCTTATCATTGGGTCATAATATTGATTACATATTACCGTTTAATGCAAAAGCTTTAACATTAAACAGTAATGGTACTAATGAGGAGATATGAGTATTAGTAATAAATCTCTGATTAGATTAGTAATATTAATCGTATTAATATTAACATGGGGTAGCGGAATTTGGTTTTTTGTTTTAGACCAATGGTTTACGCAAGAGGGAGATTTTGGGATAGAGAAACATCCAACACAGTTTCTAGTATTAAAAATACACGCAGCCGTAGCATTTTTAATTATTATATCTTTTGGGTATTTTTTATCTGATCATGTGCGTTATTCATGGAAACGAAAACCAAAACGTAAGCTTGGTATTGTTTTATTAATAGTAAATATAACTCTAATTATTACAGCCTATCTACTTTACTATGTAGGTAATGATAATATTAGAATTAATACTAGCTATATCCACACAGCAATAGGGTTTGTTTATCCAATAATTCTGGCTGCTCACATTAATTTTGAGATCAAACATAAAAAACAGCAAAGAATATTGAGAGCCCAATAATGCAGATAAAGTGGCAAATATTTAACAGAAAGATCCATTATTGGGGATCAGTTATTTGTGCAATTCCTGTAATTATTATAATAATTACAGGAATGTTTTTAATCTTTAAAAAGCAAAGTGATTGGATTCAGCCTCCTACCCAAAAGGGATATAGTCAAATTCCAACTATAAGTTTTGAGAAGATTATAGATGTTTTAATTGCCATACCTGAATTAAATGTAACAGAATGGACGGATATTAAGCGACTAGATGTAAGGCCTAGCAAAGGAATAGTAAAGGTACAGACAAAAAATAATATTGAAATTCAGATAGATCATCACACAGGAGAAGTTTTACAAATTGCTAAACGTAGATCAGATCTGATTGAATCAATCCATGATGGTAGTTTTTTCCATAAAAAGGTTAAATTTTTTATTTTTTTTCCAGCAGCATTGGTGTTGTTAGTGTTATGGGTAACAGGAATATATTTGTTTTTATTACCATACCTAAGAAAGAAAAAGAAGAGGGTGTGATTTATGTTCAGGTTAATATTTATAACATCTATTTTAATTTCAACTAATAGCTATGCTGGGTATCACTCTGGAAAGATAGGAATAGATAAGAAATTTGATAAATTTTCTTTAAATTTTGATACAGATTATCGTTATAATGATACAGGATTATATTATAGGCATTATGATGCTGGAATTAAAATTCCATTTAAAAAAGATTGGTCAAGTTCTATAAACTTTCGATCCACCTATCAATATAAAAATGGTAAATGGAGATTAGAAAAAAGGCCGCATATCCAGTTAAATAAAAAATTTAACATGGAGCTCATTAAAATTTCTATTAGGACGAGGCAGGAATATCGTTATGAAAATAATGATACAGAATCAACCAGAAATAGAAGTAAATTATTACTTAAATCAAGAAAAACTATCTTAGGAGTAACACCATTTATAGGAAATGAATGGTTTTACGATATGGATGTTAACAAATATAATAAAAATTGGTTTTCTACAGGAGTAGAGCTTTCACGAACCCAGCATAGTAAATATATCATATATTATAGACATTTAACAACGCTTGAGGAACAAGGAAACTGGACTTCATCATATAGTCTGGTGTTTAAATATGTGTATAGTTTCTAGAGTGTAGGTTAGACAGATATTACTAAATTTTGCAGCATACTATATGACAATAAAGCCAGATATCTTAGTTAAAGGGAAAAAAGACTTAGCTTCAATATTCAAATTTTGGTCACCTGCACCATTAAGGCATCTTGGTGAAGAGAGAGATCTTGGTAATATAAGAAACCATAAAATATCATCTGGACGTGATAGATTTCAAGGGACGCCGGAGAATAAATACTATTATATTTCTGATAAAGGACAAGTATATAACTTACGTGATATAGACGAAGCATCTCCATTTATTGATGGATTTGATGATGCCGATATAACAAAATTATTTGTTAAAATTTCTTCAGGAGTAAAAAAGGATTTAATCCCACCTACTGCGGTTGTAGGAGTAGGAGGGGCTAGTACAATATTTAGCGTTATTGCTGCTATTATTACCAACGAAGGTTTGAAATCTGCTAGAATTAATAAAAGTAACCAAGAAGTTACTATAAGTACCAAAATTAAAGAAGAACTACAAAAGCATGGAGTAGATGTACAAACTAACAAAACCAAAGAGCTTATAGATAGATATAGAGGGTACATACAAAAAGGCGGCAAACCCAATGAAGAAATAGAAGAGCATCTAGAAGAGTATAAATCTATAAAGCTAGAGCACAGAGCAATTTGGTGCATGGATAGGGCCGTAAAGGGGGCTCTTATAATAGGGTTGGTAGAGTTGGCTGCCTTCATAATAATACTATCACTTGGTATAACTATACCGTCCAACCCGTTTACACAATCAGCTGGCTTAACAGAAGCAATATTAGGAGGGGTGGTTAGTATAGCAGGGGCATTAATGTTAATACCTGCTGTAATTGCTCTTGCAGGACAAGTGCAAATGTGTTACCACCAATCAAATGAGAGTAGGGAAGGGAAAGAAGAGGTAATATCAGAAAAACAGAAAAATGCATTATATAGAAATAATCTAAAACAAATTACAAAAGATAATAATGATAACAATAATGTAAATCCAGAGTTCCTCCAAAACATAAATAAACTTAATAATCATCTAGATAAAAAAATAACTTCACAAAAAGAGGGGGTAACTAATTCTTCTCGTATATTTTTAGCGCAAGGTACTATGGCAATCGGGTCAATATTGACAATTATTGTTGGAGTTATGGTGATTCTTAATTTAACAGGGGTGTTAACATTTAGTAATTCATTAACTGTAGGGATTGGTATAACGGGAGGGGTATTATCATTTATTGGTGGAGTTGGTACTATAGTTTACTCAGTAAAAAATAGTTTTGCAGAAATAGATAATAAAAAAACATTTGAAATAAGAAAACAGCACGATATTGCAACAGATAAGATTGAACTATTCGACGGTCAAGGCAAATTAAATAATAATGAATACAAAAAGCTAGAGTCTTTTATAAAAGATTATCAAGATAATATTAATAAATATAAATTATTATCTAAGGAGTTTAATAATTGTTCTATCCCTAATGATAGTTCTTATATAGCTTACTATCAGAAAGAGATCCTTAGAGGGTATGATAATAAAGGAATAGAACGAGAGATTTATAAACTAAATACAGATAGAATATTTAGGGATTTAAATATCAATAAGCATGAATTTGTAGGTAAGATTTGTAGAGCGTTAGGCACGGAAGAAAAGAATTCTCTTGAAGATACTTTAGCTAATATTTTTTCCCATAAATACTCAAATGGAAACTATACAGATGATAAAAAATCCTTAGTTAATGCAGAAAGAGAATACTTTATAGAATGTCTATCTAAGCACCATATAACTAACAAGAGACCAATCAACCTAGCCTTTAATTTAGCTCTAAAAGATTGGGTTAAAGCCTCGGAGAAAAATACTCACCCTGAATTACTATTAAATCAAATAATAATTTCTAAGTTAGAGAAAATACATAAAAACAGCTCTGAGGAGTCACGCGTACATCATCACGATATTGCAACAGATAAGATTAAACTATTCGACGGTCAAGAAAAATCAAATAGTGATGAACAAAACATTGAAAACAAGAAAAGAGGTGGAGTATGTATATACAACCCGGTCAACAATAATAGCATAAATACTATATCAGTAGGAGGGGCAAAATGTAACAGCCCATATGAAAATCAAAAAAATAAACCTTTTTTAGCCATTTTCCCATCCCACTGTTTGAGAAAATCTAATCTTTTGTTGTTTAAATTTATGATGGAGGAATATAAGAATCAAAATAATCCTTCCAGTATTGAACATTTTAAGAATTTTATAATAGAAGAATTGAATATAAATATTAGACAAGGAGAAAATGAGATAGATCAGATTAATAAAGCGCTAGAAGACTATCTATCTGGCGAAGGTAATATAAGGTTTTACGATAAAAATAATCTAACAAAGTTGCAAGATAATATCACAAACAATATTTCTGACCCTGTACAAAGTATGCTTTGTATGGGACGAGATATAAGAAAATTATATAAAAATGATGGTGTTGCACAAAATATGGTAAAACTATTTCCCACAATAGAAGACTATGAAGAGTTCTATAATATGTTTTTTACAAAGTATATGTCTGACATTCAAAAATTAACGAAAAATTCAAAGTTAGAAGATGCAATCAAGCATGCATATAATTATAAATACCCTAGGATATTGTACGAATTAAAAGTCTCTAACGGTATTAATATCAATAGAAATAGTGAACCAGTAATAGTTTCTGAATGTTCCAGCTCAGACGAACCCATGCAAATTAAAAATGATGATGGTCATATAATGACCAAGTATAATAATGATCTTGGAATTGATATTTATAAAAGAGGTGATTCCTTATATGTAGATTTTTGTAAATTAACTAAATATATTCATTATGTGGGAACTTTAGGATTATTTCAAGATAAGAAGCAAATGATGAAAGAGAGAAAAGTGAATGTTCTTGGTGGGGGGCCATCTTCCTGTCCAGCAGTTTTTGCATTAAAAAAACTCTTTACTAAAAATTCTGGTACTATAGGTGTTGAGTTTGATTGTACAGGCCACTCATATCCGACCAATGACAACTTAAGCATACAATGTCGAGACTTGCTAAAAGCAAATAATTATTCAAGCATAAAGAAAATGCTGGATGATAGTAATTATTGGATAAATCAAAATACAAATGTTAATGAAACAAAAAAAATCTTTAATGATCTAATAAAAAGTCTAGAAGAGGATTATCAACATTCTTACAGCAATGTAAAAAGTTATATTGAAGAAAACGACGGCGTAATTTCAATAAAAACTGGAGGCAAAGCAGGTCCAGAACTTATAGGAAGGCTTTTTGATACTTATCCAGGTGAATTAAAATCTGTTAATGTTTTTTTAAATAGCAAGTTAGAATCATCTAAAACTTCTTCTAAAGATTTTATTTCTCAATGCAAAAAGTTCTTAAATGATTTATGTCTAAATATAGATCTCCAAGAATCTGATTGGCAAAAAAAAATTCCAGATTACTCGCCTAGTTGGTCCGAAATAACGAAAAAGGTTCGATTTACAAGCGAACACGGCACTCCCTACCGCTAATGGGAGTGTCTCAAGTTTTTTTTGCAAAGGAATAGTTTTAGTTTGATATTTTGTATATAATAAAATTAAAGTATCCTTTTCCAATGTCTAAATTTTTTCAAACAGAAGTAGTAACGTTAGATTCGTTAGTTCCTTTAGATCATATATATGGTAAATTCAAAGAGTTATGGGATTTTGATTTTTTAGAATCAGATCTTAAATTATTAGATACAAGCAAGACATATAAAGGTTTTGGAAGTTATCGTTTATTTATGTGTTTGTTACTACAATTTATGGAGGATCTGAGCGATAGAGAGTTAGATCAATTTATGCAAGGTAACAACCATGCGAAATGGTTTTGTGGTTTTGGTTTAACAGAGAAGACACCAGATTTCAGGGTATTTAGAAAATCCCGTAAGCGTATAGGAACAAAGAGATTATCGCAGATATTTAATAATTTACGCAGTCAATTAAAGTCCCAAGGTTATATGAATGAAGTTTTTAGTTTTGTGGATGCTTCTCATTTAATAAGTAAATCTAGTTTATGGGAGGAGCGCGATAAAGCTATCAAGAAGAAATATGATAAATTAAACAATGAAGTTCTACCGAAAATAGCAAAAGATAAGCAAGCTAAATTTGGTTGTAAGGGAGGTAATAAATATTGGTATGGTTTTAAGAAACATATAAGTGTAGACATGCAATCAGGTATGATTAACAAAGTAGCTATAACGGATGCTTCAGTAATTGACTCCAAAGGTATGAAACATGTATTACCTAGCCAAGGTGCAGTACATGGTGATAAAGGTTACTGTGATAAACATGCTAAGATAGCAGCGAAAAATAAGAATCTTCACTTAGCCTCAGTTAAGAAGAATAACATGATAGGTAAGAATAAGGATCTTGATAGATTTTATACAAAAATGAGGTCACCTTATGAGAGGGTATTTTCAAAAACTAATCATAGAGTTAGATATCATGGAATAGCGAAGAATCAATTTACTGCATTTATGGAATCTATAGTACATAATCTAAAGAGGATGCTGGTGTTAAATTATGAATCTCCTCATACTCTTTCCTAACCAAGGGGAGTAATCCGTCTAATTTGATTTAAATAGCAGAAAATTAGGCAAATTTAGACCAAAATTTACTTAATTTGATTAAATTAGGGTTAAAAATCATTTGTAATAGAAAAAATCTGCATTCTAAAAAATTTTTATAAAACTTGAGACAGACCCTTAAATTATTAGTGTCTGCGTCATAAGGAACTAAATATCCTACTTCACCCCTCATGCCTGTTTTAGTGTATCCATGACCTGCAAAAAATACAAACACTCGGTCATCGTTTTATATGTCATCATTAGTGAATTTCAAAAAAGAGTCCATTATTCCTTTTTTTGTAGCCTTCCCATCGATTAAAAGAGTTATGTTTTCTTTTTTAAATTTAAAATCATTTATTAAAACATCATAAACACCTTTAGCATCATGAGTCGCATATGATAAAGGAGAGACCTTTTCATATTGATTAATTCCTATGATAAGAGCTCTGCTACATTTATATAAAGGTTCTAGAGTGCTATGGATTATATTCATTATTGATACTAAAAATTAAAATAAACTACAGATTAGTAATTTTACTCTCAGAATATTGTTTATCAATGAACCTGATGTAAAAAGTTCGAAAAAATAGGTAAAAGTTCTGCTCGCTACCCATCTGAAAAAGTTTGCACTTTTTGTTAGAAAGCCCAGAAAACTAGGGTTGCATTTTTTTGAAAAATTCAAGTGGTCTGGAGAAACGGAGATAATTTGGCCTGATTTTTGGCTAAATTTTATGATTTTGGAGAGGGGGTTGAACAAGTGGTCTGGAGTTTTGCACCTCGCTAAAGCCCTCTGACACTGGGGTTTTGTGGGATGGTTTGATTTTGAAAATTGTAGTGGAGACTGGTTTCGATTTTTGAAAAATGGCTCCACATAGAAAAAACTGCGAACTTTTTAGCCAAGTGGTAAAGCCAGAGAGAGTAAGGGTTTGCGGTATAGGAGATTTTTTAGTGAAAGGTACTGCCCACTGAGCCATTTTTTAAAAATCTAAACCAGTCTCCACTCCAATTTTTAAAATCACACCACCCCACAAAACCCCAGTAACAGCGGGCTTAGGCGAGGTGCAAAATTCCAGACCACTTATTCAGCCCTCTCTCCAAAATCACAAAATTTCACCAAAAATCACCCCAAATTATCTCCGTTTCTCCAGACCACCTGTTTTTTTCAAAAAAATGCAACCCTAGTTTTCTGGGATTTCTAACAAAAAGTACAAACTTTTTCAGATGGGTAGCGGGCAGAACTTTATAGATTTTTTCGAACTATAATATTATACTCTTCACAAGATAAAGAAATAGATAATTTTACCGCTATTAGCGATGTATACGAGGAGCCAAAATCCCCAGATTTGCTAATAGAAAGCAATAATGATTATCATATTAATAATATTATTAAATTTTTACATAAGAAGATATGAAGAAGGTATTTATTACAGGATTGCCTAGAAGTGGCACTACTCTAACTTATAGCATTATATCAAACAAGAATGATCTAACTGAATTTCTTTTCCTAGATCAGTTTATAAATTTATTTAAATATTTTACAACCAGATCGCATACTGTAGATTTGATTGATTTGTTTTCACAAAAAGAGAAAAAACAAATCAATAAACTTATTACCAAGTTTATAGATGAGTTTTTATTACTAACTAATAAATCGATTAAAGATAAGAACGCTATAATATTTAAACGTCCTCTATCGCTAACAGAAGTTATAATTGCTAAGGATATTATAGATGATTGTAAGATTGTTTATTGTCTTAGGAATCCTATTTCCATTATAAGCTCCTACCTACAAGTCATGAAAAGGGGACACCTTGATAGGCTATCTAAGAAATATAACAATAAGTTTTTTATGAAAATAAAGAACTTCTTGTACTTAAAAACAAGATT
>Ga0066825_10000208_pt1 | contig 20113 bp, 17 predicted proteins | sample ETNtaG_6_FD_65608 | JGI IMG/M metagenome (GOLD analysis project Ga0066825, IMG submission 65608) | Marine microbial and viral communities from oxygen minimum zone, Eastern Pacific Ocean - ETNP201306SV45 | ecosystem: Environmental > Aquatic > Marine > Oceanic | place: Pacific Ocean: Eastern...
AGAAGAAGAAGAAGAAGAAGAAGAAGAAGAAGATGGAGAAGAAGAAGATGGAGAAGATGGAGAAGAAGGAGGGGGAGGTCTACGCGACGGTGTCGCGTAGCTACGAGCAAAACGCCAATCGGTAAACGCTCGAATGCAAGATACAAGAAAGGCAGGAACCTCGCGGTTCCTGCCTTCTTTGAAATATACAATGATGAGAGTCTTTTAGAGACCGAGATTCGCGATGTGAATCTTGCGTACCCCTTCGAGGTAGCGAGTGATGAAGTCGCGTGGCTCAAGCGTGTTGGCGCGCTCGAGGAGAGGGATCGCCTTGCCGTATTGCTCGCGAGCGACGTAGGAACGCGCCCAGGCAATGAGGCCTTTAACTTCCACCTCGGCAATCTTGGTCACGCGCTCGTAGTAAAGATCGGCGCGCGAGTAGCCATCGATGTTATCCTGGCTGGTGTAGTGATCAGCAAGCATCATGAGCGCTTCGCCGTCCAGAGGATCGTTTTCGATGAGTCTTTCGAGAATGGGGATGAAGACATCGGTGTCGCCGTCATTCATCGCGATATGCGATTCCATGCGGAGCAAGCGCGTGTCTTGTTCCTTAGGCAAACGGTTGTTTGCGTAGGTCTTGCGGATGTCGGCGATGAGAACCTTGGCTTCGTCGAAAGCGCCGCGTCCTACGAGGATGTCCGCCGTATCGACGTGAGTCTTTGCGGAGCGCTTTGGATCCTTTTTGATGGCCTTGCGGTAGTAGGTGAGGGCAAGGTCGTTCAAGTTACGGGACATGTAGATATTGCCCATGAACTCGAGGGAGTCAGCCGTGGACTTGCCGAGACGATCGACGATTTCCTGGATGGCGACAGCGGTTTCCGCATCGTCCAAGCCGAGGTAGGCGTTCGCTTGGCTGATCCAAACGATTTCGTTTTCGGGTTCCGTCAGCAGGATTTCCTCTAGGACCGCGATAGACTCTTGGTACTTCTTCTGGTTGAGCAACGCCTTAGCGAGACCCAGCTGCCAGTCCTTGACCTTGGGATTGAGGACGATGGCTTCGCGGTATGCGGTTTCGGCCGAAATGAACTGTCCGCCATTGACGTAGCAAAGTCCGAGAAGACCGAAGGTGGTGTTGTCGCGAGCGCCGAGATCGATGGCCTTCACGAAGTGAGGGACGGCTTCCTCGAACTTGGCATTCTGTACGAGCATTATGGCCAAGTTGCGTCGAGCGCGTAGGAAGTTCGGGTACTTGTCGACGGCGATTTTAAAGTACTTCATCGCGCTCTCGACATCTTCACGCTCGCCGTAGAGCGAGCCAGCCATGAACTCGAGAGCTCCGGAAGACTCGGGAGTGATATTGCTGAGGAGCAATTGCAGCGCCGCTTCCTTGTCGGTTTTAAGCAGCTCTAGCAGCTCGCGGAAGACTTCGGATTCCGTTTCAGTGAGCTTCGGCTCGGTTTTCGTGTTGATCTCGTAGTTGCCGAGATAGGCTTCCCGAATATGGGGCTGGCTCCAGAATTCCTCGGCGTTGTAAACGAGTTGCGCGGATGCGGAAGCAGCTCCCGCAGCGCATAGGAGACCAGACAAAGCTAATTTCAATAGGTTGCTCTTAGTCATTGTAATGTATTTCGTAAATTTGGGTTCAGTGTATAGCAGGGCGTATCAGTTGCCCTGTACGACTTTCATGGTAATGCCTTCCGCTCCAGCGAGAAGACAGGTTTCGTGTACGGTGACGTAGGTCGCGATGAGGGACTCTTTTTCGACGTTTACCAATATCGGGTATACCTCGCGCTGCATTTCCTGCTGCACAACGGCTCTAACGCCGCCTACGCCGATATTCTTCTGGGTGTTGCCGATTTTGGAGAAGACTTCGCCGTTCTTCTTGATAAGAAGGGTGAGGCGCTCTTTTTCTTCGTCTGGCGGATCGGTCTGCGGCGAAGGGTCGGGAGTGTTGGAAGCCATACCCTTTTCTTCTACGAATACCGTGGTGACGATGAAGAAGATCAGGAGGATGAATACCATGTCGATCAACGGCGAGATGTTGATGTCGGTCATCTCGTCGCCCTCGCTAAAGTGCTTTCGGTTTCTTGCCATGATAACTTAATGGTCAATCGATTCGCTTGCGCGAATGATCAGTTCCGAAGCCTTTCTAGCGAGAGGTGAATATTGCCAGCGGGCACTTCGGCCAGCTTGCACTCGTCAATCAAACGAGCGATGGTACCGTTGGTAGCTCCTTGGTCCGCTTGTATGATCACCGGATAGCTTTCGTTCTCCTTGATCATGCGACGCACCTTCACGCGGATGCCGGCCAAGCCGACCTCCTCGCCGCCGTAGAACACGTTGTCCGCGTCGGTCACGCCGATCAGAATACAGTTCTTGGCGAGGTCTTCCGCGTTGTAGGCGAGCGGCTTGACGATATCGACGCCGGGTTCTTCTACGAATACCGTGGTGACGATGAAGAAGATCAGGAGGATGAATACCATGTCGATCAACGGCGAGATGTTGATATCTTCAACATCATCCGTTGCTGACAGGGCTTTCTTGTTTTTTCCCATGGGATCTTGGTCCTTTCGTTAATTGAGTTCAGCTGCGGCAGGATTGCCGAGGCGAGCGGGCGGAAGCGCTGTTGCGATTCGATTCATTTCGCTCTCGATATCAGCGCTTCCGGTCCAGGCTTAGCTATTTCTTGCTGAGTCCGTTAACGAAAGCTACGGAAGCTTGCTCCATCTCGCCGAGCTTGCCCTTGGCCATGCGGGTCAGCAGCGCCTGAGCGAGTAGGGCGGGGATCGCCACGTAAAGACCGAACTGAGTGGTGATCAAGGCTTCGGAAATACCGGATGACAGCGAAGCGGCGTCGCCCGTACCGAAGACGGTGATCAGCTTAAAGGTCTTGATCATACCCGTTACCGTACCGAGTAGTCCGAGAAGCGGAGCAGCGCCAGCGGTGAGGGCGATGAAGGCGAGGAAGCGTTCGAGCTTAGGCTGAGCGGCCAAGAGGCGTTCGTAGAGCACTTCTTCGAGGAGTTCCTTTTCTTCGTCGTGGTGTTCGACGCCAGCGACCAGAAGATCGCCGAAAGGTCCGTCTACCGAATTGGCAATTTCAAGAGCTTCTTGCTTCTTGCCGGCATTCAGATTGTCGAGAATCTGCTGAAGCGAACCGGAACGCGGACGCTTGACCGAGTTGATTTCGAAGAGCTTGAAGAGCGCGACGAGCAAGGCAACCAAAGCGAGGAGCAAGATGATGTAGTTGGTAGAACCGCCCTTCATGGCGTGTTCGACGATACCGTCCTGCAGGGCGCCGATCTTGAAAGCATCGCCTTCGGTGGAGTCGACAGGGAGGAGACCTTCGCCGTCATAAGTGACGTCGGCGATCGCCGCAACCGTTTCCGGCAGAATGCCGTCGGCCTTCACGAGAGGGTATGCAGCGTTCGGACGACCTTCCGAGAAGCCTACATTGGTTCCACCATCGCCAAAGAATGCGAAGGGACCTACAAGAACGAAGTTACCGTCTACGGCTCGGTCGTTTTCGCCGAGGGCGCGACCGGAGAACTTATGGCCGCCAACGATGTCCTTGACGCGTTGAATCGACGCTTGAAGGACCTTGATTTGGGTCGCGAATTTTTCGGAATCCGGAGCGGTGGTGCTTTCGAGAATCTGCTCGGCTGCGTTAATCGTATCCTCGTGGATCTGAAGCTCGGACTCGTCGATGCGAGTGCTGAACTGCTTGATGTAGCTAGACATCAAGTTCTTCAAGTAGATGTTCTCGTCACGGTTCGCCTGTACGCGGTCCTGGAGAGTGGAGAGACCTACCTCGCGGTTTTCAGCGGCGCGCACGACTTGGTCGTACTCGGTACGCTTTTCCTGCACCTCGCTCTCGAGCTGAGTCAGGCGCTTGGAGATTGGAATTTTCTCGTCGGCGATACGCGAACGTAGATCGGAGAGTTCCTTTTGGGCGTTGGCTACTTCTTGCTTAGCTTGCGCTGCGACGTCGTCGAACTTCGGTTGAGCGATGACGGACAAGCCGCTTGCGAGAACCAATCCAGCTGTGAGTAATTTAATCGCTTTCATGTGCATTGAAATTGTTGTCTGTTTCTCTGAGTTACGACTGACCGTTTAGTTGACGTTGACGGGCAGGTTGACGAACTGGGCGCTTTCCTCGCGTTCGAAGACGGCGATGGCGGTGGCGATGTCCAAAGCGAGATCGTTACGCTCTTCCTTGGCCCATCCTCCCTTTGCAGGACGAAGAATGCCCGCGGTGGTGCGCGTGCCGTCCACGTAGTAGCCGACAGCGAGGCCGATGTAGAGAGTCTTTACCGCAACGTCGGCGTCGCCAATCTTCTGCATCGTTTCCTCGACGGAGATGCCCTTGTTGAACTTTTCGATTTCGCCGAGAATGCCGATGACGTATTGGAGGCGCGTAGAAAGACCGAGCGTGTCAGCCGCCTTCGGGGTCTTGGGAATACGTTCCGTGAGCAGTTTTACCTTCTCCTGCAAGGTTTGAGGGAACCAGTCGACCAGTTCGAGAACGTCGCGTTCGAGATCGGCTGCAACTTGCTTAACGACAGCAGCCGCTTGCTTAAGTTGGGTTTCCTCGTTGTTGAGGGATTGACGCTCGAGCTGAGCGGCATCCGCCTCTTTTTCCATAGTCTCAATCTGTTCGTCGAGCTTTTCGATTTCCTTGCTCAACAGATCGATGGACTCGTTCAAGGTTTCCTTCTCGACCCTCCACTTGCTGTTCTCTTCAGAGACGAGCTTTTTAAGCTCGACCCATTCCTTGAAGGTGGAACGAGTCGCTGCGAGTTCGGGAGCGGAGAAAAGCGAACTAGACATCGCGAGAGCGAGTCCAGCTGCAATTATCGGTAACGCTTTGATCTTGGTCATTGTATATTCTCTTTGGTCGTAAGGTTTCTCTGTAGCAGTTCCAATTAGGACAGAGGACTCTGGTTTTCCATGCAATTGGATGCTGGAGCCATCCGTTCGAATCAGTCAGGAAAAGGATAATTTTAAGTTAGCTAATTAAAAGGATGGGGTCGATCGCATCTATTAAAGCGGAGTCGACTAGGGCAAGGTAGGTTGCCGAGATTGATTGCCTTCGAATCGCGGACTTTTTCGAGGCTGAAAAGGGGACTGTAAAAATCGAGTGTCAAAATTCGGTTAGAAGCGGAAATCGAGAAAAGGGTGAAAGAAAAATGATGCTTTCGGGGGGACTGCAAGAACTTAAAGCGATTTTGGCGCCTTCTAGTGGAAAAATTATGCAGAGAGATCCCGATGCAAGGGGTTCGACATCTTAAATCAAGGTATTTTCGGGCATATTCAGGGAAGTTACGTATAGCGCTGGGAATTCAGCTTTTGAATACGATGGAGCGAATGAGATAGGATTATTAAGGTCCTCTACGGGACTCATGTCAAATTAATGGACTACAAATGTAGTACAAAGTTTCAATAAATATTGCGGAAACCGTTTTGCCATAAGCGTTTCTTGCGATGGAAAAGCGGATTCGTTAACCCCATTTCTACCGCAACATGGGTCAAAAGAACCCCTAGGCAGAGTCGAGACGAAGAGAATCGACTCCCGTAAAGGCTGCGGATTGCTCGTCCGCGTGATAGGAAGAGCGCACAAGTGGACCGGATTCGACGAAATCGAATCCTATGTCCCTGCCGAATTGCTTCCAATGATCGAATTCTTCGGGGGTGACCCATCGGTCTACGGGCAGATGTTTGGACGAAGGCTGGAGGTACTGCCCGAGAGTGACGATTTTTACGCCTGAATCTCGCATGTCCCTGAGGGTCTGCTCGATTTCGGGCTCGGTTTCCCCTAAACCGAGCATAATTCCCGATTTGGTGACGTAGCCGCGACTGGATGCATGGCGAAGCACTTTCAGCGATCGATCGTATTTGGCCTGAACGCGAACGGGTTTCTGCAGGCGTTCAACGGTTTCGACGTTGTGATTGAAAATGTCTGGCGACGCTTCGAGGACAGTGTCGACTTGGTCGAGATGGCCTTTGAAGTCGGGCGTCAGCACTTCGATGGCAGTCCCTGGATTGCGATGGCGGATGGCTCGGATGGTGGCAGCCCAGACCGAAGCCCCGCCATCGGCCAATTCGTCGCGGGTCACGGAGGTGATGACGCAGTGCTTCAAATTCATCTTGGCCACGGCATCGGCGACGCGAGCCGGTTCGCCGAGGTCCAATTCGGTGGGACGCCCGGTCTGAATCGCGCAGAAATTGCAGGATCGCGTGCAGACATTGCCGAGTATCATCACCGTAGCTGTGCCGCGCGACCAACACTCGCCCATATTCGGGCACTGGGCGCTTTGGCAAACGGTGTGCAATTGGTTGTCGTCTACCATCTTGCGTACGGCGCTATAGCCTTTGCCACTGGGAAGTTTGGCACGGAGCCATTCCGGCTTTCGCGATTTCATGCCGCGACGTTTTTGAATCTGGCAGAAAACTCAATCTCAAAGAGCGCTATTGATGGAGTGAATGAGCAGGTAACCGGGTTGGGGGCTTCTGTCTTCGGGTTCTCTCGCTCGTTCGCTTGGCAGGGCCTATCGGATGAGCTGGAATTTCCCAGGAAAAGGCTTTGATCTTTTGCCGTAAGGTCGCCTTAACCTTTGGGTTTTCAAGATGAGTTCGAATTTATCCGACATCTCTCACGATCAGTTGGCGGTACGCCGCCAGAAGCTCGAGGACTTGCGCGAGAATGGGATCGACCCGTTTCGCTCCTCATTCTGCCCGACCCACTCGGCTAGAGAAGCAGTTGCGGCTTACGTCGACGGCGCGGAGGAAGAGGCCCAGCCAACGGTCAAGGTGGCGGGACGTCTTAAGTTCATTCGCAAGATGGGCAAGGCCCAGTTCGTTAAAATCCAGGATCAGAGCGGCATCATCCAATCTTATGTGCGTATCGATGCCTTGGGCGAAGAGGCCTATGCTCAGTTCAAGAAGCTGGACACGGGCGACATCATTGGCGTGGAGGGAAGTCTCTTCGTAACCAAGACGGGAGAGGTCACGGTTCGGGCGGCGAGCTACGAATTGGTCTCTAAAGCCCTGCGTCCGCTTCCCGAGAAATTCCACGGCCTGACCGATCAAGAGCAGCGGATTCGCCAGCGCCATCTGGATCTCATAATGAATCTGGAGTCGCGCGAGCGTTTCTTCAATCGCAGTCGCATCATCAGTGGAATCCGCCGTTTTCTAGAGGAACGCGGATATCTGGAAGTGGAAACCCCCGTTTTTCAAAATGTTGCGGGAGGCGCAGCGGCCCGTCCTTTCGTCACGCATCACAATACGCTGGATCGCGATTTCGTTCTGCGTATTTCGCTCGAACTCTACTTGAAGCGATTGCTAGTGGGAGGGTTCGATCGGGTATTCGAGATCGGTCGGAATTTCCGCAACGAAGGCATTTCCCGTCGCCACAATCCGGAGTTTACGATGCTCGAGTTGTACGAGGCCTACTCGGACTACCGGGGCATGATGGAACTCATCCAAAGTTTGATACGCTATTTGGTGAAGGACGTCCTTCAAAAGGAGGAGGTAGCGATGCCCGACGGAGAGGTTATCGACTTCATGGGAGAGTGGAAAGAAGCCAAGTACAAGGATCTGGTCTGCGAAAAGGTCGGCGATCCTGGTTGGTTCGATTTACCCAAGGAAACGAAAATCGCCAAGGCTCGCGAAATGGGACTCGATCCTCAGGACGACTGGGAAGATTACGAGGTATCCAATGAGGTCTTCGGCAAGCTCATCGAACCGAAGTTGATTCAGCCGACTTTCGTAACCCATTTGCCCAAGGAACTTTGTCCTTTGGCTAAACTCACCCAAGACGATCCTACGACGATCGACGTTTTCGAGCTTTGCATCGGCGGCATGGAAATCGCTCCGGCCTATTCGGAGCAGAACGATCCCGACGTTCAACGCGAAATGTTCGAGGCTCAGGCGGGTGAGGAAACCCAGAAAATCGATGAAGACTTTCTGGAAACCCTCGAGTACGGAATGCCTCCCGCGGGCGGACTCGGGATGGGCATCGATCGATTGGCGATTTTGCTCACGGAGGCGGAAAACATTCGCGATGTGATCCTTTACCCGCAACTTCGGTCCTGACTGCGGGTCGAACGAATATCGACTTGCTAACGCCTATCCATCGCCGCCTGTTTAACGGAATTCCCAGATGCCTTGGTACCTGCATATAGCTCTGAGGCATTTATTCCCGCAGGGGAAGCGATTTCCGTTCTTCACCTTCATGTCGATTACCGGGGTGGCGCTGGGCGTGGCTTTGTTGATCATCGTTATCAGCGTCTTCAATGGATTCGGCCATGAGCTGCGGGAGAAAATAGCCGATACCTATGGCGACCTGAGAGTTGCCAATGGAAGCATTCTTTACGATTCGGATGGCTTGGCCGATCGTCTGAAATCCAAGGAGACGATATTGGAAGCGACGCCCTATGCACATGGAGTGGTTATGCTGCTCTATCGCAATCAGCCGTTGTATCCCATTATCGAGGGAGTGGATCTCAGGTCGGAAACAGAACTTGATAAGCTGTCGGGCTATCTCATTGGTGGAGATTTAGACGATTTCGATGACGACAGCCTTCTGCTGAGCTCAGGGTTCGCTGCTCAGTTGGGATTGGTTCCTGGCGACGAAGTGGATCTGTATACGCCGCTCATGGGATTGCGACTCAAGCAAACGGGGGGCGATGAAGTGATCCTTCCACGTCTGCTTACGGTAGCGGGCATCTACCAAACCGGTTGGCAGCGGGCGGACGAAAACACGGTCGTATGTTCATTGCGGTTGATGCAGGACCTCTACGACTTGGGCGACGGGGCCCATGGAATTCGAATCGAACTGGAGGAAGGGGTGGATCCTGATGACGAAGCCCTCGAGTTGACGGAGGCTTTGGGCAGACCCTATTTCGCTCGGACCTGGATGGAGTCGCAGGCCGAGTTCCTTTCCGTTCTGAAATTCGAGAAGCGCATGATGTTCTTTCTTCTGTTCTTCATCGTTATTGTATCCGCATTTCTGATAATGTCGCTGTTGATGATCTCGGTGATCCGAAAGACTAGGGAAATTGGATTGTATCGAGCGATGGGCGCTACGCCTCGGCAGGTGTCGGCGTGCTTTTGCTTTCAGGGGCTTCTGATCGGTGTTACGGGCACGATCGCTGGATTCGGATTGGGTTTTCTCGTGCTTGCATTTCGAACTCAAATAACTCAGGCGATTTCCGCGGTAATGGGAGTGAGCGATTCGATGAAGGAGATCTATGCGTTTTCCTATTTGCCGGTTCATATCGTCGCCCAGGATCTCGCGATTATCTCCGTCCTTTCGATTTCGATCGCATTGCTCGCTGGACTTATACCGGCGGATAGAGCTGGAAAACTGAAACCGGTGGAGGCTTTGCGAAGTGAGTGAACCTGTGGTGAGAGCGGTATCCTTGAAGCGATCGTTCGAAACGGGCGGTCGCGCAATCGAGGTTCTACGGGGGGTCGACTTCGAATTGAATACAGGAAGCAGCGCCAGTATCCAAGGGGAATCGGGATGTGGAAAGTCCACCTTGCTTCATTTACTCGGAGGTTTGGATCAGCCAAGCGAGGGTTCGGTGTTCTGGGGCGAGAAGGAACTATCGAACCTGCGCGAAGACGAGCTTTCCGTTATTCGCGGTAAGCTTATCGGGATGGTTTTCCAATCCTACTACTTGGTGCCTGAATTGCGGGCCCTGGACAATGTAATGCTCAGCGGACGCATATCGGGCGAAACCGAAAATTTGGAAAGCAAATCGGTTGCCCTGCTTGAGCGCGTTGGGCTAGGGGATCGGATGGATAGTTTGCCGGCGACTTTGTCTGGGGGCGAAAGGCAGCGGGTGGCGATTGCCAGAGCATTGGTGTCTAAGCCAAAGGTTTTGCTTGCCGACGAGCCGACCGGGAATCTTGACGAGACGACTGGCGATTCGGTGATGGAGATGTTGCAAAGCCTTTGCGGCGAAAAAGGAGTATCGCTTGTTTTAGTGACTCACAATGCTGCGTATGCCCAGCGGATGGATACTTCGTGGAAACTGAGTCATGGGGTTTTGCAGTTCGCCTGAATTTGTTTGAAACGATCGATACGAATATGAGCAATCGAATATTGAAGTGCGGCGTTGCGGGCGTGGGCTATCTGGGACAGCATCACGCTCGTATCTACAGCGAGCTGGAAGGCGTTGAACTGGCTGCGATCCTGGAAAGCGATCCCGAACGGGCGAAAGAAATCGGCGAGCGGTTCGACTGTCCTATCGTTTCAAGCTTGGATGAGCTTGCAGACGCTTGCGACGCGGTGAGCGTTGTCGTGCCGACGGATAAGCATCACGAAGTCGCGATTCCGCTGCTCGAGGCGGGATGCCACTTGCTGATCGAAAAGCCGATTTGCGAAAGCCTCGAAGAGGCTGCCGAGATTCTGGAAGCGGCCAATCGAGCGAATGCTTTGGTGCAAGTAGGGCATATCGAGCATTTCAATCCTGTGATGAGCTACTTGGAGGGTGTCGTAAGGGAACCGAAGTATATAACTGCGGAAAGGCTTGCCCCATTTCAGCCCAGGGGAACGGAGGTTGGCGTCGTGTTGGATTTGATGATACACGACATTGGCGTAGTGCTGCAGTTGGTCGGGTCCGAGCCGGTCGATGTACGGAGCGTTGGCGTTCAAGTGCTATCGAAGACGGAGGATATCGCCAATGCCCGCATCGAATTCGCGAACGGGTGCGTGGCCAATCTGAGCACGAGTCGAGTCAGTTCCAAGAAAGTGCGCGAGATTCGAGTCTTTCAATCGTCAGGATATTTGTCCTTGGATTTCATGAATCAGGCAGGGCACAATGTGGCGATGGGCCCTCAAGGTTTGGACAAACAGGAGGTACCGATCGAAAAAGGCGAACCGCTCAAGTTGGAACTCGCTTCCTTTGCGGAGAGCATCCGCAATCGAAAGGATCCGAAAGTAGGCGGAGAGTTGGGCAAAACGGCGCTCGGTCTGGCTATTCAAATTACCGATCAGATACGAAAGAACGCCGGTTAGGCGTTTGGCGGAATTGTTTTCAATGGGTTCGAATCTTCTAGCTCAGACTGAGTACCCTTTGCCGGCTCCGGCTCGCAGCGGCGTGGATACGTTAGTCGTGGCGGGCGAGCATTCGGGCGACGAACACGCGGCGCGCATGGTCAAGGCGGCCCTTGCTCGCAATCCAGATTTGAATATCGTGGCAATGGGCGGGCCGAACTTGAGCCGTTCCGGCGCTCAAGTGATTTGCGATATGATGCCCTACGCGATTGTAGGCGTTTTCGAGATACTGAAGCACTATAGCGAACTGAAGAATCTTCGCGATGGAATCGTAGAGTGGATTCTGCAGCACAAGCCGAAAACGGTATGCTTCGTCGATTACCCGGGACTTAATTTGCGATTGGCTAAAATCCTGACCGAACGCAAAGCGACGATTCAGTCGGGCGGCTCGATCCGCTTGCTCTACTACATTAGTCCGCAGGTATGGGCTTGGAAAGCGAATCGCCGCTTCGAGATGGCGAAGATGATCGATTCGCTGTCGGTGATTTTTCCTTTCGAGGTCGAAACCTTCGCGGATACGACCCTAGAGCCGCAATTCGTCGGTCATCCCTTCGTCGCGGCGGAGTACGAATTGCCAACCCGTTACGATGCCGAAGCGCCCGTGTTGCTTCTGCCTGGCAGTCGAGCAGGCGCTATCTCAAGGATTGCTCCAGCCATGTTCGCAGCCTTGGATCGATTGCAAAGGCGTCGCCCGAATATTCAAGCGCGCTGCATCTATGCCAGCGAGTCGCTCAAGGAATTGCTTGAGGGAATTATTGATGGTTTCGGGGACCTGAAGAAGCGCGTCGAACTCGTTCCCAATTCGGACTCGACAACCGCTAGCGCTGTTCTGACGAGTTCTGGAACGATGTCGCTCAATTGCGCTCTTGCTGGAATTCCGGGCGCCATTGTTTATCGAATACATCCGCTGACCTACCTGTTCGGGAAAACGGTTGTTAAAATACCTTTCATCGGCATTGCCAACTTGCTCTTGGATCGCCCGATGTATCCGGAGTTGATTCAAGGGGATGCTCGGGCGGACCGACTGGCAGACGAGTTGATCGATTGCCTCGACAGCGCAGAGAGGGTCCGGCGGACGCAAGACGATAGTGTGACTCTGAGGGAGATCTTGAACAAGCCGGATGGCGGTGGGGCGGGACGCTGGCTAGTCTCTCAGATAGGACTTCAGCAGACTTCGGATTAGGAAGTTCTGAGTCGAGGGCTAGGCATTGTCGGACAAGAGCATCTCGACTTGTCCTCGAATGATGTCGGGACCCACAAGGCCCGTGTAGCGTTTCTGGACCATCCCGTTTTGATCGAGAATGACGATCGTCGGTATGTAACGAATCGGACCGAAAGCCTTGTCCAGACTGGGATTGTTGCGAGCTACCGTGTAGTTAATGCCATGCGCTTTGACGAAGGCGTCGATACTCTTTGGCGCTTCGTCCAAAGATACGCCTATTATTTCCAATTTCGATTCGGGGTAGTCTTTGCGCAGGGCGACTAACGCAGGAACTTCTTCTCGGCAGGGAGCGCACCAGCTGGCCCAGTAAACCAGCAGAGAGACTTTGCCTTTGGAATTTTCACTGTCGATTGAATGGCCATCGATTGTCTTTAAGCTCCAGTTTGGCGCTTCGGTTTCGCCAATCACGGCCGCGTTCTCTTGAGCTTGAACGGTCGAGGATTTATCTCCTTTGATCAAATCGCTGGCTACGCACAGAGGACATTCGTTCGTGCCCATGCTGATGCCCATGTAGGCAGCGATGGCGGCGATCAAAATCAGAGTGGACCAATGTCGTTTGAAAAATTCCATTTATGAGAATCGATGAATGGTTCCTCTATTCTAACGACTCTGGCAATACCGTGATTTCACTCAAACTATGAATGAAATGCTAAACCATGCGGTTTCAATGCATAGAGCTTAGCGCATGGCTAGGATGTGCCGCCCTGTCGCTATCGTACTTCGATGGGTCAGTCTTGATCGATTTTCGATAAGGTATGCTCGAGGGTGCCGTAGAGTGGAGCGAACGTTTCCTGACGGGCCCAACCCAGTTCGCCATTCGGCAGCTCGACCTTGAGCCAACCGAGAAAGCGTTTGCGGGCGATGCAAAGCGAACCTTCCGGTAGAGGCGATTCGATTTGTTCAACTTCAAGGTCGGTCGGGACGCTCTTCAAACTGTTTTCAACCGTCGCTATTATCGCATTTGGGTTCGCTAGAAGGCCATATTCGCGGCGCGCCCAATCGGCTCCAAAAACCGATGCGATTGAAAGCAGTCCTATGAGAAGGCACGCGAATTGGGCGCGCTTTAATCGAGGGAAATAGGCGAAGACGACCCAAGCGCACAGCGCGATTGCTGCAACACGCATTGCCAGATAGGAAGCCCGCTCCCATTGGGCAGGCGTGCGTATCGCGATGTAGGCCATGAGCCCGTCGCCTTTGACGAGCTTGCCCAGAGCGGGATAGTAGCTTCCGCTCTTGTTGAGGCCGACTTTCAGGTTCCAGTTCACCTCGGGAGAGTTCGTGTTGAGCGCGAAAGCGGAGGTCCAATAGGCCATGGCTTCGCCCCATTTCTCTTGTTGAGCGGCAGCGAGGCCTAAGTTGTGCCTAAGGGACCAATCATATGGATCGTTTTCCAATTCGGCTTCCCAGGCTGACTGGGCTTTGTCGAACGCGCCACCATTGTAGTAGCCAAGCCCTTCTTTTGCGAAGCTGTTTGAAACCGCGAAAAGAACGAATCCCAAGGCGACAGCAGCAAACCATGCCTTGGCGGAGAAAAGGCGGTCAAGCGATAGCCCGGGCTGGCGGACGAATCCCAGAGCGTCTCTCAAGTCGGATTGCCAATCCTTGAATGAAGGCGGTCGTTTCCCGAACAGAATGCGATCGGAAAGGCTCCAGAGGGATTGCCAGCGCTCGGCTTGATCGGCGTCCGCTTCGCGGGTAACGGCTTCCCGTACGTCGGTTGAGGATGGCTCTTCCGCATCGATTTTCCAAAATCGTTTAGCGGCCATGCGCCAATTCATCTGAACGATGCGGGCTTGTTCGAGGGAATCGTCTATCTGCAAGGACGCGGCTTTGAGCGCTTGATAGGCTTTTCGGCGTTCTTTGTTGGGGTCGAATAGGACCGAGCGTATCAGCGCGATCAAAATCCATAAAACGCAGGGAGCTAACAGGGAGTAGGCGAGTTGCCAAAGATTGATGCCGCCTGAGGGAATAGGCGCCGAACTGCTATTTTCGCTAGGTTCGCTGAGCATTTCGATCGGCTTGGATAGCAGGTTGACGCCCCGTGGGTCCAATTCGATTTCAAAGGGCTCGGAAGGCGCCGCGTTCGTCTCGACTGAATCCTCGGGCGGCGTTTGAGGCAATGTCGGCTGCTGCGTTGCAACCAAGGGATTAACCACTACGGTCCGTTCAGGCACGTTGATGGTTTCGTAGCGGTCGGTCTTAGGATTGAAATAGGTAAACTCGACAGGACCGAATGTGAAATTGCCGTCCTTGGTCGGAATAAGCACAATGTCTTCGTTCAAGCTGCCTTCGAAAGGCGAGTCTTCGGAAACCTCTTTGTTTACATCCGGTTGAATAGAGCGAAAACTCGCCGAGACGGAGCGCGGATTGATGCCAATGCCCTGCGGCCAATTTCCCGTGCCGCTCAGCTTGAGGGTCCACGTTACGGGCTCTCCAACTTGTACGATTTCCGGAACGATCGTCGATTCGAACTGAAATTGTCCTACCGCTCCATTGAAGGACGGTGGGGCTCCGGTCGGCAGTGGCTTGATTTCCAATTCGAGGGTGTTGGAAGCGATATTGTAGTTATCGACCACTGGATCATCGAAAATGAATCCGCGTCGTCGTCCTACTACCATGGATACGGTTTGGTTCACTTTCGGCAGTTTGACAATTCCGTTGCGCGTCGCCATGGCGCTGGCTTCCGAGAGGCTCGCTGCATAGTTGCGGCCGCTGTGCGAAAAATTGGTCATACGAGTGGTTTCGAATCCCTTGGTGACGACTCCCACTGGGTTCCACTGGGCGATCGAAATATCGTTTAGCCGCGTGCGATAGTCGTCGCGAACGCCGATGACGTAGCGAAGGGTGAAGATTTGACCTTCGTATATGGAGTCTTCGACGACGCTCAACTCGCTCTTGAGGATGTCTTCGGGTCGCATGCCCGTATTGCCGACCGTGGCCTCGACGACTTCGTAACTGGCTGGCGGGACCGTCAAATCCCCTTCGTCCGTCGCGACCGTGAAGGAGGGAATGGTAACGGGGTCCTGGGATTGGGGCGATACTTGAAAAATGAGTATTATCTTTTGGACTACGCGATTATTGAAAATGTTCGTCGAGCTGTTTTGGCCTATGTGAGTGAGTTCTGCTCCTGCAACGTTAGGCAAGTCGATACTGCCCTCGGGCTTGCAGCCTTCGAAATTCAACTGGATTTGATTGGTCTTGCCTTGTTGTATCGTGCCTGAGGAGGGCGACCAATAGACTTGCTGGGCCCACGCGGCATTGGAGCCTATCGCGATTGCCACGATGGCGATAAGGGAGAATGCTAATCGAGTTCGATTCATCGCTACCAGTCCTTGAGATTCTTTTGGGGATTCGGCGCTTGTTCGGCTTGCTCCGCCTGTTGGAGCAGCATATGAAGGGCCCCGGGCTTGTCCTGCTGCTTAACTTGTTCGAGCTGCTGCTTGGTCATGGCCTGTTTAGCGGAACGAATGGGCTTTTCCTGTTGAGTGCCTCCAATCTGGTTCTGCTTTTCGGGCTGAGGTTGAGGCGTTTGTTCTTGTTCCGGTTGGGCGTTGTCATCCATGTCGCCCAAAGTCTGATTGGTTTGAGGCTGTCGATTCTGCTCGTTGCCTTCGCCGTCTTGGGGATCGTTGCTCCGTTCCTGATCCCCGCTCGGATCCTGTTCCGTTTTGGATTGGCCCTCGTTAGGCTCGTTGGGTTCCGGAGAAGATTCGGAATCCTCCTGACGCGGGTCTGAGCTTTGATTCGACTGAGAATCGCCAGAACTGCCTTCCGACTCTTGATTTTCGGAGTTTTCCTGACTTTCCGAGTTCTCTTGGTTCTGATCTTGCTGATTTTGCTCGGGCTGCTGTTCCGGATCCTGCTCGGGAGGTTTTTCAAGGAGCTTTTCGAGCTCGGAACGCAGGGCCTTCCAGTCGGTTTGAGCGGGGTTCAATCGTTCGCCGGCATCCACGGCCCGAATGCCGTCCCAAATCGAAGGATCCGGCAGTCGTTGCCCTTGCTGCATGGCTGCTTGGCCGAGTTGTAGAGTCATTTCGGCCAGCTGATGATAGTCAACGGCTTCGCGATTCGCCTTCTCGGCTATCTCGCCGATGATCTCGCCCAAGGAGGGTTGTTCCGGTTCCTCGACGGTCATGTCCTCTGGAGCAACGAACTGCGCTTGGGCGTTCGCGAAGGGAGAGAGCAGCGGGCAAAGAGAGAGCGAGAGAGCAAATAGGACATTGCAAGCGAAGGCCCCAGTAAGCTGTTTACGAATGGAAATCCTATTCATCCGGCTGCCTTTCTGGCTTGAATAACTCGTGGCTTGGGCGTGAAGGGAAATTCTCGATACAAAGATACTAGAATGAGAAGCAGTCCTGGCGCCAGGAAGATCTGATAGCGTTCGATGTGGAAGGATTGGGAGGTCGCGCTGGTTTCGCCTGTTTTGCCTCGCTTGACGGTTTCGTCGATGAGCGCTGCTAGGTCGACCCAAACATTGGCTTCGCGGTAGATGCCTCCCGTCGAACGGGCGAGCTCTTCTAGGGTGGCGGATTCGAGTTTGGTAAGAACCACTGCGCCCTGGGCGTTTTTGTGATAGCCGCCTTCGCCGTCCGGGATGAGACCGCCATCGCCCGTTCCGAACCCGAGGCAGATCGCTTGCACGTTCTGTTCGGTCAGCGTTTCAGTATGGCGCCTCCAGTTCGAATCCTGACTCTCGCCATCGCTGATAACGATGAGAAAACGATCGGCATCGCCATCGGATTGACGGAAGGAATCCAAGGCGGTTTCGAGCATTTGCTCGTAGTTCGTTCCTCCCTGGGGAATGAAGTTCGGATTCAGTTCCTTGAGAAATCCTCGCAGAATCTGGTAGTCGGGACTCATCGGGCTTTGCAGAAAGCCTGTACCGGCGAAAACGACCAGACCCACGCTTTCGCCGCGCAGATTGTCGAGCAAGCTTTCGACGACGAGTTTGGCTCGCTCCAGTCGATTGGGCTTAATGTCTTGGGCGAGCATGCTCTTCGACAAATCCATCGCTATAATCACTTCGCGCGAGCGCTGGAAAACCTCTTTGTGAACTTCTCCCCATCGAGGGCGGGCGAGAGCGACGATTACGAAAACGAGGCCAACCAGAAACAGCCACTTGGAAGGTTGGGAGAGCTTGGATTGGATTTCGGATACGCCAGCGAAGGTAGCTTGCACGCGCTTGGCTTTAGCGCGATCGCCAATCGACTGAGCCCGTTTTCTAAAGAAGAGAGTCCCCATCATGCCTACGATAGGGATAGCTAGGGCGAATAGGTAGAGCTCTTGAGCGAAACTCACGCGAGGGCCTCCTTGCGATTCAGCGATCCGATTCCCAGAGAGAGGAAAAGCATCACGCTTGCGGCTATCGAGCAATAGGGGAAGAGCTCCGTTGTGATACTGTACTGATGCGACTCGAATTCGATTTTGCGGGTTCGGTCGATCGACTCGAAGGCTTCCTTGATCGTCCCAGAGGCGTCGGCTCGAAAAAACTGACCTCCGCTGACTCGAGCGATTTCCTTGAGTGTCGGTTCATCGGTTTGCGAGGGAACGGTTATGGTGCCGATGCGTTCGCGGCGTTCGTTCAATCGGGGCGCTTGGACGATGCCATTGCGACCGGCGCCAATCGTGTAGATCGGTATACTCTGTTCGGCAGCCAATTCCGCGGCGGCTATGGGCTGGATCGCGCCTGCCGTTTGAGCGCCGTCCGTAAGCAGTACCGCAAAGGCGCCTTCGCGTTCGCCCGAACGCTCCTTGGCGCCTTCCTGTAGTCTTGAAATCGCTACGCCTATGGCATCGCCTATAGCTGTGCCGTCTTCGATGAGGCCAACTCCTAGGCGATTGGTTTGGGAGGCTAGCCAATCATGGTCGAAGGTGAGCGGAGAAACGGTGTAGGCTTGGCTTGCGAACGCGACCAGACCGATTCTGTCGTTGTCGCGCTTCTCGATGAACGCGCTCAAAACGGGCTTTACGGCTTGGAGGCGATTGATCCACTTAAAGCCATCCTTGTAATCCTCGTATTCCATGGAGCTGGAGAGGTCGAGAATGAGCATTATATCGTAGCCTTTGCTCTTGGATTGGCGTTCGAAGTCGAGGGCCTGAGGCCGGGCGAGGGCTATGATGATCAGCGTGGCGCCGACGAAGGCGCAAAAAGAGGCTAGCTTGGATCCGCCAGCGAATACGGAGCGTTGCCAGGCGCCGGCGAATGGGAGGACCAGCGCGGACGCTGCCCGACGTCCCCGCATGATTGCAATCATGGGCAATGCGAGAAGGGCGAGCAGCCACCAAGGATCCTCTAGTATGAACTCATCCATGGCAATCTAGGCCCGGCCGAAGCGCAGGGCTCGCTTGTGAAAGAGTTTAACCACGGATTCGAGGGCGTCGTCGCCTGCCTGCAAGGTAAGGCGGTCCGATTCGACCGGAAACAGTTCGTGGAAAGCGGCGTCTCGGTCGCGATTCCATTTGTCATGAGCCGCGCGTTGGGCGGGCGACGCCGCAGCCAAGTTGAAGAGTTTGCCGCTGACAGGGTCGTAAACGGTTTGTTCTCCTCTGAGAGGAAGCATTCTTTCCCAAGGGTCTTCGATGCGGAAGCCAACGGGCTGATACCGTTTTTTAAGAACGTTCCAAGCATCCGGCTTGGGGCGATTGGGGAAATCGCCGAGCCAGACGAAAATACTGTGTCGCGGAGCGGCCCGAACCAGATATTTCCAGGGCGTTCGAGCGTCTTGCTCGCCAAGCGCTTCCGGAGCCTGGCGGCCGAGCAGGGTGGCGGCGGTATGCAGAACGCGACCGCGACCAGCGGAGCTTTTAGTGAACTCGTATCCCGTTGGCGAAGAGTACAAGAGGGAAACGCGGTCGCCATTCACAGCCGATAGCAGCATGAGCAAACTAGCGAGTTCGAGCAATGCTTCGCGCTTGGAGCGTCCGCCGGATCCGAATTGCAGCGAAGGCGTGTCTTCGAAGAGAAGGAGCAATGTGACTTCTCGTTCCTCTACGAATTTCTTGCGGTAGGGCTCTCCCAGTCGAGCGGTTACGTTCCAGTCGATGTCTCGAACGTCGTCGCCGTACTCGTATTTGACGACCTGGTCGAACTCCATGCCTTTGCCTCGGAAGGAGGACTTGTATTCGCCGCTCAATACGCTCTCGACAGCGTGTCGGACGCGCCACTCCAGCTTTCGCAGCATGGCGATTGACGAGGATAAGCTCTCGAATGTATCCGAAAAACGGTTATCCGAATCGCTCATGTTCGCTCCTCAATTCCTGTTGGCAGTCGTTTAGGCTCCGAATCCGCCCGGCAGCCGCGTTTGGTCCAAAATGATTTTCAGGGCATCGTCAGCGGTAATTTCTTCCGCTTCCGCTTCGTAGGTCAGCCCAACGCGGTGTCTCATTGCATCCAGGAACACTTCCTTGATCAAGGATGGCGTTACGTGATCCTGACCGCGCAACCAGGCCAAGGCTCGGCCGGCTTGGTAAAGGCTGAGAGACGCCCGAGGCGATGCTCCGTAAGACAGGAATCGTTGCTCGGATGCGTTCGAATCGGCCATTCGGCGCGTGGCGCGAACGAGTTTAAGTATATAGCCTTGGATGTCTTCGGAAACGTGGATCTGGTCGACTTCTTCGCGAATCTCGAGCAGTTCGGTTCCCGTGGAAACCGGTTGCAGCTCTGGTTGTTCGGTTACCTGCCCCCAACGTTGCATCATTTCGAACTCTTCTCTGTCGCTTGGATAGTCTACGATGAGCTTGAAGAGGAAACGATCTCGCTGAGCTTCCGGGAGCGGATAGGTGCCTTCTTGCTCCACCGGATTCTGAGTAGCCATAACGAAGAATGGCTTCGGCAATTTCTGGGACTC
>Ga0066825_10000212_pt1 | contig 19697 bp, 20 predicted proteins | sample ETNtaG_6_FD_65608 | JGI IMG/M metagenome (GOLD analysis project Ga0066825, IMG submission 65608) | Marine microbial and viral communities from oxygen minimum zone, Eastern Pacific Ocean - ETNP201306SV45 | ecosystem: Environmental > Aquatic > Marine > Oceanic | place: Pacific Ocean: Eastern...
CAGTGTTTAGTTTTGTATTTGCTATGAGCATTTTTTAATTCATGGTGTAAAATACAAGGTATAAAAAGCTTACATTTATAATTTTTTGGTTCCCATGGTAAGGTTTTTTTATTGAATAAATAAGAAATGAAACTTACTATTGGGGAATATGTTGTCGTATAATAATATAGTTGAGTGCTACCTTTATGTCGGATGTTAATAAGTTTGCTTTATCTAGTGTATTAAAGTTATTGCAAGATTATCGTTTCTTTTTTTCAGTATTTCAAGAAACACATCCTGGGAATAAAGTAACGAGCACGATAGAATCAATAGATAATTTATTAGTTAATTTGAAAGATACGGCCTCTGCGAAATTAATGGAGTATTCTAAAAACCACGATAATAAAGTAACGCTTTCTAAGGATCATTTAGGACTAATTAAAGAATTTATTATTTCAATGCAGCTCTTAAATAAGAAAGTAAGTAACCCTAATATTAACGCTATGATATCAAAATTAGGAGACATAATAGACTCTATTTATGATTACCCCTTTTTTACAATCGATAGCGAAGAAGCATCTGCGTTGCAAGTTCAAATTCTTGAGATAGAAAATAGTTAATATGAGCAGAAGCCATATTTTAGACAGAAACTCTAAAGAATTGATAGATCATTATTTTGATGTTAAGCCCTATTTATACAGTGCAGGAAAATATTATCCTACTTTTGATAAATATCAAAAAAAATTGGTCCGTTTAGATTGCTGTCCCGAAGGGATTAATACAATAGATATTGAAAAAATATTTAATGATAAAATATTAAAATTGGAATATCTTTCTTCTATTAAGGCGGGAGATAATATATTGGTTAAAATTAATGGTAGAAAACAAATCTATACTATTACCAATAACGACCTAGATAAGATGCTCGAAGTATTACATGAGTTACGAGATATTCACAACTATATTGATATTACTTCTGCCCTACCTTTTCATCAAAACCCTCCTGATTATGTCATAAGAAATGCTAAGAAGTCTTTAGACCAGCATATAATAGGGAAATACCCCAATTATGAAAAATTGAAAAAAGCTTGCGCTAGGTTTTGGAGAGAGCACGGAGCGGTGCATTGTAAAGAAGATAATATTTGGATAGATACTAGTACATTTGATATTTTGAGAAAAATTTTTAGATCTGATTTTGTACCTAGAGGTTCAACTATATTAATCCCTACTCCAACTTTTGGACATTATTTGGACATATTAAAACCTAGTAAGAAATATCCCCATATGGCTGATTATGACCGGGATTATAAATTATTTTGTTATCCTGTTGAAAAGAATGGAAAATTAAATATATCAAAATTGGAGGTGGATTTACTAGATAGAAAGCGTAATAATCTTCCAATACCAAAAGTGATGTTATTTATGAACCCATGTAATCCAACGGGGTTAACTTATAATGATGATGAATTAAGGCAAATAGCGCAATTATGTCATAAATATAAGATTTTTATGGTCAGTGATGAAATTTTTCTAGATACTGTCGATCCCGCAACTCAGTCAATGTCTGTGGCAGCTTATATGAATAAGGACCAATATATAGCTATTAGTGGTGTTGGAAAATCATATGGGTCTCCTGGAGCAAGAGTTAGCTTTGTTTGCGGATATGAGCCAAACCTTAACAAGATATTTATGCCATATTTGTTTTTATCAGGTACGGTGTCTTCTTTTTCTGCAAAAATGGCTGAAGATATTTTATCTCCAAATGGTAAAGATGCTCATGAGAAAGTAGAATACCTAATGAAGGCTTATCAAAGCTTCCAGAATAATGTAAATTTGGTATCAGCAAAGGTAGAAGAAATTAATAGACTATTAAATGAAAAGCATGGAAGCGTTGATCATGAATACCTTATATTAAATATCCCTGATTCAACTACTGTTGTTTCTATTAATTTCAGCGATGAATTAAAAAGAATTGGTTTTTTAGGCAATAAAGTAAAAACAAGCCTAGATGTAGCAAATATACTATGTAATGAAGCTAAAGTTGCTACTGTTCCCGGAGAAGCTTTTTTAATTAGCAGAGATGAGTTGATGGTTAGAATGAATATTGCAGACGATGTTAAATTAGAGCAGGCCTTTGATAATATCATCAATGCTGTAAAAAGGTCTAAAATATTGGATGGTATTTCTACCAAAGACCCCATAAAAATGGGAATAGAAACAAAATCTGATAGTAAAGAATATTATAGAAAATTATTAGACAAGGATAATAGTTCTAGTAAACTTAGCGCCGATGAGATTAACTTTATTAAAGGTAGATAAAGGTTAATATTTTCTGACTACTGATGTGTAGCAAATATTTTCCAATATATCTTTTGCATTACTAGAAGGAAAATTTTTCAATATTTTTAATGCATTTTCTATATATGTTTGCGCATAGTCGTAGCATTTGCTAAAAATATCTTTGTTATTCAGTAGTGATATGATGTAGTTAAGATGTTTATTTTCTGACTGGCTAGAATGAAAAATATTACGAATCTCTTCTTGCTCTTTATCATTTGAATCTTGTAACAAAAAAATAATAGGTAATGTAATCTTTTTCTCGTAAAAATCATTCCCTATTGTTTTGCCAAATAATGCATCATTTGCGCTATAATCTAGTATATCATCAACTATTTGAAATGCCAATCCTAGATTAATACCAAACTCTTTTAATAGCTTGCATTCGCTGCTACTTCTTCCAGCGATACATGCAGAAGATTCGGTTGCCGCACCAAATAATATTGCGGTCTTATCGGTTATTACTTCTAAATATTGTTCCAAAGAGAAAATCTGTTTTTCTTTTAACTCCAGCTGTTTTACCTCGCCTTCTGAGATAATTGATGAAGCTTTTGATAAAATCATCAATGCGTTAAGAGAGTTGCCTTTTACCATTAATTTAAAACTTTCTGCAAATAGGAAGTCTCCTACTAAAATTGAAGTTTTATTATCAAAAAGATTGTTTGCTGTTTTTCTTCCTCTTCTTAATTCGCTATTATCTATTACATCATCATGTAACAAAGTTGCTGAGTGAATTAGCTCTACTGCAGTTGCTAAGTAATATAATTCATCGCTATTATAGTTAAATAATTTCCCACTTAAAATACTTAACACTGGTCTAATTCTTTTTCCGCCTGCGGAAAATATATGATCTCCAACTTGATGAATTAAATTGCTATGGCCTTCAATAGTTTTGTATAAAAGATCATTAATGATTTTTAGATCATCTTTCAATAATTCTTTTATGTCTTGAATGTTATATTCCGTCTGTAGTTTCAATGATTTTTAACCTGTAGTTAAGAGGATATTATAGTATGTTTAGCGTATAAAGCTTGTCCATAATATGGTGCCCGCGGCCAGACTTGAACTGGCAAGGGTATAAATACCCCACGGATTTTAAGTCCGTTGCGTCTACCAATTCCGCCACGCGGGCACTGTAAAGAAGGTGATAATATTGTATGAATTATTAGTTGCAAGAATAATTATTCAAACAATCTATGAAATATCTCTTAGTTTATCTATTATTTCTGGATTAATTAAGGTTGAAATATCTCCTAAATTATTGTCGTTAGTTGCAATTTTGCGTAATACTCTACGCATTATTTTTCCCGATCTAGTTTTAGGTAGGTCCGGTACAAATACTATTTTGTCTGGCTTTGCGATATTACCTATATATTTTGCTACTATATCTACAATATCATTTGACGAAATATTAGCATGTTCGTCAGATATAATATAAGCATAAATCCCCTCTCCTTTTATTTCGTGAGGAATTCCTATTACTGCTGATTCAGTCACATTTTCATGAGTATTAATTGCATTTTCAATTTCTGCAGTACCAAACCTATGTCCAGATACATTGATTACATCATCGACTCTTCCTGTAATTCTATAATACCCCTGTTCTGATTTAAAACACCCATCTCCTGAAAAATAATATCCTGGGAATCTTTTAAAATATGTATCTATACATCTATTATGATCCCCCCACATAGTGCGCAACATAGAAGGCCACGGATATTTAAAACATAGGTTTCCAGTTGTGTTATTTTCTGTTATTTCTTTTCCGCTATTATCTAGAATTGTAGGGATAACACCTGGTAATGGTAGTGAAGCATAAGTTGGAACTGATTTGGTTACTCCAGCCAAGGAAGAAATCAAGATTCCGCCTGTTTCTGTTTGCCACCAAGTATCAACGATTGGGCATCTGTTTTTTCCTACATGCTCATTATACCATTCCCACGCTTCTTTATTTATTGGCTCGCCTACTGTTCCAAGGGTTTTTAATGAATCTAATTTGTAATTTTGAATATATCCATTTCCTTTTTGCATTAAGGCCCTTATTGCAGTTGGAGCTGTATAAAAAACATTTACTTCATGCTTTTCTATTATGTCCCAAAATCTAGACGGGTTTGGATAGGTTGGAATACCTTCATACATAACAATTGTTGCGCCACATAGTAACGGGCCATAGACTAAATACGAGTGTCCAGTAATCCATCCAATATCTGCTGTACAAAAATATTTATCATTATCTTGATATTGGAACACATTTTGAAATGAATATGCAGTATATACCATATAACCGCCTGTGGTATGTACAATACCTTTTGGTTTCCCGGTAGAGCCCGATGTATATAAAATAAACAATGGGTCTTCAGCATCTAGTGGTTCTGCTGGGCATTCACTATCACAATTTTGAATTTCATCTTGCCAGATAAGATGTGGTTTTACTGAGGATATTTTATCTTCAGAACGCTTATAGATAACTACATTGTTAATAGAGTCACATTCTGTTAATGCTTGGTTCACTATATCTAGTAACTTTAACTCTTTTTCTCCGCGATATAATCTATCTGAGGTGATCAGGAGCTTAGATTTGCAATCATTAATTCTATTTGTTAAGGAATTAGCAGAAAAACCTGCAAAAACAACAGAATGTATAGCCCCTATTCTTGCGCATGCTAACATTGCTATAACAGCTTCTGGAATCATTGGCATATATAATGATACCCTATCTCCTTTTTCTATATTGTTTTTGCGTAGTAATGATGAAAATTGTGATACTTTACTATGTAGCTCTTTATATGTTATTTTAACACTATTATCATTTGGATTATTAGGCTCCCAAATTATAGCGATATCGTTTTCTTTTGAGGTGTTTAAGTATCTATCTAGGCAATTATTGGTAATATTTAATTTCCCTCCTTTAAACCATTCGTTTTTTCCTTGTTCCATATTGTGGCTTAATATTTGAGCAGGCTCCTTTTCCCATTTAAAATGACTAGCAATATCTCCCCAAAAGGCTTCAGGATTTTCTTTAGAAAAATTATATTGCTGGTTATATTGCTCTTTTGAAGTAATTTTGAAACTCATATTGCTATCAAATTATGTTTATTATAAATTTACCCCCCTTTTTAATAGAAAACATCACATTAATTGAGCTATCATAATAGATATAAATTGCAATTTAAAAAAATATTATAATAGATATATTTAAGGTCGATATATAGATTTGTAACATAATGCCTCAATATTCAGAAAAGGTTTTTTCTCCATACGCAAAAGAAGATTTGTTTGATTTAGTTTTAGATATTGAAAAATATCCAGAATTTTTGCCATGGTGTAGTAATGCAAGAATTACTACAAGGGAGTCAAAAGATGTTTTATATGCTGATTTAGAAATAAGCTTTAAAGCGTTTTTTTATAAATATACATCCAAGATAAAAATTAATGAAATAAAAAATGTAAAAGAACATTTTTTAGAAATAGATGTTGAAATGGTAAATGGCCCATTCCGTAAATTAATAAATAAATGGAGGTTTGATGATGCAGATGAAGATGGTAGCTTCATATCATTTTCCATAGATTTAGAGTTAAAATCTATGTTTTTTAATAGAATCCTGAATATGATTTTTGATCATGCATATAAGAAAATGCTTTCTGCTTTTGAGCAAAGGGCAGACCAAATCCATGGTAAGAAATAAGGTTTAGTATTAATTATCTAATGTTAGCTAATATTAGCTTATAAGCTTCAAGGCAAACTAACTTTTGTATTTTTTTTCTGGAACCAGTGAAGTTATATTGTTTTACTATAGTTTTATTATCAGCTGTTTGAAGTGCAATATATACTAACCCTAGAGGTTTTTTACTATTGTCAGAATTTGGCCCAGCAATTCCAGTTACAGATAAAGCAATAGTGGTTTTACGTATCGATTTTGTGTTTTCTGCTAGCAATATGGCAGTTTCCTTACTTACAGCTCCATGTTTTTCTAGTATTTGTTTTGGAACATTAAGTAGGCTTTCCTTTGCTTGGTTAGAATATACTATAAATCCTGAATCATATATTTCTGAAGCACCTTTGTTTGCAATAATGGTAGCAGATAATAATCCACCAGTACATGATTCTGCTACTGATAAGGTATAACTTTTATTTTTTAATAAATCACAAAGTTTTTTACTATACAGCTTTAATAGCATTTTATTTTTTATAAGTCGGTTAATATTCTAAGATTTATCTGGCTTTCTGCCCTCCATCAACCTAAACAGCTGGTTCCAAAAATATGATTTCTGTTGTTATGCTTTAAAATAGATAAAGTATATTATAAAAACCATGATACTGCAGCTAATAGCTGCAAAAAAACCTGCTACTATGTCATCTAGCAATACTCCAAAGGCATTTTTTATGTTTTTATCGCAGTAACCTACTAAGGAAATTTTGGATATATCAAATATCCGAAATAACAGAAAACTGATAACAATTAGTAAATACATCAATATTTTATCTGATAATATCTGGTAACATATTATATAGCTAAATAGTTGCGCAATATATTGTCCGTAATATTCATCAATGATTACTTCTTTTGGATCTTGGTTACCTGTGTTTTTGCAATAAGCGAAAATACAGTAAGTGATGACGGGTAAGATCACTATCAGATAACCAATATAAGCAAATATTGATTTTATATGAGTGATATAAAAAGAAAATTCTATTGCGGCAACCAGAGAGCCTATTGTACCAGGCATAATTGGTATCTTACCTAGACCAGCCATTGTGCATATTAAAAAAACTGGGCTAAAAATTGAGTATGGTTGTTTAGTAGCTTTCTTCATTTCATTTTCTGTAAATTGGTTAATGTACCAGATTTATTCTGGCTTCTCCTTCAACCTTCTTTTGTGGTTTTCGAAGTTATGTATTTTTGTAGCTTAGATTATTATCGCTTTATTGTTTCTGTCAATAATTGTTCTACTAGCTATTTAATATTTTTATATTTGCAATTGCTTGCACAGCCACCCCTTCTTTTCTTCCAGTAAACCCTAGTTTTTCAGTAGTTGTAGCTTTAATACTTATATTTTCAATATTCATCTTAAGAAGTTTTGCAATGTTTTCTCTTATTGGTTTTTTATATGGAGAAATTTTAGGGTATTCACATATTATATTTGCATCAATATTCACTATTTTTGCATTTTTCTCTTCTAGCAAGGAAAGCGTTTCTTTTAAAAAAAACTCTGAATTTTTGTTTTTGTATTTTTCATCATTAGGCGGAAAATGTTCTCCTATATCTCCCGCTGCTATAGATCCTAAAAGTGCGTCTACTAATGCATGAATTAACACATCTCCATCTGAGTGAGCGATGATTTTCCTATCGGATTCTATGCTAACTCCTCCTAATTTGATATGGGTCTTTTTTTCTTCATTATCAAAACGATGCACGTCAAACCCAATTCCTGTTTTTGTTATATATTCATTATACATTCTTCTTGCTCTTGATAAATCATCTAATGATGTAATTTTATAATTTAATTGAGATCCTTTAAAAGTGGTAATATTAAAGCCAGATTGCTCTAATATAGTTGAATCATCAGTAAAATTCATACTCTTTTTTTCGAGATGGCATTTATATAATAATTCAAAATTAAACCCTTGAGGAGTTTGAACTCTATATAAGTCATTTCTATCTATTGTTAGCAAAGTCTGATCCTTATTAACTTTTTTTATTGTATCTTCTATTGGCACCACTGGTATAACGGCACTAAACTGTTTTTGATTTGTTAATAAATCTAAGGCCTCATTAATTATTCTACTATTTATAAATGGTCTTGCTGCGTCATGTATAAGTACATTATTAGGTGATATATTCTTTAGATACTCTAAAGCATTAAATACGGATTCTTGTCTAGTTTTCCCCCCTATTACTATGTTTGATATATTATATTGTTCAGCAATTGGTCTATATAAATCTTTATCTTTTTTACTTACGACTATTATAACATCATCTATTCTGTTTATAGATTGGAACTGTTCAATACTATATGAAATAATTGGCTTACCATTTATCTTTTGATATTGCTTTGGTATGTCTAAAGCGCATCTACTAGACGCCCCTGCTGCAACTATAATTGCTATATTAGTCATTTTTATAATTCATTTCTATAATTAGGAAATGGTTGCTTGATAGTTTTCTAGCGTAGAATGCTCAAATAATCAATCTTTGTTGTGTTACCCTACTGGGCATTTCATCCGTAGCACTGCTATGCATTTCAATTAATATAAAAAAATCTTCTAAATTTGTCCGGCAAAATCTAAATATTCATATAGTAGTTAGCAATCCCGCCTACTGCTTGCTTATAAATCTTTTAGTTGACCTTATTGTAAAAAGGTTTTATTTTGCGCCTACTAATTAAATTAATGATATTAAAAAATATGGCTAATCACGCTTCAGCACAAAAGAGAATAAGACAGACAATTGCAAAAACTCGTGTTAACAATGAAAGACGTTCAAAAGTTAAAACTGTTGTGAAAAAACTATCTGATGCGATAGCAAAAAAAGATAAAAAATTATCTGTTGAAGCTTTTAGAAACGCTGAGTCTGCTATAATGTCAGGTGTATCGAAAGGTATCTTCAAGAAAGAGACTGCAGCACGTAAAGTAAGCAGACTATCTAAACTGCTAAAAAAATCATTTTCATAGGTTAATTGAGGATCCTAAAACCAATTAATAGTTTAAGTGGTGTAGGCTCTAAATTATTATCTTATTTTGATAAGATGTTACCCAATATAAGGGTAATAGACTTATTGTTTCACTTGCCTATTAATGTTGTAAATAGACACCTAACTGAGGATATAAGTAATATTCCAGATAACAGTGTTATAACTGCTAAGGTTGATATTTTAAAATATAACCCCCCTTATAATAGGAAGTCTCCTTTTTCTATTATTTCCCAATCTAAATTTTATAAGATATCTTTAGATTTTTTTCATGCTAATAAAGATTATTTGGCTCAAAATTTTCCTATCGGATCTAGTAGAGTTGTAAGCGGAAAATATAGATTATACAATGGGAAAATTCATATAACGCATCCGGATCATGTTTTTAAACCAGAGGAATTCAAAAACTTTATTGAACCAATATACCCTCTTACAAAAGGTATAACTAATAAAATTTTGACTAAAGTAATTCTTCAGTCTTTAGAATTAGTTGAAAATATTGATGAATGGCAGGATGAGTTGTTTTTAAAGAAACAAAATTTTTTAAGCTTTAAACAAAGTATTATAAGCATTCATAAACCAAGTAGCGAAAAAGATTTTAGGGATGACTCACAATATATAAGAAGGCTGGCTTATGATGAGTTTTTTGCAATGCAAATTGCTCTACAATTAATTAGAAAGAAAAATGGTAATATTAGTGGCAATATCATCTCTACAGATACTATGTCTATAGATGCGTTTGTTAAGAATCTTCCTTTTAAATTAACTGGTTCTCAAAATAAAGTCATAGAAGAAATTTTGCACGACCAATCTCTTCCCAAAAGAATGACTAGGTTAATTCAAGGAGATGTAGGATGCGGGAAAACTATAGTTGCTGCCATTGCCATGCTAAATGCAGTAAAATCTGGATATCAAGTAGCATTAATGGCCCCGACATCAATTCTCGCAAAACAGCATTTTGAATCATTAAGACCATATTTTGATGCTCTTAATATATCAGTGACATTATTTACAGGTGACATTAAGGGTAGAAAAAGAAAGGATATAGTAAGCAAAATTTCGGATAATCAAATACAGGTTGTTATTGGAACTCATGCACTTTTTTATGATACAATAAATTTTCATAATTTAGGATTAGTAGTAATAGATGAACAGCACAGGTTTGGTGTTAAGCAGAGGGTAAAATTAGTAGAAAAAGGGTATCAATGTGACTTTTTACTAATGTCTGCCACCCCTATTCCTAGAACCCTTACTTTAACCATGTATGGTGATATGGATAGCAGTATTATAGATGAAAAGCCCGAAGGAAGAAAACCTGTGGATACTCGGGTTATTTCATTAAATAAGTTTCAAGATATTGTTCAGGCTATCAAAAGAGCATTAGACAATAATGAAAAAATTTACTGGGTTTGCCCATTAGTAAATGAATCTGATATGTCAGATTTGTCTGCAGTTAAAGAACGCTATGATGAATTTCAGAAAATTTTTGGTAGCGATATAATAGCAATTGTACATGGCCAAATGCCTCAAGAAGAAAAAGATGAGGCATTAATACAATTTTATAATGGTAAAAAAAGGTTATTACTAGCTACTACAGTAATTGAGGTAGGAGTAAATGTACCAGATGCTACTATAATGATAATAGAACATGCGAATAAATTTGGACTTGCGCAGTTACATCAACTAAGAGGTAGAGTAGGTAGAGGTAATAAGCAAGGAGTTTGTTTGCTACTATACAATAATGAAATATCAGCTACTTCACTAGAGAGGCTTAAAGTAATGCATGATACTAATGATGGTTTTGTGATAGCAGAGAAAGACTTACAGATCAGAGGTGGGGGAGAAGTTATGGGAGTAAGGCAAAGCGGAATACCTAATTTTAAGATAGCAAATTTAAAAGAGCACTATGATTTATTAAAAACCTCATCTGCAGACGCCAAATTATTATTAAATAATGACCCTGATTTAGTTTCAAAAAGAGGTATGGCTGTAAGGTTCCTATTAAAAATTTTTGATTATGAAGAAAAATTAATATCTGGATAATATATTCTCTTGTAATGACTATTAAAAGGTGTAGTTTATAGGTTCTGTGTTCGGTAGATATAAAAACAAAATAGATGGATGATATGAAATTTAACCAGCCTTGCAATATTCAGGATAATGATAAGATTTTAATCAACTGTAATATCATTGACCCTTCAACACAATATGAAAAAAACGGAGAGATTATTATAAAAAATGGTAAAATTTTTGATTTTGGCCCAGGCGTAAAAGATAAATATGATATATCAAATATGGAAATTATTGATTGTAATAATCATGTGGTTTGCCCTGGTTTAATAGATTTGCAGGTACATTTTCGTGATCCTGGACAAACTAAAAAAGAGGACATTGTTACTGGTAGTAAAGCTGCAGTGTCAGGAGGTGTAACATCAGTTGTTTGCCAGCCTAATACAGCTCCAGTGATAGATAATGAAACAATTGTGGAATATTTACAGCATAAAGCAGAAAAAAAATCATATTGTAATATCTTTATTTATGCAGCTATTACAAAAAACATGGAAGGAAAGGAGTTATCTGAAATGGGCCTGTTATCTAAATCTGATATGGTGGTTGGTTTTACTGATGACGGTTTGCCGGTAATGGACAGTCATGTTATGCGAAGAGCATTAGAATATGCAAAAATGCTAGATCTTCCAGTTGCTCAACATGCAGAAGATTTAAATCTTAGCAATAAAGGTGCAATTAATGAAGGAGAAGTATCTGAAACTCTAGGGATAGATGGTATACCTAATAGCTCAGAATCGGTTATTGTAGCAAGAGATATAGAATTAGTAAAGCAAACTGGGGCAAGATATCATGTTCTACATGTATCAACAAAAGAGTCGTTATGTCATATAAGAAATGCAAAAAAATTGGGATTACCTGTTACAGCTGAGGTATCACCTCACCATTTTACTTTAACTGATAAAGCTGTTTATGAATTTGATACTGACGCAAAAATGAATCCTCCGCTTAGAAGTGAAGAGGATCGAAAGGCGCTAATAGAAGCATTGACCGATGGTACCATAGATGCAATTGCAACTGACCACGCACCTCATGATATCGCATCTAAAGAGCTTTCTATGAAAAAGGCTGCTTTTGGAATAGTGGGTATAGAAACATTATTGCCTATTTCTTTAGAGTTATACCATAATGGTGTTTTATCATTAGTAGAAGTTCTAGAAAAGCTTACCTCTTCTCCTGCGAAGATAATTAATATCCCAAGAGGAAAAATCGAAAAAAATGCAATAGCTGATCTTGCTGTTATAGACATTGATCGCGAATGGGTTATAGATAAAGAAAAATTTCATTCTAAATCAAAAAATACACCTTTTCATAATAGAAAAGTGAAAGGATGCGCAGTTAAAACCTTTTTAGCTGGAAAGTTAGTATATGAAACAGATAAGTAAAAATGGCTTATATTGCTAGCTATATTATTATCTGGTGGATTGTATTTTTTATATCCCTTCCTATCGCAATAAGAGAAACGGAAATTAGTGACGATATAGTATATAAGAAAGAAGTTACTAATTTAAGACTGGGATTAAAAGCAATAATAGTTACTATTATATCAATTCCTATTACTTATTATTTTGTTCATTTTTTTAACCAATTTCTACTATCGTTAGTGATGTAATAACTGTTATTGGCCACTTCTCCCTGGATATTCAAATTTTTATCTGGATGTTTTGCTAACTTAATAGCATTGTTTACCTTGACAGCGTTTGGCTATCAACCTACCATGTAGGATATAGAGTAAGTTAACATCAGTTCACTATAAGAGATGAAAAAAAAAGCATTTAGTTTAATAGAATTGTCAATTGTATTAATTATCATTGGGTTACTTGTTGCAGGTGTATCTTCTGGAGGGAAATTGATATCACAAACGAAAATTAGAGGACTTATATCAGACATATATAATTTTGAACAAGCAATTATTACATTCAGATTAACTTATGATGCAGAACCAGGTGATTTTGATAATGCGCATAGTTATTGGGGGAATGATTGTGCTTCTGTAGCAAATGATTGCAATGGTGATGGTGATGGTTTTATTCATTACAACACCTCATCTTATAGTGCAAATGAATCACTTAGAGCATGGCAACATTTACAACTTGCAGAAATAATTAATGAGGGTCTAACAGGGTTATTATACCAAATCCCATCTTTGTAGCACATTTTTCTATGCAATTTTTTGGCATAAGATTTTTTAAAATATCCTCTGTTATCTACCGGATAGCAAAGAATATTTTAGAAAATCTTCTACTCAAAAACTTTTTTATTAAAATGCACTACAAAGATGGGACTTGGTATTATTACTAAGTAGTAATAATGGAACCTGTGTTCCTGGTGAAAACTCACCAACACGTTTTAGCCCTAATTTAGCTTTTAACTTACGTACCGGAACAGGTACAACTGTATACCAAAAAAATTATTTTCAGTTAGGGTCTTATAGATTAGGGTCTAATTGTTGGGACGAAGTTTTTACTCCGCAACAAGCATATTTCCTAGACAAAAAGATTGACAATGGTATTGCCACCGCTCCAAATGCAAGTGTAACCTATGCTAGTAGTAAAGGTGGTAGTGAAGCTTTGGATGGGGGGTGTGTATCAGGTGATAATTATGATTTATCTGCGACAGATGTGGCGTGTAACTATCGCTATTATATGGAAGCACATTAATTTTTGACTCCCTTTAGATTATATTATTATTCCTAGGCCTAAGAATATAAAATATTTATTCATTTTTTAGCAAATTTCTGCTTCTGTTAGGTAGCTCTAAAGGGCTTTCATTCTTTCAGAAAAGTACAAAATGGTAATTACCATTACAGATCCAATAATTTGCTGTAATGTCATTGTTTCATTCAGGATTACAAAACATAATATTATAGTCATTACTGGGCCAGCTGTATTTAATAATGCAAACCTTTGAGCACCTATTCTCTTTATTCCTTCGGAAATTAGTAATAATGGCAAGAAAGTACAAAAAATTGCCATTATTATAATCATGATCCATCCGTTTTTGGTTATAGGTTGGCTTTCTTGGAAGGAAAACCAAAAATGTACATTAATAAATAAGAATGAAAATATTATTGCATAAGTGGTAAATAATATACTGCCTATTTTTTTTCCAACTTGCTGATTTATTATTATGTATATGGAATAACTTATTGCTGCTAATAGTGCTAAAAACACTCCTGACTTGCTAATAGATGATAGCAACTTAATATCTGTTCCTCCAAGTACGAACAATAAAAAAAGTTGTACTAGGATAAATGATAATATTTCCGTATTGGATGGTAATTTTTTAGAAATTATAGAATTAAAAATTAATACATATATAGGAAAACTGTATAAAATGATTCTATTAATATTTGCATTTATTAATTGTAAAGAGTGAAAATCTGATAATGTTGCTAGATAATAACCAAAAAACCCAGCTAATGCGCAATAAAGAAAAATATCTTTGTTTAAAATTGTACTAAATAGTTTTTTTCCTTTTTGATAGAAAGCAAAACAGAATAATAATGGTACCGTAAACAAAAAACGGAAATAAAATAAATCCATTAATGATATATTTTCTGTGTATGCTAATTTTACTAAAATCGATCTAAATGATAATAATAAAGTAGCCAACAAGATTAAAACAACTCCTATTATGGAATTATTGGGCTTTATGTGCATGGTGTATTAAGAAAAGGTGAACAAAAGCTCCTAACAAATTATAGTTAGGATAATTTTGATAAAAGCTTCTATTGATAAATAGAGTTTTAAGATATTTATGAAGCTTTCAGTCGTTTCTCTCCCGTTGATCCAAAACCTCCCTCACCTCTTGTAGTGTCTGGTAATTCTGATACGAATTCTAAATCTACTTTTTCGTATTTGGCAATTACCATTTGCGCTATTCTCATACCATTTTCAACTGTGAAATCATCTTTACCATGATTTATTAATATAACTCCTATTTCTCCTCTGTAATCAGAATCAATAGTACCAGGGGTATTTAATACAGTTATAGATGATTTCAGAGCTAAACCTGATCTAGGACGAATTTGAGCTTCATAGCCTACAGGCAAAGCTATCGCTATACCAGTTTTTATTAACTCACTTTCTCCAGATTTTATTATGATATCTTCCTTATTATTAGCCTTTAGATCTATTCCTGCGCTCCCTTGTGTTGCGTAAAATAAAGAATTTTCTTTTACTTGAGGATCTAATGGTTTTATTTGCAATTTCATAATATTTTTTATATAAAGATTGGGCTATTTATTTTCACGAAATATATAGTTATAGAATTTTATTTACAACTTTTGATTTATGAAAACTGTAATTTCAGGCGTACAACCTACTGGAAATCTTCATATAGGTAATTATCTTGGTAGTATTGCAAGGTGGAAATCTTTTCAAGATGAATATAATTGCATTTTTCCGATCGTTGATTTACACGCTATCACAGCTGGTTTACCAGAAAGATCTGAATTCAGAAATAATATCTATAAAACACTTTCAGTATATTTAGCTAGCGGCCTAGACCCAAAAAAAACTGTAATTTTCCAGCAATCTTCAGTTCCTACTCATACTGAATTATATTGGATTTTAAGCAGCGTGGTTCAGATGGGAAAGTTAAATAGGATGACTCAATTTAAGGATAAATCAGGTAAGAACAAAGAAAAAGCCTCTCTTGGTTTATATGCTTACCCCGTTTTAATGGCCTCTGATATTCTATTATACAATGCTGATGTCGTACCAGTTGGTGAGGATCAATTACAGCATATCGAATTAACAAATGATATAGTTGCAAGCTTTAATCATAAATATAATGATGAAGTATTTAAAAAAGTTGAGCCAATTTTAATGAGAACTACTAAGAGAATAATGTCATTAAGAGATGGAACTAAAAAAATGAGTAAATCTGATAGTTCCGATATGACAAGAATTAATTTAATAGACTCTGAAGAAGAGATTAGAAAAAAAATAATGAAAGCTAAAACTGATGAATTATCAGATATAGAAACTGATCTTAGCAAAAGACCAGAAATTAACAACTTATTAAATATTTTTATATCTTTTTCAGGAAAAACTGGTGAAGAAATTCAGGCAGAATATAAGAATAAAGGGTTCAAAGCATTTAAAGAAGATTTAGCTAATATTATTGTAGAAAAAATAAAACCATTATCTGAAGAAATTAATGGATATTACAATGATAAGTCATATTTAGATAATGTTTTAAGTGAAGGAGCGGCTAGAGCAAACGAGCTTTCAGAAAAGCAAATGCAAAAAGTAAAACAAATAATAGGAATGATTTGATGTCTAGTGATAAAATATTAACATTAGAAAATGAAATTTTAAGGTTAAAAACAGAAAAGAATGCTGTCATTCTTGGACACTTTTATCAAGATGATGATATTCAAGATGTTGCTGATTTTATTGGTGATTCCTTGGATTTATCAAAAAAAGCTGCAGCAACTGATGCAGATATTATTGTTTTTTGCGGGGTTACGTTCATGGCTGAAGTAGCAAAAATATTAAATCCTACAAAAAAAGTTATAGTTCCTGATATAAATGCAGGATGTTCTTTAGAAGAATCATGTAGACCAGAAGCATTTTCTAATTTCAAAGCTAAAAATCCAGACCATATAGTGGTGAGCTATATAAATTGTTCGGCTGAAATTAAAGCAATGTCTGATTTGATAGTTACTTCTTCGAATGCAGAAACTATTATAAATTCGATCCCTTCAAATCAATCAATCATTTTTGCCCCTGATAAGCATTTAGGAGCTTATATACAGAAAAAAACCGGGCGTGAAATGTTATTATGGCAAGGCTCATGTATAGTTCATGAGCAATTTTCATTAAAAACGTTGGTTAAGTTGAAAACACGTTATCCAAATGCTTTAGTAATTGCTCATCCAGAATGTCCAGAAAGATTGTTAAATGAGTCAGATTACATAGGATCAACTTCTAATTTAATTAATTTTGTAAAAAATAATAAAGAAAAAGATTTTATAGTTCTTACAGAGCCAGGTATTATCCATCAAATGAAAAAAGATAGTCCTGAAAGTAATTTTATTGAGGTTCCTAATATATCCCAAGATGGAGTTGATTGCGTAAATTGTAATAGCTGTCCTCATATGAGGCTTAATACTATGGAAAAACTATATTTAGCTCTTAAGAGTGAAGAACCAGAGATTGTTCTAGATAGAGAAATATCTCTAAAGGCAAAAATGCCTTTAGATAAAATGTTAGAATTATCTAATACTATTTCTAAGCTGGAAAATAGATGTTAAGTTTTTTATGTAAATAATGTCTGATATATTACTAGCTATAGGAAAAAAAATAAAAGAACATAGAGTAGAAAAGAAATTTAGTACAAATAGAGTTTCTCTCGATTTGAGGCTATCTATAAAATATCTCGATAGAATAGAGGATGGAAGTCTAGATGAAGAATTGGAAATAAATAATGTTATCAGATATTTAAAACTATATTTGGACTATTTCCAGATGGATTCTGTATCAATTATCTCTGATTATAGATATAAAATCTCTGCTCAATTTCAAAAAGAAGAAAAACACAATGTCGTTACGGATTCATTAATTATTTCCAATAGAAACTATATAGGAACTTCCCTTATAATGTTATGTGGCTTTTTACTATTTTTATTCTATTTGGAGTTTGTTCAAGTTAATCACTTTACCAGCTTCCTGTCAGATGACAAAAAGATTCTATTAAGAAACTAGCTGTTTTTCGATGTGTTCTCTATCTCATTCCAGGTTAGCACTGGATTTCTTGCAGCTTTTACTTCATCTAACCTTGTTCTAGGGGTAGATATAGGAAATTGCTTAAATTCACCGCCCTCTCCTTTAGATGTTTTTATTGCAATTGATTTCATTATTGAAATAAAATTATCTATAGTTTCCTTAGTTTCTGTTTCCGTAGGCTCTATTAACATTGCACCACTTACAATTAAAGGAAAATACATAGTCATGGGATGTATACCATATTCTATTAAAGTCTTAGATATATCTAGAGTCGTAACCCCCTGATCTTTCTGCGCTTTGTCAGTCAATAAACACTCATGCATACAACCCCCCTCATAAGGAACATGATAATATTCTTTTAAAGTTGCTAAAATATAATTAGCGCTCAAAACAGCATCACTTGAAACTTGTTTCATGCCATCTAATCCGCAAGATAGCATATAGCTTAAGGCCCTAATCATTAGAGTAAACTGTCCATAAAAACCTTTGATTTGCCCTATCGAAGTATCTTTATGAGTTACTATTTGAAATTCATTGCTATCTGTTTTCTTTACATATGGAACAGGTAAATATGGTGTTAAATCTTCACTTACAGCTATTGGACCACATCCTGGTCCTCCTCCACCATGAGGGGTAGAGAATGTTTTATGTAAATTAAAATGCATTACATCTACTCCAAAATCCGCAGGCCTTACTTGGCCAACAATTGCATTAAAATTTGCCCCATCACAATAAAAATAAGCTCCTATAGAGTGGATTAATTCAGAAATTTTAATTACATCTTTTTCAAATTTACCACAGGTATTAGGATTTGTTAGCATTATAGCTGCTATATCAGTTCCATATTTATCTATTAATTCTGATATTGAACTGACATCGCAATACCCTTTGTTATTGGTCTTTATAGTAAGAACCCTATATCCACATGCAGCAGCTGTTGCGGGATTAGTTCCATGTGCAGAGTCAGGAATGATAATATATTTTCTGGGATCGTTAGATTTAGCTAGATGGGCTGCTTTTATTACCCTAATACCTGCATATTCTCCGTGAGCACCAGCTGCAGGATTTAATGACACACCGTGTAAGCCACTTAACTCTTTTAGCCATAATTGTAATTCATACATGGCTTCCAATGCTCCTTGCATGGTAGTTTCATCTTGCATTGGATGAATATTTGAAAACCCTGGTAGCCTTGCTGCTACTTCATTGATTCTAGGATTATATTTCATTGTACATGATCCTAGGGGGTAAAAACCAGTATCTATAGAGTAATTTTGCTGTGACAATTGCGTAAAGTGGCGTATTACTTCTGGCTCAGTATGGTTTGGCAAATCTAACTCCTTTCTTTCTTCTATACCGATACTCAGCTCTTCCTCAGAAAAATCTTCGAAATCCACTCCGCATATGTCTTGCCTTGATGCAGAAGAAGAATTCAGTAACTCAACTTCTGAGAACAACCCTTTTCCAGATGATACTATATTATGAGGATGCGATAATGATTCTATTGTTTCTTTCATAATATTTGGTCTGTAGCATTACTAAAATTCTTAATATCATCATCGCTATTTGATTCAGTTACCGTAGTTAAAATCCGGTTGTTTGAAATTTTAATCCCTGCCATTATACCTTTTTCAAGCATTTTACTTAAGAATTCATTTGCTTCCATTGGAACTTCATAGGCAAATTCATTAAAGAACCTGTTTGAAAGCATTTTGATATTTGAATTTGATTTGAGTATATTATGTAATTTTTTTGCTTTAAAATGGTTTAGTTTTGCCAGTTTTCTTAGCCCGTTGCTACCCAAAAGAGCTAAATGCACGGTAAAAGCAACCACATTTAATCCCTGATTAGAGCATATATTTGATGTTGCTTTCTCACGCCTTATAT
>Ga0066825_10000215_pt1 | contig 19505 bp, 15 predicted proteins | sample ETNtaG_6_FD_65608 | JGI IMG/M metagenome (GOLD analysis project Ga0066825, IMG submission 65608) | Marine microbial and viral communities from oxygen minimum zone, Eastern Pacific Ocean - ETNP201306SV45 | ecosystem: Environmental > Aquatic > Marine > Oceanic | place: Pacific Ocean: Eastern...
ATTCACGCCCCCAACGTGATCCGTTGGCTCCAACATAATCACCGAAGAACCCTCTCGCGCCGCTGCAATTGCGGCAAGGCATCCTGCGGGGGTCGAGCCGTAAACAATGACGTCAGCCTCTTGATTGGCTGTTTCCGCCTCGCTGAAAATTGGCAGGAAAGCGGTGAGAATGATGATGAGTCGACGCATATTGTAGTCTGTTGGGTTGGCTACGCATGAGAGCTTTTCAGGGCGAACAAGTTATTCAATCAATGTTGTTTGAGCATCATGATGTCTAGGCGCAATTACAACATTGAATTAGGTGCTTGCACGTAGGTTTAGATTGTTTCTAATGATTGAGCACCCCAAAAAGAGGCGCTCAATCAACGTTGTCCTATCACCACCATGTATGGAAATCCCCCTGCTGTTAACCGGGAGTTCCTGGCCGCCCTTGACCAGGAGTCCATTCCTTCCAATCGAAAGCCGTATTTCTTGAAATGGCTCAGGTACTATTTGGACTTCTGTCGAAGGTACAGCCACTTGCCTGTCGAGAAGAGCAGCTTAGATGCGTTCTTGATTAAGCTCAGCGAAAAGGTCCAGGACTCGTTTCGTCAGCAGCAAGCTGCTAACGCCATTGGAATTTATTGGAAAGTTCAGTCCAAGGAGCGAGAGCAGCGAGGTGATGCTGCTGATTCAAGCGTATCGCGTACGGCGCCCGAAGATAAGTGGGATCGGGTTGTGTTAGCTCTCAAGCAACGAATCCAAACGCTTCAGTACTCTAAGAAGACGTATGCAACCTATTCCCATTGGCTCAGGCGTTTTCAAGCATTTACGCAGACCAAGGACCCCGACGAAATTACCGCCAAGGATGCGGCGGGATTCTTCACCTACTTGGCTACCGTCAAGAACGTCGCTTCTTCAACTCGAAATCAGGCGTTCAATGCTCTGCTGTTCGTGTTTCGACACATCTGGAATCGAGAATTCGAGGGTTTCGATGGGGTAGTTAGGTCCAAGCGCTCCAACTAAATTCCTGTTGTCTTGTCGCGAGCGGAAGTCACGTCGGTGATCTCGCGGTTGAAGCATCCTCAGGACCTTATGATTCGACTGATGTACGGATGCGGATTAAGGCTTTTCGAATGCGTCAACGTTCGAGTGAACTGTCTGAATTTCGACTCGAACATTCTGACCATTCATGACGGCAAAGGTAAAAAGGACCGAACCGTTCCCTTGCCTGAAAAACTAGTTCTGGATTTGAGGAAACAGATTTCCAGGGTTTCGAATTTGCTGAGGAAAGATCGCGAAGCTGGATTCGCTGGACCGTTCTTGCCGTCGGCCTTGTCCCGTAAAATGAAAAGCTCGGCGAGAGAGCTCCCTTGGCAGTGGCTGTTTCCTGCGCCGAAGCTGACGCTTGTTCCGGATAGTAATGAGCTCAGGCGATACCACGCTCATGAGAAGAAGCTCAGTTCGGGGATAAGAATCGCTGCTAGAGAAGCTGAAATCACCAAGCGAGTAACCGCGCATACGTTCAGGCATAGCTGTGCGAGCCATTTGCTTGAGGCGAACTACGATATTCGAACGATCCAGCAGTTGCTGGGACATAGCGACATCAAGACAACCATGATCTAAACTCACACGGTCAATATGAAAACTATCAAGGAGCCGAAGAGCCCTTTGGATCTTTAGAAATTCAGGCCTACCAGGTCGAATCCAAATCCGCCATCGCGGCGCTCAGCTTCGCATGGGCGGTTTTTGCATCTGGGCTGGCGCTTCTGAGATCGATGGGATGCAAGAGTTCGGGATCGGTTGTGAAATCGAAGAAGTGGTGGTTGCCGGTTCCATCGAAGAGCTGATAGCGCTTGTCCTGTATCCAGCGTGAGATGCTGCGGCCTTCCTTCTTCGCCCCTGGCAGGGGATCGTGGTGAATGAAGACCCAATCGCGTGGATTGCCTTTCTTGCCTTGGAGCTGCGGTAGAAAGGAGCGACCGTCGAAATACTCGTTAGATGGCAAGTCGATTCCCGCCGCTTCCATTAGCGAGGGAACGAAATCGGTTGTATCCACGAGATCGGAGATAACTTGTCCGCCTTTTTGCTGCGCGGGCCAATTAATGATCAAAGGGACGTGAGTACCGCGGCGATTGTTTTCGCCTTTTCCGCCGCGAATGGAACGGCCGTCGCGCATTTTGGATACGACTTCTTTAGGTGTCCCGTTGTCGCTATAGAAGATAAGCAGCGTATTGTCGCGGATGCCGAGCTTGCCGAGTTTCGCGTCGATGCGGCCAATGAGTTTGTCCATGTAGGCGACCATGTCGCCGAAATAGCGATCGGGGTCGCTCAGGAGACGATCGCCGTTTTCCCAGGTCGAGCTGTCAGGCGTTGGGTTGAACGGTCCGTGAGTCAGCGCCATGGGATAATACACGAAAAACGGTTCGTCGCGGTTCCGCTCCATGAAGTCGTTGATGTAGTCGACGTAAAGATCGGGGCCGTAGGCGTCGTCCGTGCCCTTAATGTATTTCCCGTTTTTCTGGATGCGGGGCATGGCGAAACGCGATCCCTTGTCTTCGGTGTGTTCGGTGTGCCAGAGGAAATATTCGTCGAAGCCGGACTCCTCGGGTCGCATGCCTTTGTTGCGCCATTCGGGCTCGTAGTCGGGCGGATTGTAGCTACGCAGCTGCCACTTGCCGGATATACAGGTCTTGTAGCCGGCTTCGGAAAGCCAATGACCGAAGGTGCGGGCCTCGGGATCGAGGATTCCAAAGGCGAGCCAGTTGCGGAAATTGTATTTGCCGGTCATCAGGGCCACCCGAGTGGGTGTGCAGAGCGGCATGGAGTGGGCGTCGTCGAAGCGAACGCCCTCCGCAGCCAGGCGATCCAGGTGAGGCGTCTCATAGGAAACGCCACCATAGGACCCAAGGGCCTCGATTCCGAGGTCGTCGGCCATAATGAGTACAATGTTCGGTCGCGATTGCGCGGATACGAATGATACGGCGAGCAGCGCGATCGCCAAAGTGAGCAGTATTCGATTGGTCATTGGGAAATGGATTGAAACCACGGATGAACGTGGATCGGAAGTGATTTAGGAGCCACGGATGCGCACAGATAATATCTTTTAAAGGTAGGGACGACTTGCCAAGTCGTCCGTGGAAACTGAAAAATCGGACGACCGAGCCGGTCGTCCCTACCTTGGCTGGCTTTTGAATGGCTTGTTTTGGTGTTAAGGAATAGGTTCGTGTGTGGGCATGCTCGCAATCGACAAGCAATGCGCGATTATCCGTGAAGATCCGTGCGCATCCGTAGTTCCAAAATCTAATTCGTATTCAAATTCAGGTGTTTCGGCGCCTTTGGGTTCTTTTTCAGATAGGCTTCGATGTGGGCCACGATCTCGGGATGGCTCTTGGCGACGTTTTTTGACTCGGCGAACATCTCGACTTTCGGTCCATAGAGCCAGAGAGGCGATCCATCGCTGGGTACGACCGCCTTGAAATCGCCGTAGCGAACGAAGTGGGAGAAGCTCTTGTCTTCGGGGATTTCACGGGAGAGCTTTCTGGCGACGTCCGCGTATTCGGGATTGGCTATCAGATTGGTCCATTCGTTGGGGTCCTTCGACAGGTCGTAAAGCTCTTCGGATCCGTCGAAATAGCGAATGTAGCGCCAGCGATCGTCGCGTATGGTGTGAGTTCCGCGTCCGACCGTGGACATGGCGACGTGGTTCCATTTCGCGTTGGGATTGGTGAGCAGCGGCTTCAGGGAGTTTCCATCCAGGTCGGATCGTTTCTTGACGCCTAGAATGTCGGTGACGGTTGGATACACGTCAAGCAATGTGACAGGGCGGTCGGTTCGCGTATTCGGCCGGAATCCTTTCGGCGCAGCGTTGCTTGGAGGAGCGACGATGAGCGGTACGCGCGTGGAGCGCTCCCAAGCCGTGAACTTGCCCCAGTGCTCTTTCTCGCCGAGCTGCCACCCATGGTCCGACCAGAGTACGATCATTGTATTGTCGGCGTAGTCGGACTTTTCGAGGGCGTTGAGAATCTTGCCTAATTGCTCGTCGACGAAAGTAATGCAGGCCAGGTAAGCGCTGACTGCGTTTCGCCACTGGCTGTGCTTGACGGTTGTGTCATGGCGGCCGCTCGTGAGGGCATAGCGGCCCAACTCTTGCGCGGTTTGAGATACATCGTCGAGATCGCCATGGGGAACTTCGGGCAGGACGACCGACTCAGGAGGATACATGTCGTGAAAGCGCTGGGGAACCCAGAGCGGTTGGTGGGGCCGGTAGAAGCCTACCGCGAGCATGAAAGGCTTGTCGTAAGAGCGTTGCAGCATTTCGACTGCCCAGTCGGCGCTCTGCGTGTCGGTCCACTCCTCATCGGGACGATCGATGGGTCCCCAATCGAAGGAATCGATGACATCGTCGCCACGTTTGCGATCGCGGGGCATTTGGTTGAGTGGCATGCTGAGGCCCAGTCGAGGGATCGCATGGCGAACGTAAGGCTGGCTGTCAGCAAGCTCTGCTTCGCTGATCACTAGTTCCTCGTCGAGAATGGGGCGCCACTTGTTATAGTCGGGGCCAAACTCGTCGAACACCTTGTGGCTCTTGCCGTGCAGCAACTTGCCGGTGCCCATAGTGTAGTAGCCTTGCTTGGACAGATCTTGGGGCAGGAATTCCGCTTCGGGCATCGTTTTGTCGATCTTCTGGCCGTTGCCGTAGACGCCGTTGTGGATAGGGAGAAGGCCGCTCCAGTTGGCGGCCCGCGATCCGCTGCAGGCGGGCACTACGCAATGGGCATTGGTGAAAAGCAGTCCCTTGCGCGCGAGCCGGTCGATGTTGGGCGTGCGAACTTGCGGATGGGTGTCGAGGCAGCCGATCCAGTCATTAAGGTCGTCAATCGTAATATAGAGCAGATTCGGCTTGTCGGTGGCGGATGCTGGGAGGGCGCAGGCTAAGAGAGAGACTAGGGCAAGAAAGACGGGCAAGGGACGCATAGTTTGAATTCCGAGGGAAAGCGGTAGAGGGGACAAGGAATTTTGCTTTTTTGGGGACGCGTTCGAGTCGAGCGCAGTATTGGCACGCGCTCTCCCGCCTAGTTGCAGAGCGAGTCTCAAAAGAGAACAGCTCGGAAACTCAATCGATCTCCGCGTTCGCGAAGTCTTTCCACCGCTGATCGATCCACTTCGGGTCCGCTACATCGTCGGTAACCAAGTAGCGGTAGCGCGAAACATACTCTTGTCCGGGTTCGATCTGGAATTCGCCTTCGACCATAGGGGAGAAGACGAAGTAGGGCATCTTAGGATGCAGTCGCGCCGTTTGGGGCGAGCGGAAATTCTTGGGATGATCGAGAACGGTGATGGACAATGGTTGGTCGTCGATAATGCCACTCATTCGCGCCCAGCGAATCTTGGTGTGGTTGCCGGCTTCGCGTGCGTCGCCCTCGCTTGTGAGGAAGTCGCACGTCCCGTCAGGGTTGGAGGGGGTGCTGGTCCATTCGTTGCTCGCCCGCAAGGCCATGCCGCCGTAGCGGTATTCGACCAAGGTCAAGGGGTCGTTTCCTACGATTGACTGCACGCTCTCGACATCGAAAATATAGGCTCGTTTCGAGGCCTGGCGAGCGGTGACCGTCCACGTTTCATCGATGACATGAACCTCGGAATCGAATGCCGTAGCGATGTGACGGTGGCGCACGGAGAATGCAGCCTGCTCTGAATCAGCTCGAAGCGAAATCGTCTCCGCGTATTCCACGCGTCCTGATTTCTCCTTTGGATTCCAGAAGTCGATCTTCTTGCCTCGATATCGGCTATTCGTCCAAGCCATGAACAACCCATGCTGATGGGGGTGATCTTCCGAGAAATCGCCAGATGCGACTTTGCCGGAAGGGGTGAAAATAGGGTGGATATAACCGCTGCGATTGTTGATCGGATCAATCCCCTTTGGGGCAATCTGTAGGCTCTTGTTGTAACTTAGTAACTTTTTGTTACCTGATTTAAGTTGGATATGTTTTGGGGTTTCTTCGACTGAAAGGCTGGGTTCGCTCTGCGCTGTGAGGGCAGTCGTTATCGCGAAGAAGAGGAGGTAGACAGTGTGGCTGGGGCGCATATTCTGAATTCCGAGGGAAAGCGCGAGCGGGGACAAGGTTAATGCGACTCACGGAGCACGCTATCTCGTTTGAGAGACTCGAGACGCACCCCCAAAGCGCTGCGCTCTTCGATTGTTTGTCTTGATCGCACGCTCGACTCGGAGGGTCCAGTCACGCAGAATGCGTGTCCAAAATCGGCCCCTTAATCCATACCCTTATTATGCTTCCCCAAACCCGTCGTCGCTTTATTCAAAACACCTCTCTCGCGGGAGCGTCCTTTTTCATCGCTGGCACCCAAGTGTCCGGCAAGGTCTTCGGAGCCAACGAGCGCCTGCGCATCGCGGTAGTCGGCTTAAAGGGCCGCGGCAAGAGTCACATTGCCGGTTGGCTGGAGCAGCCGAATGTGGAAATCGCTTACCTGATCGACCCAGACAAAGACATCCTGGCGGAGCGTCTCAAGGATTTGAAGGAAAAGGTCCAGGGGCGTTTCACCACAAAAGGACTCAGTGACCTCAGGAAAGCGCTGGAGGATAAGAGCTTAGATGCGATATCGATCGCTACGCCGAATCACTGGCATTCGCTCATGACCATATGGGGCGCTCAGGCGGGCAAGCATGTCTATGTCGAGAAGCCGATGAGCCACGACGTGAACGAAGGGCGAATCGCTTTGGAGGCTCAGCGCAAGTATGGAGTTGTGGTGCAGCATGGTACCCAACGTCGAAGCAGCGAGTCGATCGCTGGTCTGCACGAGATGATCCAAGCAGGGCATTTCGGGAAGCTGAAAATTTCCTACGGCCTAGCCTGCAAGCCGCGCGACGGGATTGGCTTTCAATCGCCGGGAACTGCCCCTAAGAACTTGAATTGGAACCTTTGGAAAGGGCCGGCTATCATCGATTCCTATCACGCCAATCTTGTGCACTACAACTGGCACTGGTTCTGGCGCACGGGCAATGGGGAACTGAACAACCAGGGTACTCACCAATTGGATGTCGCTCGCTGGGCCTTGGACGAGGGGCTGACTCACCCAGTGCGGGCGATGGCGATTGGCGGGCGTTTCCAGTGGAAGGATCAGGGCGAAACGCCTAATACGATGTTTGGCATAGCGGAGTATCCGAATGGTCAGTACGTCTATTTCAATGTGCGCAATGTGGATTACGAGGGCTACCAGAGGCAGGTCGAGAATCACTATTACTTCGAAGACGGTGGAAAGATCATCAAGAACAAGTACTACGCCAAGGGCAGTTCCGAAGGCGAACCGATCGACATCAAGCCGGGCAAGGTAACTCCCGGGGGCAACTGGGGCAGCTTTATCGCAGCCTGTCGAGCGGGCGATCCTTCCATGGCCAATGGCGATGCGGCCGATGCCCACTACGGTTGCGTGCTGGGTCACTTGATGAACAATTCCTATCGCCTAGGTCGAGCTGTCCCGTTCAATAAGAAGGCAGGCAAATTCGGCGACAACGCCGATGCCGCCGAGCACTTCGGCAATTTGCATGACCTCATGGCGGATGGCGTCGGTCTCGCTAAGGACGGCGAGCAATACACGGTAGGCCCTTGGTTGGAATTCGATCCGAAAACGGAAACGCATACCGGCCGTATGGCAGGGCGAGCCAACGCGCTCTTGAAGGACGACAACAATCGGGGATTCAAGATTCCAAGTATAGGAAAGGTGTAGGCGCATCCGTTTAGCGGATATTTTGATGTCCCCCTCCGAACGAAAACCGAGCAGCTTCTATCGCTGGAACCGACAGTTGCACCTGTATTTGGGGATTGCGATCAGTCCGGTACTGTTGGTCTTCGCCGTATCCACGCTTTTTCTCAATCATGGAGTGAAGCCGAGTCCGAGCGAATCGAAGGAAACCGTTCCCTTGGTTCTACGCGAGGGGGTGGAGGGCCAGGAGCTCGTCGCGGATGTTCTGGATCAGCTTCAATTGAGGGGCGAGGTCATCGGCAATGGTCAGATTCGCAATGGCCGAACGACCATTCGCGTGGCTCGGCCTGGAGACGCCAAGTTCATCAATGTCGACTTTGAGAAAAGCGAAGCGTTGATTACCGAACGCTCGTTTGGGTTCTTGGATCGCTTGCGATACTTGCACTTGAATCCAGGCCCTCATAAATCGCCGTCTTGGTTCTTCTCGAAGCTCTGGGGGTGGGTTGCCGATTCGACGGTCTACCTGACGCTGCTGCTGACTCTCACAGGCCTGTACATGTGGGCGGTTCTGAAATCCGAACGCCGGTCAGGTCTGGTTGCCTTGGGATCAGGCGTTTTCGCATTCACGGCAATCCTCTACGCCTTGGTCGCCCTATGAGCTCGCGAAACTCCGTATTCGAGAAATGGAACAAGAAGATTCATATCTACTTGGGCTTAAGCATGCTTTTGTTTCTCTGGGTATTCGCTATCTCGGGGCTTTTTCTCAATCATCCCAAGTGGTTTGGCGGGCGGCCTGAGCGAAATACAATCGAGCAGAGCGTCGACATGCTCAGCGATGGCGACCAGCTTGCCAAGGCTCGGCATTTGATGGGGCAGCTCGACTTGGTAGGCGAGGCGATCTTTCGCGGCGCCCAGAAGGAGGGCCAATTCGTTTTCATCGCCATGCGTCCAGACGAGCGGACCTTCGTCAACGTCAACTTGGAGACCTCGATGGCGAAGGTAACCCACGTAACGGGCAACTTCGGTCAAATGATGGGCAATCTGCATACCTTTTCCGGAGTGCGACCCATCTGGGGCGAGCTCGAATCGACCCGCGATTGGCTGCCGACCGTGCTGTGGAGCTTGAGCATCGATGTTCTCAGCGTAGCAGTCATCATTCTCGTGGGCAGTTCGCTGTACATGGGCTTTCGACGTAAAGAGACGCGCATTCCGGCGTCGGTCTCTCTGTTTGTTGGAATTGCGGTCTGTTGGTTCTTTATCTGGGGGCTTGCCTGACCTTTGATGAAAATCTCCAATGAAACGCCCGAATATTTACAGATTAGCCTCTCGAAACGCGCGAGAATGGGCAATAGCTTCTCGTTTAGCGGCGCCAATTCAATCCTACCAAAACTCCCAAATAGAATGATCACAAAACGTCTTCGATCGATCTTTCGCATGACGCTGGCTGGGCAGGTTATCCTGCTGGCCGCAATCGCAGATGAAAAGAACCCGCATGCCGGACACGACATGCATGCCATTCTCGCTCAAGCGAAAGCTGCGGCGGCAAAGGCCCAGAAGCCGAAGGTTCGTGACGCTAAGCACGAAAAGACCGGGCAAGAAAAACCGGACGAGGATCCATCGTTCGCCCAGTACGCGATCTTAGGCGATACCTCGCCGCGCCCGGAGAAGACGAATCCCATGGATACGGCCCTGCCACTCGAACTGGAAAAAGGGGATAGAATCGCTCTGATCGGCAATACGCTTTTCGATCGCGACCGACTTTACGGATACTTCGAGTCGTTGATCCACCAGACCCATTCAGGCAAGGACTTGCGCGTGCGCACGTTGGCCTGGTCGGCAGACGAAGTGGATTTGCAGCCCCGCCCAGATAACTTCGGCGATTTGGATCAGCATCTGTTCGCCCAGAAGGCGGACGTTATTTTCGCGGCCTACGGATTCAATGAGTCCTTTGCCGGAATCGATGCGATTCCGCAATTCAAGGAGCGGCTCAGAAAGTTCGTCCGTCATACGAAATCGCATGCTTACAATGGATCGACAGGACCCAAGCTCGTCCTGGTGTCGCCCGTTGCCAATGAAAACGTTGAAGGCGTCAAGGCGGCCGATCTGAACAACGAACGGCTTGCAGCCTACACCGCCGCCATGGCGGAGGTCGCCAGACAAGAGAAGGTAGGCTTTGTCGATGTTTTCGAAGGCACCCGCTACGCCATGGACGATCCGAAGACGGATCTGACGTTCAACGGCGCTCACATGGTAGAGGAGGGGTATCGGGTTTTCGCCAAGACCGCATTCGAAAAGGCGTTTGGCGAAGAGCTGGCGCCTGAACCCAATGAACGGATACGCGAAGTCGTCGTCGAAAAGAACGAAACCTTCTTCTTCCGTTACCGCCCTTTGAATACATTCTACTACACGGGTGGTCGCAACAAGAGCTACGGCTACTTGGACTTCCTCCCGGCTATGCGCAACTTCGATATGATGGTCGAGAATCGCGATCAGCGCATCTGGGACTTGGCCGCGGGAAAGAGCGTGCCGGATCAAGTCGACGATTCGAATATTCCCGAAATGCCGCAAACGCATCAAGCGCGCGGCGCCAACGAGTATTTGAGCCCTCAGGACGAATTGGCGGCGTTCGATGTGGATCCGAGATTCGAAGTGAACCTCTTCGCTTCGGAAGAAGAATTTCCCGATATCGCCTGTCCCATTCAAATGCGCTGGGATTCGAAGGGTCGCCTCTGGGTGAGCTGCTCGACGACTTATCCGCATGTCTATCCCGGGCAGAAGCCGAGCGATAAGCTCGTCATTTTGGAAGACACGGACGGCGATGGGAGAGCCGATAAGAGCAGCGTGTTCGCGGACGATCTCCACATTCCGCTTAGCTTCGTTCTCGGCGATGGCGGGGTCTACGTTTCGGAAGAGCCGGATCTCGTATTTCTCAAGGATACCGATGGCGATGGAAAGGCGGATTTTCGACGCCGCATTTTCACGGGATTCGGAACGGAGGACTCGCACCACGCGCTGCACGACTTCACTTGGACCCCAGATGGCGATTTGCTCTTTCGGGAATCGATCTTCCACAACAGCCAAGTGGAAACGGTTTACGGCCCTATCCGGGCCAAGAACAGCGCTTGGTTCCGCTACCGACCTTCAACGCATCGCTTGACCACCTTCGGCGCTTATCACAACACAAATCCTTGGGGCGTTACCTTCGATGACTGGGGCAATCACGTGGCCAGCCATCCGATTTTCGCTACGGCCTTCCATGCGACGAATCCTCCGTATCCGGAGCAGCATCCGAGGGCCAACGGCATTCCCGCATACTCGGGCACCTGCGGTCATGAATTCGTCGATTTCGATTTCTGGCCGGACGAGCTGAAAGGCGGCTTCATTAAAGTGCGCTACAAGCCAAATAATCGCGTCGAGATCCACAAATGGGTCGAAAAGGAAGACAGCTTCGTCGAGGAGTATCAGAGCGATCTTATCTTTTCGCGCAATTTGAGCTTCATTCCGGTCGACATCCAATTCGGTCCACGCGGGGCCTTGTATGTCTGCGATTGGTACAACCCGATCAAGGGCCACGCTCAGTACTCGCTGCGCGACGAACGGCGCGATCGCAAGTCAGGCCGCATCTGGAGAATCGTTCCCAAGGGCGCCGAGCTTCAGGATCCTCCGAAAGTCGATGGGGCTTCGATTGCGGAATTGCTCGATCTGCTAAAGCGTCCGGAATATCGCTACCGCTATTGGGCCAAGCGCGAACTGCGCGATCGGGATCATGGCGAGGTCGAGAAGGCTCTGGATCGTTGGGTTCGCGAACTGGACAAGGGCGATCCTCGCTATCGACATCATCAAATCGAAGCTATCTGGCTCTATCGCGGTATCGATGCGAAGAATACGAAGCTGCTGGCGGAGCTGTTGGAGTCGGACAATCACCTGGCTCGAGCCGCCGCCACGCGACAGTTGCGGTATTGGTCTGATGATTTCTCCAATGGATCGGACTTGCTCATGGATCGAGCCAAGGACGATAGTGGCTTGGTGCGCATGGAGGCGGCGATCGCTGCTAGTTGGGTGGGCACTCCTGAAGCCTTGAATGCCGCGATCGAAGTGTCCAGGCGCCCAGCGGAGACTCACCTGAAGTACGCCATCGCTACGTCCTTCGGATCGGAGAACCTCTCGCGTCACTGGAAAGAGGACGAAGGCCGTTATCCGGAAGTAGGCGCGTTTCTGGAGAGATTCGAGCGCGAGTCTAACATCAAAGCGGGCGCATCGAAAGTAGGCGCCACGGAAGCGTCCTTCGATTCGCAGAAAGGCCTCGTGACCGTTGACATCTCCTGCGTTCCCGAGCGTATGCTCTTCACGGTTACCGAGTTCACGGTCAAGGCCGGCAAGCCCGTCAAGCTGACCCTCGAGAATCCCACCGCGACGCCTCACAATCTGGTGATCGTCAAACCGGGTACCGACGAAGCTGTGGGCATGGCGGGCAATCTCATGGCCGCAAGTCCCGATGGCTTGGCCAAGCATTTCGTGCCGGATTCGCCGGATGTGTTGTTCGCCACCAAGCTGCTCAATCCGGATACCAGCGAGACCTTGCGTTTCATCGCTCCCACCGAGCCCGGCGAGTATCCCTACATCTGCAGCTTCCCGGGTCACTGGACCATCATGCGCGGGGTGATGAAGGTGGAGCGGTAGGGCGATCCCGCTAAGCGGTATTGCCCAATCTATAGAACAGTCTTCGTCTTAATCTCCGACTTCGTCTTCTTCCGAGTTGAAGCAGGCTAAGATTAGGATTAGGACGAAGACGAAGCTGTAGTAGACCGAATATCCATGTCCATCCGCGTCCATCCGTGGTTTCAACTCTGCTCCACTTTTTTTGAAACCCGCCAGGGATTGGTCGCGTTGTCACTATTGGTTGCCCCTCCTCGCAATCGTTAGCAATGAAACTCAGACCCGTTTTTTATAGCCTTGGCCTTCTCTTGGTGGCCGCAGGGCATTCGCAAACTAGTTCCTCGCAACCTCGTACGCTCGCCTTGCCGGAAGTGATTTCTCTGGCTCTCGAGCAGAATTTGTCTTTGCAGCGCTCGGGCGTGCAGATCGAATTGCGCGAGAATGAGGTCGAATCCGAAAAGGCTGATTTCAGGCCCAATCTGACTGGTTCCGCGGGCGCGACTGTTCGCATGTCGGGCGATGGGCGCGATCCGATCTGGAAAACCGAGGAAACGAACGAGTCGGCAAACGGCAGCTTGAATTCGTCGCTGACGCTTTACCGAGGCGACGAGCAACAAGCCTCGCTGGAAGAGGCTAGGGCAAGCCTGGAGGCCAGTTTGAAGGATTTCGATCGCTCGCAGCAACAGATCCTCTTTCAAGCCGTGTCGCGCTATCTGGAAGCGGATTTGAGGCTCAAGGAGATCGACATTCAGACGGAGGAGCTTGCTACTCGAAAAGAGAATCTGGAACGCATCGAAGTCGATTACGAAAACGAAATTCGAATCTTCGCCGATGTGCAGCGTCAACGGGCTTTGGTCGCCGATAGCGAACGCCGCCTGGAACTGGCGAAACGGGCTTACGAAAGCAGTCTCTTTTTTTTGAAGGACCTGCTCCTTTTGCCTCCAAATATGAATATCGCTCTGGACTTGGAGGACGCCGATTGGCTCGAGCCGAGCAACATTGACGAGCCCTCTATCAATGAGAGCCTAGGGCGAATTCGCGAACGTCCCGACTTTCTCGCCCAAGAGTTTCGCTTGAAGGCCGCTGACGAGAGCATCCGCATCGCTCGCTCGGGAAGACGCCCAACGGTAACGGCTTCGGCCCGGCTGAGCACGAGCTACTCTGGCAACAATCCCTTCGGCAGTTTCGCGCAGCAGTATTTCGAGAATCAACCGGACATATCCGCAGGCGTTTCGGTGTCGGTCCCATTCTTCGATCGGCGCCGCACGGAAACGAATATCGTGCGATCCAAGCTGCAAAAGCGCCAGGAGGAGCTCGATCTTCGCAACCTAGAACAAACCGCTGAGACGGACTTGAGACTAGCGGTCCTGAATTTCAACTCGGCCCGATTCCAATTGGCTGCATCGCAGGAGCAATTGAGCTCGGCGGATCTCGCTTTGGAAGCGGAGCAAGCGCGCTACGAAGCGGGCGCTGCGACCCTTTTGGACGTCAACAGTTTGCGATCCGATCGACTGGACGCGGCCGTATCCGTAGAGGAGTCGCGTTTCGACCTCTTTATCAGTCGACTGGAAGTTTCGTTCCAAGATGGGACGATCGAAGATTTCCTGCTCGAGCAATTGAACACGAATATCCCGGAATTGGAGTAACATTCTATGAAGACGAAACTGATTTTAACGCTTCTTGTCGTCGGCGCGGCCGGCTATGGCGGCTATCGCTATTTCGGAGGCGAGAAGGAAACCGAATCGACGGAACCCATCTACAATTTCGCCAAGATCGAGCGGAAGACGATTCAGAATATGGTATCTTCTACCGGCACGCTCAGCGCTCGCGAGCTGGTCGAAATCGGCTCTCAAGTGTCGGGCACAATCGAAGAGGTCTTGGCGGACTTCAATGATACCGTAGAAGCAGGTCAGCTGATTGCCGTCATTGACCCATCGGTACTCGATGCCCAGGTCAAAAGTTCGGAGGCGGATTTGATGCGGCAGCAGGCGAACTTGAGAAGAGCGAAGATCGACTACGAACGCTTTAAGCCAGTCAACGAGAAGGGCTTCCTGTCCGGAAAGGACTTCCTCCCCTATGAGATCGCATTGCAAACGGCAGAGGCGAGCGTGCTCAGCGCGGAAGCCTCGCTGGAGCGAATCAAGCGAAGCCGCAGCTATGCCGAAATCAAGGCGCCGATTAGTGGGGTGATCATCGACCGGAACGTCGAAAAAGGACAGACGGTCGCGACGAGTTTTAACACGCCTCGGTTGTTTATCATCGCTGAGGATCTAGGCCTCATGGAAATTCTGGCGAACGTCGACGAAAGCGACATTGGACAGATTCAGCAGGACCAGGAAGTGCGTTTTACGGTAGCAGCCTATCCGGAACGCAATTTCACAGGCGTTGTCACCGAGATCCGACTACAGCCGCAAGTAGTGCAGAACGTCGTCAACTATACCGTTGTCGTTGAAACGGAAAATCCGCGTCGGCTGCTTTTGCCGGGTATGACCGCTACCTTGGATTTCGTCGTCGAGGAAGTTGAAAACGTCGTATCCGTACCCGCGTCAGCGCTGTCCTTGAAAATGGATGACGCCATGATCGCCAAAATGGCGGAGCGACGTGAAGAATTTCAGGCCCGTCGGCAGGCTGCGGGCGGGGGCGAAGGTCGCCAACGAGGTGAAGGCGGCGAGGGTCGTCAGCGCGGCGAAGGCGGCGGTGGTCAACGGGGCGAAGGTGGCCGATTCGCGAGTCCGGGAGCGGTCTTCGGCGGCGCAGGCGGCGGCGAACGCGGTGGAGGCGGACGAGGCGGCCCTGGAGGCGGCGGTGGACGCCGCAATATCGCGACGCTCTGGTATTTGGATGAAGCGAAGGAACTGCAGATGCTGCCAGTGAGAACGGGCGTAAGCGACGGTCTGCTGACGGAAGTGACGCCACTGCAGGAAGGCGAGGAGCTTGAGGGGAAAGAGATTATTTCCAAGGTACTCACGCCATCGGCCAATCCTCAGCCCACCAATCCTTTTGGAGGACGAGGGGGCCTTGGCGGCTTTGGTGGCGGCGGTCGCGGTCCCGGAGGCGGCGGTCGCGGGCGTTTCTAGGATAGAGCAACGGGTTCGCTATGGCTGAAGTAATACAGACCTTCGATCTGAAGAAGACCTATCCGCTGGCGGAGCCGGTTCACGCCCTGCGCGGGGTCAATTTAACCGTGAGCCCGGGCGAATTCGTTAGTATCATGGGAGCCTCGGGTTCGGGCAAATCGACCTTTATGAACATCATCGGCTGCCTGGATAAGCCGACCGAAGGAACGTACCACCTCGATGGAACGCCGGTTGGCGAATTGTCGCGCAACGAGTTGGCGGAGATTCGGAATGAGAAAATCGGATTCGTCTTTCAGGGCTTCAATCTGCTTTCGCGAACGTCCGCTCTTGAGAACGTAGAGCTTCCGCTGGTTTACCAACGCAAGGGTCTCTCGAAGGTGAAGCCGAAGGTCAAAGCGGCCGAGTGTCTCGAGCGAGTTGGCTTGGGCGATCGGATGGATCACTACACGCAACAGCTTTCTGGCGGACAGCAGCAGCGCGTGGCCGTAGCGCGAGCCTTGGTAAATGACCCCGCTCTGATTCTGGCCGACGAGCCTACCGGGAATTTGGATTCGAGGACGTCGCTGGAAATTATGGGTCTTTTTCAGGAACTGAACGATCAAGGCATCACGATCTTGCTGGTCACGCACGAGCCGGACATTGCGATGTTCACCAAGCGTTGCGTGGAGATGAAGGACGGCTTAATCGTTCGCGATACGCCGATCGAGGAACGTAGCGATGCTCGAAAGGAGCTGGATCAGTTTTCAGGAGTGATAGGACTATGAAGTTTTTCAAGCTACTCGCGATTGCCCAGAGCAGTCTGTTGAAGAATCGTACCCGAAGCGTCCTGACGATGCTTGGCATCATTATCGGAGTGGGAGCGGTTATCGTCATGCGAGCGATCGGCGATGGCGCTCAACAGAATATCGAAGAACGTATCAACTCGCTCGGTACGAATTTGCTGATGATTCGTTCGAGCTCCAACTCCTATGGCGGCGTTCGACGCGGAGCGGGGAGCTCGCGAACCTTGTACATCAAGGACGTGGATATTATCCGGGAGCAGTGCTCGTTGGTTTCAGCGGTTTCCGGCATCGTCAACGTTCAGGGTCAAATCATTGGAGGAGGCACGAATTGGGCCTCCCAGGTCCAAGGCGTCGGTCCGGAGTACTTGGAGATCAAGAGCTGGGAAGTGGAAGACGGGATGATGTTTACGGAACGCGACATGCGAGCCAAAACCAAGGTCGCGGTTCTGGGCGCCTCGGTTGTGGAAAACCTCTACGGCGGGGTGAGTCCGATTGGTCAGACCATTCGTATCCAGAAAACTCCTTTTAAAGTAATCGGCGTCTTAGCGGCCAAGGGACAAGGCTCAGGAGGTCAGGACCAGGACGATATCGTGTTGGTGCCCCTCACATCCGCAGCCTTCCGACTGCGAGGCGATTCGCAGTATGTGAGTCAGATCTACGCGAGCGCTGCGACGGTCGAGCTAATGGATGCGGCGAAGGAGGAAATCACTCAGACGCTGCGACAGGCCCACAAGCTTATAAATGGGCAGGATGACGATTTCAGCATCCGCAGTCAGTCCGAGCTGACCGAGGCGTTCACTTCGACTACAGAAACGATGACCACTTTTCTGACGATCGTGGCGGCGGTATCGCTCTTAGTAGGAGGCGTAGGCATCATGAACATCATGTTGGTGTCCGTGACGGAGCGTACCCGCGAAATCGGCATACGCGTCGCGGTGGGGGCCCGGAGCATGGATGTCTTAACCCAATTTCTGATCGAAGCCGTTGTGCTCAGCGTGGTCGGGGGCGCCATCGGTATCGCTCTGGCTTACGGCGTGTGCGACATCATGGAAAGCAAGTTCGGCATGACCACGATCGTCAAATCCTGGATCATCGCCGTATCGCTTGGCGTTTCCGCTTTGATCGGAATCGTATTCGGACTCTATCCGGCCTTCATGGCCTCGCGCCTCGATCCAATCGATGCCTTGAGGCACGAGTAGAACGCCAAACGTCTTCGTCTTAATCTTTGTCCTCGTCTTAGTCTCGGATCCATACTGAGGGACAAAGACTAAGTTTGAGACGAAGACGAATTGAGGAATCGCCTAAGCGCTCGCCCGAAGAGCAAATGAAGGTAGGGCAATCCCGCTTAGCGGGATGCCGCGTAAGTAGAGCCTCTTCTTCTGCGGCGGACTGGGGACAGTCTCGCCCTACCTGATCAAGCGAACTACTTCAAGTAGCGGTCGTTGAGGCGCTTGGTCGACCAGAGCAATCCGCGGGTGACGAGATCCAGGTAGCGATCGTCGGCTACGGTTTCGTCATAGTGACCGATCGTGGTGCTGAAGACGCGTGTACCGTTGTAATCGTTGGTCCAAATGACCACGGCTTCGTCGTCGCGAGCCGGCTGCATTTTGCCGTTTTTGGCCTTTCGCTCGGGAACGTGCTGGAAACCCGTAGCCAGAGCCTTGGCGGTGGGATGAATCGTGACGTTGTTATAGAGCTCTTCAGGGCCCGTGGCCCATTCTTTCCATTCCGAGACGATGGGGTTGTTTTTGCGCGTCACTTCGATGGCGATTGGCTCCTTCGGTCCGTGACCGCTCGAGTGAATGCCCAAATAGTCGAACCAGAGGCTGCGGTCCGTACCCGACTCTGCGGCGACCTTGTGATCGCCAACGCGGTAGCTGTGCATGGCGCAGTGGAGATTCACCCCAGGCACTCCGTTTCGATGCGGGGCGAGTACGTCCTTGATCGTCGCTACATCGCTCATCTTGGCGGCGCATTCGTCGTGGATGATCACATCGAATCCGTCGGCGTAGTTTGGGTTGCCGTAGATCGCCAAAGGCGGATTGGTCGATTTGTCGTCGGTGTGAAACTGAGTGACCTCTACATGGGCTCGCTCTTCGAGGCCTTTCTTGAGGATCTCCTTTTGCGTGGCATACGAATGGCAGCAGCCACCGGTAATCAAGAGAACCTTGAGGGGCTTGGGGGCCTTTCTCTCCTGGGCCGAGAGATGGGCTCCGAATAAGAGGGATGCAGCCGCGAGGGCAGCGAAAAGCGAGCGAGCGATAGTGTTCATAAGCTTGTGATTGAGTAGGCGTGTATTGCGAATCGAAGAGTATTACCGCGCTAGCCTAAGCTGAGGACAACCACGAAAATGCGATTCGCTGTCGCGAAACGGTTTCAAAGGATACGGGATTGCCTAATCAGAAAGCCCTGACAAGTGTCGATTCATGTCGTTTCACCCCTCTCGTAGCCCCTTAATTGCGCTCGCAGTCTGCGCAGCGTCGATCTTCGCAACCTGCTCCTTTTTGAAGAGCGATTCGACCGCAGAAGCCATTCCTTTCGCCGAAAATGGGGGCATGAAAATGCTCTACGACAACCGGCAATACCCGCAGGCCGTCGCGGTGGATGAGAAACTGCATCTGGTCTGGCGCGATGCACAGGGCATCCCGTTCGCCAGCAGCTACGATTTGCGCGATCGGACGCTTACGGAACCGGTGGATTTGCTGTCAGGCTATGAATCGGACCTGGATCCGAAACGGGTTCTCAATGACCATCACTACGCACCTGTAATTTGGACCGATAATATGGGTCACCTGCATGTTCTTTATGGCTGCCACCGCACGCCGGGAGTGCACTTGATCTCTAAGCGGCCAGGCGATTCGAGCGAATGGCGTCGCGGGATGGATATTGCCGAATCGATTTCCTATCCGAAACTGCACCGAATCTACGATGGCAAGACGCTCATGTATTCTCGCTATTCAGGACATTTGGGCTTTTGGCTGTATCACATTTCCAACGACGGTGGCCATACATGGGAGAATGGTCGGGAACTGATTAATTTGACCGCCGCTCCTCAGGATGGAGCGCATGCGGCCTATGCCGGCTCCTACAACACCACGGCCATCAGCGCGGATGGAAAGCGTCTCCATGTGGCCTTTATCTGGAAAGTGGAGGATCCTGTCTTCAATACGCGATATCAGGCCTATTTGAACGATCACGCTCAGCGCTATAACCTCTACTACCTTTACGTCGATCTACCGAGCGGCGAGGCCTTCAACATCGATGGCGAGCCGCTTGAATTGCCGCTGCGCAAATC
>Ga0066825_10000218_pt1 | contig 19388 bp, 18 predicted proteins | sample ETNtaG_6_FD_65608 | JGI IMG/M metagenome (GOLD analysis project Ga0066825, IMG submission 65608) | Marine microbial and viral communities from oxygen minimum zone, Eastern Pacific Ocean - ETNP201306SV45 | ecosystem: Environmental > Aquatic > Marine > Oceanic | place: Pacific Ocean: Eastern...
ATACGCAGGTTGAAAAAGGTGTTTAATTCAGGGCTACATTCGAAATGAGAGAAATCAACCTACTTTCAGGATATCCAGAGCCATCTTCTCCAAGATATGTTGGGGCGGATATACGAACTATAGAGAACAGAATCGCTGCCTCATCCCGAGGAAAAGAATTCTTTGATGGCGCTCGAGACAACGGTTATGGAGGATACCGTTACGATGGTCGGTGGAAGCCGATCGTAAAAAACATGTGCAAGGAATATTCCCTAACCAACGATTCCTCCATTCTTCAAATTGGCTGTGAGAAAGGATTTGTGCTCCATGATTTTAAGGAGTTTTTGCCCGGAGCAAAAATCGCCGGAACTGAATCCTCTGAATATGCAATCGAGAATGCCATGGATGATGTGAGGGAATCCATCGTTTACAGTGACATTGATAAACTGCCATTTGCCGACCAAGGATTTGATTTGGTGATCGCCGTAAACATAGTCTACACTAAGAATTTAAATGGCGTAATCGATTGCCTTAAAGAAATTGAACGCGTCAAGAAGTCCCACAGCTTCATCACGCTGGGCTCCTACGAAAATCTTGAGGAGAAGCAGCTGTTCGAATGGTGGACCCTTTTAGGGGCAACGGTTTTGCATCGCAAAGACTGGATTTCAGTTTTGACGCACACAGGGTACACAGGAGACTATAGATTTACCGACTCAAAAACACTAAATCTCAAAAAAGGACCATGACGGCCCAACCTGTTGAGGCTCAAAGAGCTTGGATATGAATGCACGAGGCATAAAGCGACTGGCGATTAAACCTTTTAAGCTGATCTGGCATTATCTTCAGCGGCCTTGGATTAAGAGAGATTCGAGCAAACTGGTCGTATTCTATGATTGGAAAGCATCTGCGCCGCCGAGCTTTCATGGTGTGTATTTTGCCGGTGAGGTGGAAAGACTGATTCAGCGCAATGATTATAAGTCAGTGACCATCATTTTCGTTCCAGCAGAAAATGACAGAACGTCAGTAAAGGAATGTCGTGAAAAAATTAACACTGACGATGCTGATAAGCATGAATGGAGGCTTCGGAATCTTGTGTTACCTGCGCTTTCTTTGCTCTCAGTCCGGCCAGAAATTTTTGTGTGCAGAACACGGAATCAGGCTCGTACTTTATTGCGGACAATACCTGGAGATGTTGCCCCAAAACACTATGTGCTCAGATTGCCCGATCGAATTGAGCGAGGGTCAGTGCTTATAAACCGATCGAGTGAGGAGATTCGGGGCCTGCTGCAACCTTCTGACTCCGCAGATTTTTATGCGAGATCGTGGCTAAATGAGCGACTGACTCCACCCAATGCGATATGTTTAACATTGAGAGAAATGACCTTTGCAACCACGAGAAATACTTCTCGCGATGAAATGCTAAAAATAGCTGTCTACCTGCAGGATGAGGGCTATTCGCCATTCTTTATCCCGGATACGGAGTCGAAAAATATTGTGGAATTGGCTCAGGTTGCCCCCGTTTATGAGGCAGCGGCATGGAATTTCGAGCTGAGGGCAGCGGCGATGCAACAATCAGCCCTGTGTGTGCTTGGGTGCAATGGCCCTGCCGTGCTCCCTGTTTATTTGCCCGACTGTAATTGCATGATATTCGGAATCATTGACCACGCTTGCGGACAGACTCTCCCATGGATAATGGATCATTTCGGATTAAATGAATCACTCGAAGGCAATTGGCTGGGCTCCGGACATCAACAGTTTGCCGATCCGATCAGCCTTGAATTGTTTAAGACGCATTTCAAAGAATTCATTAAAAAAGGTTGGGTTAAAGCTCCTGCATGATTATGGGAACGAGTGTGCACATTGACGATCTAATAGAATTGAAAGGGGTGACGTATGTATCTGGAAACTTCAATGTCATCCACCCCGGTCATTTGCGATTGCTCCGCTTTGCCAAGGAATGCGGGGAAGTATTGGTAGTGGGTGTAAATAGTGATTTGCGTGCTGGTAAAGCTGCATTAGTGAGCGAGTCAGATCGATTGGCGGGAGCACTGGCCAACACATATGTCGACCACGCATTCATCCAGAATGAATCTATGGAGTCTGTTGTCAGGAAGCTGAAGCCTGCAATAGTCGTCAAGGGCAAAGAACACGAGGCGTGGGAGAACCCGGAGATTGAGGCGTTGGAAGAGTATGGGGGGAAACTCCTCTTTTGTTCGGGGGATTCTCATCTCAGTTCTGCTGATCTGTTAAGAGGAGAGCAGGAGGCAAGCATTCAATCTCTAATTCCACGTGGCTTGAAGTACAGGGAGCGTCACCACATTGAAATCAATGAACTCAGCTCTCTGGTCGGTTCTTTTAATGATCAAAGGGTGTGCGTGGTAGGTGACTTGATCGTAGATGAATATGTATCATGTGAGCCGGAAGGAATGTCTCGGGAAGAGCCAGTGATGGTGGTATCTCCCGTCGCTGAGCGGAGGTTTATCGGAGGAGGGGCAGTTGTTGCAGGACACGCAGCAGGTTTAGGGGCGGAAGTGACATATTTTAGTGTGCGAGGAGATGATGAAGTTGGTGTTTTTGCAGAAATGGAACTCGATAAATTAGGAGTTCGATACTCCATAGCAGTTGACTCAAGTCGGCCATCAACACTGAAGCGCCGATACCGAGTGGACAACAAATCATTACTACGGGTAAATCGGTTTCGAAAACATTCAATCTCGAAGGGGGTTCAAAATGAACTAATGGATATCTTGCAGCCACAATTGAAGGACGCGAACCTATTAATTCTGGCAGATTTTAATTATGGCGCGTTACCCAATGAGTTTGCGGATAGGTTGATTGCCGAGGCCCGTAAATCAGGTGTATTCGTGGTTGCAGACAGCCAGTCCTCTTCACAACTTGGGAATATCGGGCGCTTTCAAGGAGTGGATTTGGTGACGCCCACCGAGCATGAAGCCAGAGTCAGCTTACATGATTCAGATTCTGGGCTGGTTGTGTTGGCCGAAAATATACGAAAGCAAACACAGGCCCGATATGTTTTGTTAACATTAAACCAAGCCGGACTCCTTATTCACGCTGAGTCAGGAGATCCTTGGGCTACAGATAAGCTGCCAGCATTCTGCGCTAATCCGGTTGATGCAGCAGGCGCCGGTGATTGCATGATGATCACCTCGGCGTTGGCAATGGGAGTGGGAGGGAGTATTTGGCAAGCCGCATTTATGGGGAGCGTTGCGGCGGGGGTTCAAGTAAGTCGCTTGGGCAATCGGCCGATTTCCCAAGGGGAACTCCTTACGGCTGTGGGATTGCTCCAATGAAAGCCATTCTTTTAGCAGGCGGGATAGGTTCTCGCTTACGTCCCATCACCGCCACCATTCCCAAATGCCTGGTGCCCATCCATGGTCAGCCGCTTTTGGACATCTGGCTGGAACAGCTGGCCGCGCATGACATAGGGCCTTTTTTGGTCAATACACATCACCTTCCGGAGAAGGTTGAGCATTATGTCGAGCATAGTCTCTACCGGGAGTCCGTTACTCTGGCCCATGAGCCTCAACTGCTTGGCACCGCGGGGACGGTGTGGGCCAACCGGGAGTGGATTGGTGATGAGCCATTCATGCTCGTGCATGCGGACAATTATTGTTTGTGTGATTTTGGCTCCTTTATAGAGTTCCATCGCCTAAAACCGCCTGATGCTCTGATGACCATGATGACGTTCCAAACAGATACCCCCGAATCATGTGGAATTCTTGAAATGAATGATGCTGGAGTGGTGGTGAGGATGCACGAGAAAACCAAAAATCCTTTAGGGAATACGGCTAATGCAGCTGTGTATATCATCGATCCCAGTGTATTTACCATGGGTGACTTTCTGTGCAACCCACCTTCAGATTTCAGTGTGGAGGTGATCCCCAAATTGCTGGGAAGAATTGTTGCTTGGGCAAACACGGGGTATCACGAGGATATCGGAACACCTGAAACCTATCAGAAAGTCAACAGTGCTGAAGTTATAATTAGCCGATGCAGAGGCTCATGATGAGGTTTCTTTTTTACAATAAGGGAAAGATTAGAAAATACCGGTCCCTATTCATCCAAAGGGGAGCAGTTGACAAAGTAGTTATGCACTTTACCTCGTAAGCTAAAAGAATCTTATGATTAGGGGAAAAGTTTGAGACGTTATTGCTATCCCGTTATTTTACTCAGTTGAAATTTTAAGAGTTGTGTCTGAGTTATATAAAATCTTTGATAAGGAACGATTAGATAATGAATGAGAATCCGTTGAGGGAAGTTTGGAAAGAGATTGAAGCCACAGGGGCCGCACCAATTGGAATTACAAACGTAAGTGAGTTAGGTTTAGCTGATTTAAAGAATCTCGTTGGAGATGAAAATTACATGGAACTCAGAATTCTGTGTGAAAGAATGTACGCGGGCGAGGCTTTTATAGTAAGGAACGCGGCGCCCCTAAAATTAAAAGAGGTAATGCGTCAATTGGCAGACGATTACGGCAAGAATCGTGAGCCGGAGTTCCACAAAATGCTGGATGGGTGTCCCAATTTTCACCGGATAATTGATCCTGAAATAACAAAAAAATATAGCTTATATGCGATAAAGCATTCGTTTTATTTCTATAATTGGAATGTTAACACTGAACTTGAAAAGCAGTTTAAAGATCTAGTCTATGATCATTGGCGATATATAAAGTTCGTGGCAGGTAACGGGCTAACAGAATATGAATCTAACATTCCGAGCCAGGGGCAAATTGATCGATTGCAAATTATTAATTACCCTCGCGGCGGCGGGGAGCTTCGTGAACATGAGGATCCACGGAAGAATCAGAGGATTGTTTCCGGCCTGATCATGAGCAAGCTAGGAGAAGACTTCGAAACTGGAGGATTTTATTTTAGAACTGCTGGCGGTGAAAAAATTAACGTGGAAGAAAAATTAAATATTGGTGATTCCGTGATGTTTTACGGTTCTATAAGGCACGGGGTAGAACCGGTTGATCCCGAACACGCATTAGATTGGGACCTTAATGTGGGGCGATGGTTTATAGGAATGTTCGTAAATGATAGCGATCATGTGCGAGACCGTGTGACGGCATATGATGTTACAGAAAGCGTCAAATTTAAGAAATAGAACGCGAGGTAAAAATGTCAAAAGAAGCAAATTATACAGATATAAATTTACATAAAAAATACCATCAAGATTTGGTGTTCAACTATTCTGAATACCCAACCAAGGATCATTGGAGTTTTGATTTTGCAAGCGAAGATTTTAAGGAAGGGATTTTAGATTGGTTTCCAAAAAACAAAGACAAAAAAACTTTTTTTTACGTCCACATACCTTTTTGTGAGCAGCTTTGCTATTTTTGCACCTGTAGTAAGATTATAACAAGAGACTATAATCAAGTTTCTGAGTATTTAAAATATCTATATAAAGAAATAGACTTATTGTTCGAATTTTTATCTAAGTCTAACATAGAGCTAAATGTTGGGACTGTGTTTTTTGGCGGTGGTTCTCCGACAATATTGAATAAGGATGATTTGGTGAGTTTGGTCACCAAGTTGCGCGGTTTATTCGATTGGACAAACGTCGATTATTTCACGGTCGAAACTGATCCTCGGCGAGTTGATGAGGAACGCTTGATTTTTAATCATGAGGAATGTGGCGCAAACCGGATTTCATTTGGCATGCAGGATTTGGATCCAGAAGTTCAACGCCGTGTTAACAGAGTCCAGCCAATTGAGCTGTTTGAGAGTATTTTGACCGATCGTGTCCGCGGGTATTATAAGGAGATAGCAGTTGACTTATTAATTGGTCAGCCGGGGCAGACGGTCAAATCAATGAGGGCGACCTGCGAGGGTATTATAAAGATTAAACCAACTTTAGTTCAGTTATCTTTGATGGCTTACAAGCCTTGGGTTGCTAAGCAGCAGTTACAGATGGTTGCCGAAGGTCCTTTACCCGACTTCTTTGAAAGGAAACAGTTGCTGGCTGTCATTCACGAAGAATTGCAGAAAGCAGGTTATATTCGAACAGGTTTTGAGTGTTACTCCCTGCCGGGAAGTCCGATGACACAAGCGTTTGAGAAAGGGGAGTCGCATTATGGGGCTTCGGGCCACCAGCCAGGCGGTAAGGTTAATTTCTTGTCAGTGGGAAGCTCGTCGATGTCAAATCTCGGCCAAGATTATTATGCGCAAAATTTCTACGATTTAAAATCATACAAAAAATCTCTCGAAAAAGGAAATCTACCAACCTTCCGCGGCATGAAATTATCCGAAGATGATAAAGTGCGGCAACACGCTACGCAACAGATACGAAGTTACTTTTGCTTAGATTACGAAAACTTCAGAGAAATGTATGACATTGATTTCAAAAGTTATTTTAAAGATGAGATTGATTATCTTCAGGAATTTCAGTCGGACGGGTTGTTGGTGATTGAAGATAAAAGGATTGTTCTGACTGAAATTGGGCGTGATTTTGTGCAGACAATAATGAATGTATTTGATAAGTACGATCCGCCAGGTAAGACCATGGCGGAGAGGTTGGAAGTTGTCAAAATTGCAAAGGAGTTTCAGCGAGGTGTGCAAGCGCGTATTGAGCAATGAATTATAGAGATTTTTCCGACACTGGATGGAGGGTTAGTGAAATTGGGTTGGGATGTTGGCAGATTGGGTGGTGTTGGGGAGATGTTTCGGATGAAGACGCAAGAAAGATACTCAAGGCTGGGCTGGATGAGGGAGTTAATTTTTTCGACACATCTGACACATATGGTGACGGCCGGAGCGAGCGTTTCATTGGGGAAATTATTAATGATACTAGGGAAAGTATACACGTTACGACAAAGCTTGGACGTAGGATTAGAGGCACCAATTATCCAAGAGGGTACAAGCACTATCCAATCGAAGAGTTTGTAAACCGTTCTCTTTCTAATTTGGGTGTTGAGACTATCGATTTGCTGCAAATGCATTGCCCTCCAATAGAAGTGTTGAGAAGGCCTGAAACTTATGAATCTCTCGATAGCTTAGTGAAAAAAGGGAAAATAAGGTTCTACGGAGTTAGTGTATACAATTTAAGTGAGGCGGTATTGGCATTAGAAAACCCAAATATAAAAAGTGTCCAGTTAGTATTTAATATTTTTCGACAACAGCCAGCAGAGTGGTTTTTTAAACTCGCTAAAGAAAAAAATGTGGCACTTATTGCAAGGGGGCCATTGGCTAGCGGCCTTCTCAGTGGTGAATTCAAGGAGGGTACTAAGTTCGCTGAAAACGATCACCGTAACTATAATAGAGATGGGAGCGCATTCGATATCGGTGATACTTTCTCAGGGGTAGACTTTGAAAAAGGGCTAAAAGCAGTAAGTGAAATCAAAAAACTACTTCCACCCAACGTCAGTTTGTCTCAATTGGCCCTGAAGTGGATATTAATGCATGAAGATATTACCGTCACCATTCCAGGAGCCGTGACTTCGTCACAGGTGATTTCAAACTCACGGGCCTCAGGCTTGGATTGCCCACAAGATTTGCTGGATGCTATTCGTGGCATTTACGACCAGTATATAAAACAAGACGTCCATGGAAGATGGCAATAACCTAGTATGAAATACAGTGTTCTTCCTGGGGCAGACCTTCGTCTGAGTAAATTGGCAGTGGGATCCATGACTTTCGGTGAACAAACCTCACGCTCGGAGACTTTTGATATTTTAGACGAGGCAATAGCAGCGGGAATTAATCTCATTGATACGGCTGAAATGTATCCGGTCTACCCTCGCCTGGAGACGTTTGGCGACTCTGAGCGCCTGATAGGGGATTTTGTACGGCTGCGAGGTTGTCGTGACAAAGTGGTAGTAGCTACCAAAATTGCTTCATGTAATGAGATTGGAATTGGTGCCAGCCGCCTAAAATGGATAAGGGGAGGCGGTCAGTCATTGCGATTTGACTTTAAAAACTTATCTACCGCTGTCCACGACAGCTTAAAACGGCTCCAAATGGATTATATAGATATAATCCAACTGCACTGGCCAGAAAGAAAAGTTCCATTAACCGATAGCATTGACTACGAATACAATGAAGGTGAGGAATCATGGACTCCTTTTGAGGAAGTCTTAGGTAGTTTAGGCCGCCTAATAGACCAAGGTCTTGTAAGATTCGTGGGAATTTCTAATGAGACTCCCTGGGGGTTAAGCAAGTATTTGAACTTGGGCTTATCAAATGAGTTGCCTAGGCCAGCACTAACCCAGAACTCCTATAATCTTTTAAATAGGACCTTTGACGCAGGGCTGGCTGAAATATCGTTAAGAGAACAGTGCCCACTGTTGGCCTATTCACCTCTTGCTGGCGGGCGTTTAACGGGAAAATATCTTAATAATGCTAGACCTGATGGGGCGCGTTACTCTGTTTGGCCAGGACCTGATGGGAGATACCACAATCAAGGGGTTAATGAAGCCATAAGTAAGTATTCAGAAATCGCCGCCCGTTATAACTTAACTCTTACAGACATGTCATGGGCCTTTGTTCTCTCAAGGCCCTTTATTGCGAGTATGATCTTAGGCGTTAAGCATAAAAGTCAGCTGCAAAAAGCGTTGGCATCTATAGATGTTCGGATATCTGAGGAGCTGAAGTCAGAAATCGATTTAGTACACCAGTCCAATCCAAACCCCGCAATAACTGGCGTTTTGAGTCATAGGATTGAGTAGTATTATTTTAAAGGCGCTATTATGAATCAAAAACAGAATCAATTATCCAGAGAGGGGTACTGCATTTAAACTTTTCCGCCGAAATTAAAGGAATATTTAATGTCCTACATATATAAATATCGCAGTAGATCGGGAATTATAAATGACGATAGAAACATTGAAGATAGCATTTTAAGCATGCCTGATAGCGAGTTCAGTAATCGGTTTACAAAGGTATTCCGATTTTTCCGAAACGAACAAGCCACACGTGTCCTTCGATGGGCAAAAAAAGAAATCGAGCCTATATTAGATTCACATATAAGTATAAATAAAATTAGACTATTGGAAAAAAGTGATAAATTAGGCGTATCGACAGGCAATTCGCTACAATTTATCCCTGGAAGTCATCATGAAAATATCCCAGGTTCTTTAGTTGAGACGAATTACGGGTTGCGCCCAAAAATAGATCAAGAGTGGTTAGAAAAAAACAATTTCAGATTCAAAAAAATAGAGAGGAATAATGAGGTTTCATGCATACTCTTTCATGACAAACTGGTTCATAAGGGCGTAATCAACACTGAATCAAAAATTAGGTTCTCAGGCGAATTAATGCTGCTGGCGGCAAGGAAAAATTAGTTGTCTTTAGTAGATTTAAATACTGCGCAACTGAAGTTGCTTGCGTACCCGGGCAATTCCTTAATCAAGACAGTTGAAGACATGAATATTTTCCATGTTCTAGTTCAGTTCGAATCCCGGAATAACCTGTGTTGTGATATATGGAGAGAAGTGGACATATGCAATTAAACAAAACGATAAGAAGTGGCGCGGGGTTTGACGTCGTTGAACCTTCGGATATGACGACTTTGTGCGATTTTCGAGATGAACTCCTAAAAAGAACTGGAGCAAACAGTTTAGACGATCTTCGCGGGAAGGTTAGCCAAATGCCAAATTCGGAAGTTAACCAGACTATGGTTAACTTACTGGGTTTTACAGAGGCTTCAAGTCTGATTGCCACGGCATTTAGCTCTACTATAAAGGCACTATGCGGTGATCAATTACTGCTTCAACGTCGAGCAAATATCATCATGAATTTGCCGGGAGAAAACCAACGGCGCCAATGGCCACACTATGAGATGATGTCAGGAATTTCTCCGACCACTTTCACGTTATGGATGCCGCTGCATGATATTGATGACGACGCAGGTATATTCTATGTAGAGAAAGAAGAGTCAAATCACATAATGCGTGAGGAATACTCTAGAGGGCTTGTAAATAGTCCCCAAATAACTGAATTGCTTGGGGACAGGACTCCGTCTCGGCTCAAGTATGGCCAAGCCATTGCCTTTAATCCATTTATAATTCACGGAAATGTAGCGTTTGTTTCAAAACTCGCCAGAATCGCAGTCAGCATAAGATTCCAAAGCATAAGTGATCCAATCCACCAAAAAAATACGGATTATTTCAAATCGTTCTACCTCTAGAATCCCCCTTTATGTCAATCGCAAGTGTAACCACGGATATCAATATGGGGCCTTACAAGATCCCCAGTAATGCACAGAATATGGTTATGAATAATTTTGCACAGAGGATGAATAAAAAAATAGAGATAGTGATTCCAGAACCGATACTTAGCGACAAATTAGCCACTACGCAATGGCTACATGAAGAGTTTTGTTTTACAGATATATTTCTCTGCACAATTTATCAACTCCCAAAATTAGAAACCGACATTCAAAAACTATTCGAAAACTTGTCCAGTGTTGAAATTTATTTTGCGATAGAAGGGATTAATGGTAAAGGTGTGAAGTTTTTGGAAGATTGTTTCAAAGAGAGAGATTTGTTTGCACAAATGGACGTTATTCCCGAATCTGACTCAAATTGGCCAGACCTTTATCAACGGTTAAAAAAGTCATCTGTTTGAGTGGGTGCGAAGGAGCGCTGCGCCCCAGAATTAAAAGATGCCATGCGCCAGTTGACTGACGATTACGTCAAGAGTCGTGAAGCCAAGTTTCACAAAATGTTGATGCGTTTAAAAATTTCCACAACTAAATGAGAATCGACAAAGAAAATCTTCATCTCAAGTTTTACACAGAAAATAAGATTTCACCGGTACGTCAAGATACAGGCCTATCGACTCTTTTAGCCTACCGCAGTGAACTGTATCGAAAACTAGGACTCACTAATCTATGTATACGTGATGCGAATGTTTTGGAAGTTGCGCCAGGTGCGGGGCAAAATAGTGTCTATATTGCCTCACAAGCTCCTCGCACGTACTTTTTAGTTGAACCTAATGACACTGCAGTGCAGCAAATTGAAGCAGTTTACTCTGAATTGAATATACCACACACCAAACCAACAGTGGTCAACCAGCGGCTAGAAGATTTCAATTATTCTGGAACGACATTTGATATTGTGATTTGCGAAAATTGGCTTGGTTCGCGCTCCTACGAGCGCAACTTATTTTCGAATCTTATTCGACGAACTGATCTCAAAGGGACCATGATCACCACCGTGATCTCCCCGATTGGAATTTTGCCAAATGCCATTCGTAGATTAATCAGTTTGCGCATGACAAAAGGCTGCGATCCCAGTGAGGCGGCAGGCATGTTGATGGACTCCTTCAAAACTCATCTGCAAACTATGAGTTATATGACAAGGCCTCACATTGACTGGGTCCAAGATAACATGATGAATCCGGGATACTTGACCATATGCATAACCTTGCCAGATCTTGTACATATCCACGACAAAGATATACAAGTTAGAGAAAGCTATCCACGATTTGCACAAGATTGGCGTTGGTTTAAATCAGTAAATGATGATAAAAAGAAGAACACTCATAAGTTAATCGGCGAATATTACAAATGGTGTCATGGGTTCATTGATCACGAATTGGAGGTATCAGAAGGGCAACCTTCAACAAACAAATTATTTGATAATTTATGCCAAAACTTTTTTAATAGTCTTCAATATATAGAATCTGAACCTATTGACACTGATGCACGTATTGCAACGGCCTTGAAAATGTTAGAAAAAATAAATGTCCTTGCAGCCGAAATATATTCGCCAGAAATAGTAGATCAATTAAGCGAAGGTATCAGATTAGCGAATGACTCTGATATCACCCCTGAAAAAGTAGCTAGCTGTAAGTCTTTTTGCAGGCTATTTGGGAGGGAGACGATATACGTTAGTTTAAGTCCAGTGGGGCCAGATGCATAACAGGATGCTTAAGAAGTCAGACCGTGCTTTGAGCTAAATTGTTAGAAGATTGAAGGTGAAATTCTTTTAACATAGTAAAACCTGACACGTTGCCTGGTCCATGAATTATGAGTAGCTGAAAGTATTGGCTGCAGGGTAAAGGGAAAAAGGTTGTTCAAAGTTTTCCGGGGGGGGCTGATATCGAGAAAAAATGTGTGGAATTAGTGGCATCACTACAGATGATTGTTCCCTCGTGGAACAGATGAACGCCGTACAGAAGCATCGTGGTCCGGATTACGCCGGTATTTTCTCCGATGGAGAGGTGGCATTAGGACATACCCTTCTTTCAATACGTGGCGAACCGAGCCGGTCCCAGCAGCCAGTTTATGATGAAGAGAGCCCTTGGGTATTGATTTTCAACGGTCAGATATATAACACGACTGAATTGGCGCAGAGTTTGGTCGGGGATTGGAAAAATGAGACTCTAGATACGATCATCCTGTATGAGGTGATTAAAAAATATGGGTGGGATTTTATCCGGCATGTTCAGGGCATGTATGCCTTGGCGGTCTACAACCGCCATGAAAAGAGGTTGCGACTCTATCGAGATGCATCAGGGCAAAAGCCAGTTTACTATTGCTGGAATAAAGCCAAGTTGATCTTTGCCTCTGAGATTAAGGCGATCTTGGAGGATTCATCCATTCAGCGAGAGCCCGACCAAGAGGGGGTTCAATGGGCTGTGCGTGCTGGATACATACCCTCTCGTCATACCATGCTTGAGGGGATCAAAAAACTACTGCCCGGAGAGATGCTGGAATGGAATCACGGATCGCCGGGTATTAAATTGACGGAGCTCGATCCGGAGCTGCCATACGCTGACTCGCAAGAGGGCCTAGGGAAATGGATGCCGCAACTGATCAGGGAGCACTTGCAGAGCCAACAAAAAGTGGCTTTGTGTTTGAGTGGAGGCATGGACTCCTCCGTGCTCCTCCATGAAATGCGGGAGCATGGGTATTCGATTGCCTCCTACACAAGTTATTATGTTGGGGCATCTGAGGCCTCAAATAGTGATGCGCCATTGGCTGCGCGTCTTGCCCGGGAATACGGGGCAGAACACCGTGAGATCGAGGTCACAAAAGAAGATTTTTGGAATCGCTTCATCAGGTGCTTACAGATAATTGAGGAGCCCAACTATAATATAAACAGTCCCCTTTACCTAAGAATGGCTGAAGTGCAAGGAAAGGGCGGGGATGGGGTTCGAGTAATTTTGACAGGGTGCGGAGGGGATGAATTATTCTATGGCTACCCTCATCATGATCAAAATTATCGTATTGACCGATGGCTTCGAGTTTTGCCTCCGCAGATACTGACCAAGGCCTATCAATTGCGTCGCGGACGGACAGTTAGATTTGAATCACCCTTTGCAAGATGGGCGTTTAACCGTCAGTTGAATGAGTCTTACCTTTTGAAGGCAGCAGAAGATTTCGCTTCCGACAAACTCCAGCCGGATTGGGTTCAGGCATATATGCATAAATATGCAGTTTCTGATGAAGGAGTGTATCAAGGTTTGTTAATGGATCGGTTGGGGTGGATGGCAGGGGAAAATTTTATCCGATCCGACAAGCTTTATATGAGCCAGTCCGTCGAGGTTCGGTGCCCGCTATCGTATACCCCTCTTAGGCAGGCTGTTGACAAAGCTACACATCATCTCCCCTATCACGGCGCTCGTTCCCAGAAAGCGTTTTTGAGGCGGCACTATGAAGGTCGCTTGCCTGACTATATTGTCAAAAGAAAGGAAAAAACCGCTTACCGGGCGCCGGTGGCAGAATGGTATGACAGTAATGCGCGCGACTTGCTCGTAAGCTTATTTTCCGGCCGGAGAGGGCCTATTGTTAACTGGGAACAGCTGGAGGCAAAGGTGTTGGAAAGCCCTGAATGGCCGGGTAAAATCATCCACTTGTATGCATCCATTGCAGTATTAAGTGATCATCTGGGAGTAGAGGTATAAACAGGGCCTTCAAGGAATCGGGAGACGTATGAATACTTCAAGAAAGATTGCGCATTCGATTTTCAATAAATTGAAACTGGTCAGGCTCAGGTTCCCCACGGAACTTGAGTTTGAGCCAATTCAGGTATGTAATGCTAAGTGCTTCACGTGTCCCTATACGACCCTTTCAGAGGATCCGGATTATACAAAGCAGAAGATGACGCGAGATCAGGTTGAGAATCTCCTATCGCAATTCGGCGAGCTGCTCAAAAAGCACAAATATACAGGGGACACGCGAATCAATCCCTACCGATATTCGGACCCGTTGATCACTAAGAACCTGGACGTTGTGTTGTCCACTGCCCATAAATATGGTATGCGTGTTGCGATTACCACCAACGCAAAAGGGTTTAATAGCAGGACGATTCCTCTCTTGGAGGAATACATTGACAATTTAACCGACAATATTTCCATTTCGATCCTTGGATCTACACAGGAGGAGGTCATGACCAACATGAAGGTGGACCTCTCGAGGACAATGAAAATCCTGACCGAGCTTGCCGATAAAAAGAGCATCCTTGTCAAAAAGATCAATGTCTCGCTCCGGATTATTGAGGGAACCCAGCAAGAAAGGAAGAACCTTGCGGTTCTCGCAGCAAAACTGAATAAGCTCGGTTATTCCCATCACATCAAGTCAGATTGGATTCATAATCGGGTTGATGGTGAGAAAACACAACAGAGCCAAGATAATTTTGTTAAGGGTTGCAACCTTTGGCATAATAAGCTGCTTCGTAGGCTCGAAGTCATGGTGAACGGAAACGTTGTTCTCTGTGATGACGATGCGGAAGGAAGAAGGATATTCGGGAACGTGTTCAAGGAATCGATCGAGTCCATATGGAACGGAACGCTTCTGGAAGAACACAGCAAGATATTTGCAACGAAGTATTCCGAGGATAAAGAGAGCCTTATCTGCACCCACTGCTCAAGGGCGGAATACAAGAAAAGGAAGTACAATGCCCTGCACTCTATCAAAGATATCGGAGTCGGTCCGTTTTTGAAACAGGCCGCATTACGTAATGTCAAAACCGTTTAATATCGGGATTGTAGGGAGCAGCAAGGTCACTAGGCTTCATATTGATGCAATCAACCAATGTAGCGACCTTTCTCTGAAATGCATCACGGGATCATACAGACCATCTCTGGATGAAATTTCGGCCAAGTATGAGTTGAAGCAGGCCTTGGATTTGGATGCTTTTCTGGAGTCAGACATTCAGCTGGCTGTTGTCACCACAAAAACGGAGTCCCATTTTCATTATCTACAAAAAATTATTCCAGTGGTCCCAAATGTAATTGTCGAAAAACCGCTGACCGATTCCCTAAGTGACGCCAAATCCGTGATTGAGTTGGCACAACAGCACGGTTGCAACCTGAAGGTGGTGTATCAGAATAGATTCGATGAGAACTATCTTTTGTTAAAAAACACCATCCAGAGAGAGGCCGGACCCGTTTCCGTTCGCATCGATGTGAGGAAGAATAGAGGGAAGGCGGACTTTGAAAACACCTCCTCTTGTTGCAAAGATTTGATTTACACCCAGTTTCCACATTATCTCGATCTGGTTATGGATTTATTCGGAACTGACTTCAATCAGATCGACGCCCAATTCACAAACCTACAGAAGATTTCACCATTTGATGATCACTTGAGAGTGTTTCTCTCCAAGAGTGGGGTTGCTGCGGATGTTTCCATCACATCCTGCAATTCAACTAATCTCCCTGTCAGAATGGATTTCTATTTTAGAGATTTCTACATTAATACTATAAATTTTAAAGTGGTTTATGATTCCAGGAAGGATAGGTATAGAAATTTACTGACGGGCTTGAGACACCCGAAAAAGAATTCCCATAAATGTTTTTTGGCTATGTATAAGCATTATATTGCCGACTTCCTCTCCAATAAATCTAACTCTGGAGAGTTAGAAAATATTTTATGTGCGATGGAAATAATCGACAATTTGAAGCCTGGTTTGAGCAAAGCGACCACGTAGAAACTTAAAAAAGAACTGTATTTCAAATGACCAGTTGTCCAAAAGTTAGCCTTAGTATACTTAATAATGTAAACTCGGACAGTGTGGTGATTGAGCTTTTCCCTCATGTGGTTATCAGGGAGGATTTTTTTTAAGTTCTGGATAATACCAGCCCTACGTAACCTCCCCTTGAGGGAATTTTCCCAACGTTGTATGCCATTTTTGTCGACTCCCTTGGAGCGGTCATATCAAGACGAGCTGATCGCTGTTCTAGTTCACAAATTCATATGTTAAATGAAACTAATATGATTGGACGCGGGGGAGCAGCTGGATCGGGCGGAATCGGCATGAATGACGGCCGGTTTTCCCGCGCGTTGAGGCGCTACCACCAGTTTCAGGCAGCGGTGGGGGCTCAGCCGGAGGCGTTCTATTGCAGGTCTCAGGCATTATTTGAAGGCTTTCGAGGATCGCCCAAAGAAGCCAATCGCTCAACACTTTGGAGTAAAACCAAAGAATGGGGTGTTGCCATTATTTTGGCACTGGTTTCAATTTTCACTCTGCTCAGGGTCCGGGCGAATAAACTGGCTACGGTTCATTACCTGATCGATATAAAGAACTCGGATAATGTGTATGATCGGCGTTCGGAGTACGTTCTTCAGATCCTGCCCCCTGAACAGACAATCAATTTTTTTCATGTGCATCATCCACGTAATGTTTTTTCCAGCTGGAGCGAGCGGTCCAACCCGGTCTATTTTGAATCACTGTGGATGGTGGCTAGGGTTTTTATATCAAAAAAAAATGCAAAAAAACGGGCCGAACCGAATGGCTTAGCGGAGGAATATAAATCCGCGTGGAGGGACCAATGTGTAAGGGAGGTCGAAAGTGAGCGGCAGGCACAATTTTGGCAGCGGGTGTTTCGGTGGTTGCGAGTGGAGCGGCTGGTGTGCCTGGATGACGCACGGCATACGGGTGAACTACGGTTGGCCTGTCAACGAGAAGGAATCGAGACCATAGCATACATGCATGCGCGCTTTAATGAGCACCAAGTCGGGCTGGCTCAGCCACGATTTGATCGGTATTTGACTTGGTCAGAGTTTTTTAGGGATGTATTGTATGAGTTGAATCCCGAGTATAAAAAGTCCCGAGTGACAGTTTGTGGCTATCCGAAGGTTATTCCGTTAAATAAGACAATGCGAAATACGGAGCCTCCTCTGCGCGTTATGTGGCTGGGAGATCCCAAAATTGATTCAACCGAATTAGATCCTTATGTGGAAGCTTTGGCCGGAATGGAACATGTTGCGGTTACTTATCGGGGCAAGCCCGGGTATGAAGGGGACATCCCCTATAAATTACCAGCAGCTGCTTGCTGGGATATCGATGAAACACCGGATTTTTTCGAATCCTTGCGCGTAAACGGTATAGAGGTTGTTGTCGGAACACACTCCACCGCATTAATGGAATGCTGGTTAGTGGGTGTGCCCGCTATAATGATCCGGTGCAGTTACGACTATGCTTGGGGACTAGTGGAATCCGGGGCAATAGAAGGATGTGTCGATGCCAGAGAGTTTCCGAGACAGATACTTAAGCTGTCCGATATGGGAGAGGAAAAGTTGGAACAGCGTCGTAAAAAGTTGTGGGGAGATCAACCCGAATGGAGCTCGGACAGGTTACATCAATGGCTGAATCTGACAACACGGGCTTGAAGCCTAGAGGATTGCGGAGGCTCGTGCCTCAGCCCCTAAGGTTAGTTTGGCGGCAATTGCCCGGATTGTTCAACTATCCCAGGACTATTCTTGAAGAAGACACTGCAGACTATGACGTGTATTGGAAGGAGAAACGTGGAGGGGCTTTGGGAGAATTGTCCCCATTTCAAGAGAAGCGCGCACGCTTGGTGGCGGAATTGATAGAGACAAATGCAAAGGTTTTGGACATTGGCTGCGGCGATGGAGCCATATTAAATTATTTACGGGAACGAAAACAAATCGAACCATGGGGGGTTGACCAATCAGAGACCGCGTTGGCTCAAGCGAAAGAGAGTGGTGTGAAGACAATTATGGGAGACTTACGGGATCCAAAGGTTCTGGATGCAATTCCAGAAGTGGATTACATTACGGCACTGGAAGTCTTGGAGCACGTTCCTCACCCTGAAGAGTTGATCCGGACACTGGCCCCGAAGTGCCGGAAGGGATTTGTCGTTTCCTTTCCCAACACGGGCTACTGGATGTATCGGCTGCGACTATTGTTTGGTCGCGTGCCGGCGCAATGGCGCAGGCACCCTGGAGAGCATGTCCGTTTTTGGACCATTAAGGACGCTCATTGGTGGGTGCAGGCCATGGGATGCAAGTTAGTCGCATTGAAATCGTATGAAGGTCTGCTCGGCCTGAACAAAATTTGCCCCTCTTGGTTTGCGATGGGATTGGTGTTGAAAATAATGGCAGGTGAGGATCATTATAAAAAGATACCTACAAGAAAAATATAATATGCAAAAATGGGGGAAATTCAGGGCAGACAAGTTGAGCCTAATGGGAAAAGATTGTGATGCGGTGTTGGATATCGGCCAATCCGCTAGGCATGATAAAATATATTTTGAGAATACAAAATATGTTACACTGGATTTAGACCGAACCATAAATCCAGATATTGTAGGCGACATTTGTGACATGCACATGATTAGTGATGGCTCATATGATGGCATTGTTTGTTGCGCCATTCTCGAGCATGTATACGCTCCATGGAGAGCCGTTCAGGAGTTAGGTCGGATTACTTCCTCTGGGGGAATGTTATTTGGGTATGTTCCTTTCCTATACGGGTATCATGCTAAGCCGGGACATTATTCGGATTATTACCGTTATACTGCTGAAGGTATCGAGTATCTGTTTATCAAGGAAGGGGGTTTCTCTGAGATTGAAATTGTTCCAGTGAGAGGAAATATAACGACATTAATTCACCAAATGCCATTCTTCCGGAGATTTCAAAGCATGTTTTATTGGTCAGATAAATTTTTCAGTGATAAACAGGTTAGTGGTTATAATTTTTTTGCAAGAAAATGATTCAATTTTAATGAATCATAAATGGTGATAAATATTCTTGTGCGAATCCTTCTTATCACAGGAATTTTCCCCCCGGAGATTGGAGGTCCAGCCTCTTATATTCCGAGATTAGGGAAAGCTTTGGCAGGGCGGCATGAGGTCGAAGTGCTTACGCTGGGCGAGGAGAGTCAAGAAGATGCGGAATATCCGTTTGTGGTGCACCGGGTTTCAACGGTGGGATCAGTTTGGAATCGGCGTAGACGCACGGTACAGCTAATGAATGAGTTGATGAGCTTATCCGATGTGGCCTTGGTAAACGGCCTCTTTTTCGAAGCGGGTTGGGTCGCGAGCGGCAGTCCCACTCCGGCAGTGGCCAAAGTGGTGGGAGATACCGTTTGGGAAAGGGCACGCGGCAGTCAGGCTAGTCACCGATCTTTAGATGAATTTCAACAAAATCAGGGATCCTTAAAATGGAGAATGTTTCACAGGTTACAGGCTTGGTGTTT
>Ga0066825_10000220_pt1 | contig 19228 bp, 19 predicted proteins | sample ETNtaG_6_FD_65608 | JGI IMG/M metagenome (GOLD analysis project Ga0066825, IMG submission 65608) | Marine microbial and viral communities from oxygen minimum zone, Eastern Pacific Ocean - ETNP201306SV45 | ecosystem: Environmental > Aquatic > Marine > Oceanic | place: Pacific Ocean: Eastern...
GATGCGGTTGATGCGTTCGAGTTCCGGTTCGCTTTCCACGTTAAAACAATAGATCCCCTTGCGCAGAGCGAAGGCGATTTCATCCTCCGTCTTGCCCACGCCGGCAAAGACGCATTTACGTGGGTTGCCCCCGGCGGCAATGACCCGCTGGATCTCGCCCCCGCTTACGGTATCGAAGCCGCCTCCCAGATCCGCCAGCGTACGCATGACGCCGAGGTTGGAGTTGGATTTCATGGCGAAACAGATCAGGTGATCCAGCGGCGCGAGCGCGGTGTGGAGCCGGTTGAAATTATCCGTCAACGTCTTGGCAGAGTAGACATACAACGGACTACCGTGCTGGTTGGCCAAGGACTCGACGGAAACGCCCTCGCAATACAGGCGTCCGCGGACATAGCGGAAATGATGCATGCGCGGGTTATGCCAAACCCGCGCCCGAAGGTGAAGCCGAAAGGCTACTGATCGGCCGGTTCGGCACCCATGATCAGGGCGCGGCGTTCGTAGTATTCTTTCGGGGAAATTTTATCTCCGGCATACAACGCGAGCAGCTCCTTGAGCTTACGGCGTTTTTCGCTGAGCGAGGAGGTGGACTGCTGCACTTCGGCGCGGCGCTGGGCCTCCTTCACTTTATTGAGCGCCTGCTCCTTTTTGTAGGCGGTCATGGCCTGACGTTGGGCAAGATCGAGCAATTGTTCCTGGCTGTAGGGTTGCACGAGGAAAGAGGGGACGTTGTCGGGATTGGCCAGTTCCGCGGTGGGATTGGTGGTGCGGGTGGGCATCACTGGTTCGCTGACGATCTTGCTGGGCACGAGTTTTGGGGTGCGTTTGAGGGTATCGAGATAATCCATATCCACAGTCTTGGACAGGATGGGAAGGCCCTCGGTTTGGGTGATGACTTCGCCGGGATTCTTCTCAGCCGTTTCCGCGGCCAGACGAAGGGCATCCTCGGCGTAGTTTGGGTTCTCGGATTTCATCTGCCGAATGGCGGAAGCCATGGCGCGTTGTTCCGCCTCGACGCGGGAGCGCATCACGGCGGCGATGGCTTTGACCTCCGCGAGGGCGCGGGCTTTGGCGTGGGCTAGGGTATCCTTGCGCAGCTTGGCTGAGCGCACGACCTTAGTCAGAGCTGCTCCCTTCGCTTCGTAGTGCTCGCGGATTTCAGTGAGCGTGAAGCGGCGATACGGGGCGTTGCGTCCGACGAAACTGGAAACGTGCTGCAGCGCGGCGCGGCGTTGGTGGTACTGCAACATGCGTCGCAACCGGCGTTCGCGTAGGGTTTGCCCCTGAGTCTCGGCGGTTTGCACCTGAGTCTTGGGATTGGCCTTCAATTCGCTGGCAACCAAATCCACGGGTGCCAGCCCTACGCCGATACACAAAATGACTGTCTGAAAATATTGAGACTTCACGCCCACCTCCTGAGACTTTTGTATGAAAGAGCTATCGGAAAAGCAAGGCGTTATCCACCTATTTATTCCCAAAAAGCCGTTGCCAAGGCCCGCGGAAGGGGACGCGCCAGAGGCTACTCCAGAGGATACCGCGGACTTGGGAGCGGTCGATCTTGAGGTTGCTGGCGGGGTCCAGAGGGTTTTGGTGTTCCACCAGAGCCAGCGTACGTCGGCCCATGAGGATGGGCCAAGCACAGGCCAGCCGCAGCCGGAAGTGGCTGTGCGGGATCATCAGGGTGTATTGCCAGGCGGCCGCAAGGTGTTCGTGGGCTTTGGCCAGCCACGGACGAAAGACGGGTTGCAGTTGTTCCCAGCTGTCCGGATTGCGCAGGTCTTCGGGCTTCAGCCCGGCCAGTTCGAGATCTACGGCCGGCAGATAACAGCGTCCGTTGGCCAGATCTCCGGGCAGGTCGCGCAAAATGTTGACCAGTTGCAGTGCTTTCCCAAAGCGGATGGCGAGGGTGAGGAATTCGGAATCATCCAGCTCGGCGTCGGGGAAACAATGCCGCCGGGTGAGGCGTGTCCAGAATTCCCCGACACAGCCGGCGACGTGATAGGTGTAGTCGTCCAAATCCTCGGCGGTTTGCAGGGAACTCAGTTTGCTGCCGTCGCCGAACCGTTTGAGATCCAGCTCCTGGCCGCGCGTGATGGTCTCCAGCGTGAGTTGGATCTGCCCACGATCGAAGGCGGGCGTTTGCTCGAGCAGCGCGATGATCTCGGGGCTGTGCATCAAGAGGCGACGTTCGCCGTCGTCCTGTTGTTCGCGCACGAGATGGGAAAAGTCCGGCATGGATGCGCCCTCGCTGCGCACGCGGTCGCGGTATTGCCGCAGCTTGAGCATCCGTTTATCCGGCGGGATCAGCTCGGTGTCGGCGATAGTGTCGGTGGTGCGGGCGAGTAGATAAAAGAGGCCGATCGACTGGCGCACCTCGCTCGGCAATACCCGCAAGGTCAGGTAAAACGCCCGTGACACATCACGGAGAATCGGCCCAAGCAGTTCGTCCGTGGGGGTCATGCGGCGTTAGTGCTCAAGAAACTCGCGCCAGTAGGTTAGGCGCCGGTCCAACTCCGCATCGCCGGGCGCCCCAATTGCCGTGCGGCGTTTCATCGCGGTTTTTAGGTCAAATACCGAGAGGGCGTCTTTCGTGAGTTTCTTGTCAATGGCGGCCAACTCGCGCGGGGTGAGCTGGTCGATACGTTTCTTTTTCGTCTCGGCCACCGCCACGATTTTGCCGACGACATGATGCGCCTTGCGAAAAGGCATGCCGGCCAGCACTAGCCAATCCACCAGATCGGTGGCGAGTAGGTTGGGATCCTTCACCGCTTTGGCGCAAGTGCGGGTATTCACCTCGGTGTCGCGCAGCATGGCGGCGAGGATGTTGACCGTGGCGCGCACGGTATCCACTGTGTCAAAGAGTCGTTCCTTGTCCTCCTGCATGTCGCTGTTGTAGGTAAGCGGCAGGCCCTTGAGGGTGGTGAGCAGGGAAACGAGGTTGCCCACCACGCGGCCGGTCTTGCCGCGGGTTAGCTCGCAGATGTCCGGATTCTTCTTCTGCGGCATTAGGGACGAGCCGGTGGTGTAGGCATCGCCGATGGTGACGAAGCCAAACTCCGCGCTGCTCCAGAGCACCAGATCCTCGCACAGGCGCGATTGATGCACCGCGATCAGGGCTGCGAGGCTGCAAAATTCCACCACAAAATCCCGATCCGCCACGGCATCCATCGAGTTTTGAGTGACCATCGGCTCTTCATGCGCATCCACGAAACCGAGCTCGCGCGCGACAAATTCCCGGTCCAACGGCAGGGTGCTGCCGGCAATTGCCCCGCTGCCTAGCGGGCACACATTCACCCGCACCAAACAATCCAAGAGTCGCTCGTAATCCCGCTCAAACATCTCCACGTAGGCCAGCAGGTGATGCGCGAGATACACCGGCTGTGCCCGTTGCAGGTGCGTGTAGCCGGGGATCAACACCTTGCGGTTTGCCTCGCCTAGTTCGATTAACGCACGCTGCAGGTCATGCATTTCATTAGCCAACTCGCAAATTTCCTCGCGCAACCACATGCGCGTATCCAGTGCGACCTGATCGTTGCGGGACCGGCCTGTGTGCAGCTTCGCACCAGCCGGCACTCGCTCAGTCAAAGCGGTCTCGATGTTCATGTGCACATCCTCCAGCTCCGACCGCCATACAAACTGGCCCTCGGCAATCTCGCCTCCAATAGATTCCAGTCCATCCACAATCGCCTCCATCTCGCGCTTTTTTAGCAAGCCCACGTGATGCAGCATGCGGGCATGGGCGATCGAGCCGGCGATATCATGATGCGCCAGCCGAGTGTCAAACTTCACCGAATTAGTGAACGCATTGGCCTCGGCCGCCGGCCCACCCGCAAAACGTCCGCTGCGTGCGGTGACTGAATTGGATTTCTTTTTACCCATCGGAACGACGCCCACCCTGCCGTCAATCGTCCCAAAAGTCACGCCGCGAATGGCAGATGGAAGCAGGGCAGTGTTATGGGTTTAATGCTTTGGACGCATTGGGTGAAATGATGTTTCTCCTTCCCTTCGATCTTCTCCCGCAGAGAGAGGGAGAATGCCTGACGCACGAACCGCTCAAGAATCCACGAGCGTAATCGATTTCAGCGAGGGCGTGTCGCCGGTAAAATCCAAAATCGCCACCGAGGCCACTGTGCCACCACGAGGTTGGCTGGCTGAGCCGGGGTTGATAAACCGGATCCCATTGCGCCGTTCATCAAATGGCATATGGGTGTGGCCGAACACTACGAGATCCGGCTTCTCCGTACTCAGGAGTTCACGCACGGTTTGCGAGGGATACTCCACATCCACGATGTGATGGATCAGAATTGTTTTCCCGGCAAATTCTTCCACACGTGTTTCCGGCAAGGCGATAGCGTAATCGGTGTTGCCCAGCACGGCGTGAACCGGCGCGATGGCTTCCAGCTCGGTGATCACATCCATCGGCCCCACATCGCCCGCGTGCAGAATGCAATCCACCCCTGCCAATGCCGCATGCACTGGATTGGGCACCTGCCCGTGCGTGTCTGAAATTAGGCCGATTTTCATATGCAGAGTTTACGCGGGGCTCTGAGCTAAATCCAGTTCCCAAGCTTTATCGCAGTGGGCACGCGCAGTAGTTGGCCCCAGTCTCGGCTGGCGCGGTGCAGGTGCATCTTGCGCTGTTCCAACACGCCTTCCGTACCGGTCGGGACCAGATTGTACTCACGCAAAACCCCGAAGATCATGGCCTGCTCCACGGCCCCCTCGGTCCAGGTGACAGCGCGCAATGTGGGAAGTTCCTTTTGCAAGAGGCCCCCGGATGATAAGCCATGGGCGGCGCAAGGCAATGGCAACGGACCTGTTTGAAATCCTGCATGAAGACGCGGACCTGCTGGTGATTAACAAACCGGCCGGCCTCGTGTGTCACCCGACCAAGGGCGATGAACGTTCCAGTCTGGCGGGTCGGCTGCGGTTATATCGCGGAGCGGAGGAGCCAGTGCATCTCATCAATCGGTTGGATCGCGAGACCAGCGGGGTGGTGTGTGTGGCCAAGACCAATACGGCCGCGCGCGAGTTACGGCAGTTGTGGGAAAGTCGGGCGGTGGAGAAGCAGTATTGGGCGATTGTACACGGGCACGTCGCCGACGCGGAAGGTGTGATCGATGCCCCGCTGGGCAAGGATGAAGCCAGCGAAGTGGTGGTGAAAGATTGTGTCCGCCCCGATGGCCATTCCTCGCGTACACGGTTCTGGACGCAATGGCGGTTTGAACGGGCCGAAGGTAAATTTAGTTGGCTACGTGTGGCGCCAGAGACCGGCCGCAAGCACCAGATTCGCATTCATCTGCAGCATCTCGGGCATTCGATTGTGGGTGATAAACTGTACGGGCCGGACCCGGCTCTGTACCTCAAGTTGGCCAAGGGGGAGTTGACCGATGCAGATCGCGCGCAGCTGATCCTCACTCATCAGGCGCTGCACGCGCACACGGTGCAGTTTTACTGGCGTGATCGCGACTGGAGTTTTGTGGCCGAGCCGGCAGATGAATTGGTGGATTTCATTGAGACCGTCGATGAGGAGGAAGAGGAACGCTATGCGGACTGATCCCATCCCGCGCACGATGCAGGCGGTGGTGTATCGCGACGTGAATGATCTGCGGGTGGAAACCGTGCCCGTGCCGCGCTGCGGTGCGCACGAGGTGCTAGTGAAGATCGCCGCCTGCGGGGTATGTCCGACAGATATAAAAAAAATCCAGCACGGCACCGTGCCGGCCCCGCGCATCCTCGGTCATGAAACAGCCGGCACGCTGGTGAAGGTTGGCGCGCGGGTGGAAGGCTGGCGCGTGGGCGATCGTGTGGCGCTACATCATCATGTGCCCTGTTTGGATTGCCATGCCTGCCGCCACGGTGCCTATGCCCAGTGTTCGCAGTATTTGCGCACCGGCATCACGGCAGGTTTTGAACCGGCCGGCGGTGGGTATGCGGAGTATGTGCGGGTCATGCGATTTTGCCTGCCGGGGCTGGTGAAGATCCCGCGCAAAAACAGTTTTCTCGAAGGGGCGATGCTGGAGCCGGTGAACACGGTGCTCAAGGCGGTGAACCGCCTGAACCTGTTGCCGGGCGACACGGTGATGGTGGCTGGCCAGGGACCGATCGGGTTGATGTTCACCGGTCTGCTGGCAGCACGAGGCATGCGGGTGGTGGCGACCGATTTTATGGTGACCCGCCGGAAAATGGCGCGGCGCTACGGCGCGCGGCAGGCGCTGGCGCCGGATTCAGCTGATGTGGACCGGATCATTCAGAGCGCCACACGTGGGCGTGGTCTGGATGCGGCGGTGGTGGCGGTGCCGGTGGAATCGGCGGTGGAGCAAGCCCAATTGCAGGTACGCGGGGGCGGGCAGGTCTTGCTCTTTGCTCATACCCGACGGGGTGAACGGGGGCCGGTGGAGTACGCTGATATTTGCGTGGACGAGAAGGACTTGATCGGGAGTTACTCGAGTGATTTCACTCTGCAACAGGAAGTGGCCCGCTGGGTCTTCTCGCGGCGGTTGGATGTGCGGCCGTTGATCACGCATACCCTATCGCTGGCGCAGACCGAGGAAGCAGTGGCTTTAGCCGCGCAACCCACGGCTCAATCACTCAAGGTGGCGGTGGTGCAGGATTGACAATGGATTCAACCAAGGTAGACTCCGCATTCCCAATGGCCCGTTCGTCTATCGGCTAGGACACAGCCCTCTCAAGGCTGAGAGAGGGGTTCGATTCCCCTACGGGCTACCAGCTTGGGAAAGGAGTTTGCCGGTTAACCACGAAAAAATAAACGTATGTCGCCTGCCCTGTTCCAGATTATTTTCAACCCCACCAGCGCGGCGGAGCTGGCGGCGATGCCGAAGGATTTGCAGTTGCAGGTCTTGGGCGAGTTCCGAGGGCTACCCGATGAGGTGCGGGCCAGCGGGTATTACGGCAAACTGCAAAGCGGCGTGAAAACGCTGCACCGCTATCGGGTGGGTAGCTACCGCGTTTACTTCGAGTGTCACGATCTCGGTGTAGTGGTGCACCGGATTTTCTCGCGCAATACGCTGAAGGATTTTTTCTTTCGCAACGCGCAGATGACGCAGGATGAGGATGATCAACTGGCGGAAAATCCCGAATTTTGGGCAATGATCGATGAGGCCGCCACGCGCGAGGAAGTGGAGGTCTAGGTCTGATCCTCGCCCAGTTCGACGTTCCAGTAGGCCACGTCGATAAAATGCTTCCAGCTTTCGTGCGTCTTCACGCCGAAGCTCACCTGAATAAACGGTCGCCACTTGGGTTTGCGTGGTTCATTCAACAGCCGCATGCCTGCTTCGCGCGGAGTGCGGTTGCGCTTGCGCGTGTTGCAAGGGATGCAGGAGCAAACGATGTTTTCCCAGTTGGTTGGACCACCGCGCTGGCGCGGAATCACGTGGTCCAGATTCAGGTCGCGCCGGTCAAACTTCTGGCCACAGTATTGGCAGGTGTTTTTGTCCCGTTCAAAAATATTGTGTCGCGTAAACTTCACCTCCTGCTTAGGAAACCGATCGTATCCCAGAAGTAGAATCACGCGCGGAATCCGAAGGCGAAAAGACACTGTGGCGATCGATTCATCGCAGGGCTCCTCCTCTGAAAAATCCGCCCACTCGCCGAAATCAAACGTGTGGAAGTCGCCTTGTTCGTCATTGTATACCACTTGGGCGCCTCCGGTGAAGAGCAGGCTGAGCGCCCGTCGAACGGAACAGACATTCACCGCCTGCCATAAGCGGTTCAGTACCAACACCCGATGTCCGAGAGCGTTTTCCATGGTCCGAGACCGTGCGGAACCTAGCAACGCCCGCGAGCCCCTGTCAACCGGCGGCCGTTCACAATTGGGTGACGTTTATTGGCCGAAAATCGTTGATTCCGGGTCATTTCTCTGATACGACGGGCGTATGTGGAGATGGGGGTTCTCTTTTTTTGGGGCAATGCTGTGCGCGGGTTGGCTGACGGCGGCGGATTTGCCTGATTCACTTTTTCTAAAAGCTGGTGAAATCCAGCGGCAAGGTTTGTCTTTGGAACATGCCGGCAAGGGCGAAGATGCCCTGATGAAATATCTGGAAGCCCGTAAGATTTACGCCAGCCTCGTGACCGATCATCCCCACTGGTCCGGCAACACGAGCCGCGTGCCTAGCCGATTGAAAACCTTGGATGAACGGCTTCGACCTCTTTGTCTATTGCATCAAATTCCGCCTTCTAGCGTGCTAAAAGATCCATGGGCGGAACGGGCCATGAACCAAACGCCGGCACCTTCGAGCAGCGGAGGAAAATCTCACCCGTCAGGAAAGCAGTCGCTCGCTGAGCAAATTGCCCAACTGCAACGCCTGCAGGCGGCCGGCCATAAGACGGTGCCGCAAGGTTTTGGAACCCCCGCAAACCCCACGCCTAAACCTGGCCTGCAATCGGTTCTGCCACCGCCTCTGGCGCCTACTCCACTAAACATCAGCGGAGACCCGGCCAAAGTGAATCCGCCTTCGACCCCCATTCCTGTCGGTCTCACTTCCGCCGAGGAAATGGCCCGCATCCAAGCCGAACGGCAAAAGGCCGAACAGGATTTACAGCGTGAACGGTTTGCGTGGCAGCAGAAGGAACGCGAGTATCAGGCGCGCCTGCGCGAAGCTCTGGCCGCCCGTCCAAAGGCGTTGGAGCCCGGCGAGATGGCCAAGCAGATGAGTGCCAATCGTCAACTGCGTACGGACTTTGAATTTCTTAAGGTCGCAAGCAAGCGGGGCGAAAGCGAGCTGCTACAGGCGCTGGACAATCTCGAGGACGCCCGTCGTGAAAACGAAGCACTGCTCAAGCAGTACCGCGCGTTGCAGGCAGAAAACGCCCGCCTGCGGCGGGTCATCAGCGGCGGCCGTTAATCATGCGCATTACCGGCGGGCAGTGGGTGAACCACAACATCGCCGTGCCGCCAGGGCAGGGTGTGCGGCCCACGCCGGACAAGGTGCGGCAGGCCATTTTCAACAGTCTCGGTCCATGGATCGAGGGGGCTTCTGTTTTGGAACTCTTCGCCGGCAGTGGCGCGTTGTGTCTGGAATGCCTCAGTCGCGGCGCGGTCTCCGCGGTGGCGGTGGAAAAGAGCTCGAAGCACGCCGGGTTCATACGCCGTAATACCAAGTCGTTACGAGTGCGCATTGATGTGCGTGTGCAATGCGCTTTGCTGGCGGTGAAACAATTGGCCGAAGCAAAGCGACAGTTTGATTTCATCTGTGCCGATCCGCCTTATGGCGACAAGACTGCGCCCGGTCAACGATCGGAAAGTTGGGCACAACGGTTGCTCGATGAACCGGCCTTGCCGCAGCTCCTCGCGCCGGAGGGGCGCTTGCTGCTCGGCCACACGAAACGCGATGTTATCGAATTGGCTGAGCCTTGGCGCGAACGCAAGACTCTCAAACATGGGGATACCTGGATCCGGATTTTGGAGGTTTGATTGAGGGATTCGGGACGAGGTAGAACTCGTTCCGCCCATGTCCTTATTACTCTGGCTTGTCGGCAAGGCGTCGGTAGCTCGACAGCCCGGCCACGGTGGCGATCATGGGATAGAGCTTTTCGTAGTACCATAGTTTGGCGAAGTAAAAGCCGATAGGAGAAGGCTCGGTCCAGCCGCCAGATTCCACTTGTGAGACGAGCCAGTCGGCGGCGCGGTCGCGGGCTTTGACGAGCTTGGCTTGGGTTTCGTCATCAGCTTCAGTGACCCCGGAGAGTGCCTCGAGGGCGAGGGCAGTTTCCTCGATCGACGCCTCGCCGCCCTTGAAGCCGCTCCAGGCACCATCGTCCCGCTGCATTTCGAGCAAGGCATTCTTTGCGCGAGTTACGCGCAGACCGCCGCCAGGCAGGGCTATTTGCGCCGGTTCATTGAGCGCCACCAACACCTTGGCCGTGCCGTAGGTCCAGTTGATTTCCTCTGGTGCATATTGGTTGCCAAACCACAGGGGCGCCCAGCCGTCGAGACCGGCACCTTCGCTCTGGGCTAGGAACCGGGCGGCAGCGTGCAGGGCAGTGTCCAAGCGGTTGGCCAGCTCGGGCAATTCCTCGCGCCACGCCAGCCAGGCGCGGATGGTGTGGGCGGTGAGATCGGGGCTGGACCGGTCGAAAGGCAGATTGGTCCAGCCGCGGCAGAAGGTCGGGATGCCGCCATCGCGGTTTTGCAGATCGAGCAACCACTGGCACCCGGTACGGGCGGCCTCACGTGAGGCGTCATCGATCTGACCGAGTTGTTTCAAAGCCAACAGCGCGCCGGGAGTATCATCGGCATCGGGCACACCGCCGGGCAGGGGCGTCCAGGACCAGCCTCCGGGCGCGGCGTCGGTAAAGGGATGCACCTCGCGATATTGCTGCTTCAGTAGCCACTCACGGATGGGCGCGCGCGCGTCATCGGGTAAATCTTCACCCAGCGCGTTGACCGACAGGGTGGTGACCCACGTGGCCAGATGCGTATCGATCGGCCAACTACCATCGGCGCGGACCGAGGCGTGCAGAAATTCGATTCCTTTGCGGGCCACCGGATGATCGGGCAATCCGCAACCGGCCAAACTCATGGTGACAAAACTGGTCAGCGGCGTGGCCTCTAGAAACCCGCCGTTGCTCGGCTGAATTTGCTCGAGTACCTGCAGCGTTTTTTCGCGTGCGGCATTCCGGAACACGCGGGTGAAGGGATTCCACGAAGGCCGATGTTGATGCCGGCATTGGCCGATGGCAATGAGCGCGGGCAGCGCATAGCTCACCACTGGCAGGCGTAGCGCGGCAAACCAGTTGCGCGGCAGCGCGGCCAACTCGAACGGCAGCTGGATGACATCCTTCCAGCGCCCCTTGCCGGCCAGCGCGCAGTGGGTGAGGATCGGCACGGAAAATGTACGATCCTTGCCGTAGCGGGCGATGATGGCGGGCGCGAGATAATCAGGGGTCACGCCACCGGCGGCCTTTGTGAGCCATTGTTCGGCCGCGGCGACAACCTCGGGGTATTCCTCCAAAGCACCCGGCACAGCGTGAAAGGTGGCCCAGCACAGTGTGGTGGTGGAAATATTGCTCAGACTCTTGGTTGTATCCCCCCAACCGCCATCGGCATTGGCGTGCTCGGCGAGCCAGTGCAATCCGCCTTGGATAAGTGCGCCATGCTCTTGGGTGCCGGTGGCTGTTTGCACGTGTTGCATGGCGGCACAGGCGACGGCAGTGGAGAGGGCACTGCTGGAGAGTTCGCCTTCCCAATACCCCTCGGCAACGCGTTCGGCGAGGAGCGCTGTGCGCGCGGTGTTCAGTGCGGCATCCAGTCTGGCAGTATCAAGGCTCACTGGCCGGCGCCGTTAGAGGATTTGCGTTTTTCTTGGAAGAACCTCTGCAACAGGCTGCGGCAATCCGCTTCCATGACGCCTGAGGTTATTTCGGTGGCGTGATTGAGCGTAGGAAACTGGAGGAGATTCATCGCCCCTCCAGCCGCGCCACCCTTGGGATCAGATACTCCAAAGACAACTCGTGCTAAGCGGCAGTGGACAATGGCACCGGCGCACATTGGACAGGGTTCCTTGGTGACGTACAGAGTGCAATCGTTGAGACGCCAATCCCCTACAGCGGCCTCGGCAGCGGTGAGAGCCAGCATCTCGGCGTGGGCCGTGGCGTCATTGAGCATTTCAACTTGGTTCCACGCGCGGGCAATCACACGGTCGTTGCGCACAATCACCGCACCGACCGGCACCTCATCGGCCTCGTACGCCTTCACCGCCTGCCGGATGGCATCCTGCATGAAATGCTCGTCAGTCAAGATGGTTTGCCGGTCGCGGGTTGCGGGTTCACGGAGGATTGTAGCAGCGTCCATTGATCGGGCTGGTTCTCGGCGCAATGACAATGGGCGGCGAAAAAGCCGCCACGATGTTGCCAGAAGAGCGGCCAAATTTGTTCGCGATCCGTGCCAGGCAGCGGGAGAGTATCGAGATCTTCGCGAGTGGCCCAACGAAAGGCGCCCTCCTCGTGGTCGGGCGGTAATTCGGTGAGGCGGGGTTTAATCTCGAAGAGAAACATGAGCCAATGAGTTTCGCCTTGGTAGCCGTTTTCGCTGACTATGCCTGTAAGGTGTAGATCGTTTGGCGAAAGAGTCAGGCCGGTCTCTTCGTTAGCCTCGCGGATAGCGCAATCGTGTGGGCTCTCACCAGTGTCTGTTTGTAGCTTCCCACCCGGTGGACTAAAAAAGCCGCGGTTAGGATCGTGTTGTCGTTCCATCATCAAAACGCGGCCATCCTCGTGAAAGGCATACAACAGCGTAGCGATTTTGTAAGGCAACGGCATAGCCGGAGTGAAGCAATGAGAAGCAGTCAATCCGAGCATTTTTCTAAGATTTTTTGGTGTGAATAGGTGGGGATAACTTCACCTTTGAAAGTTTATGGGCTCCTGTAAAAACCGCGGCGACGTTTGGAACGCAGCCCAGGTGAAACCCCTTATGACTGATCCAGTGAAGCGCCCGTCAGGCCATTCGGCCTGTGTAAGCGGATAGTTTGAATCCGTACCCCCTTTTTACCCCTCCCCCTTCTCCATGAAAAACGAGAAACTTCTTACTGTCCTAAAAATTGCCGGTGTCTTTGCCTGTCTTTACTTATTTTTGATTGGCATTGGCGGAATGGGTGCAGCCTTTAAGGGCGAATTTAAGGATACGGCAGCTCGTCTTCTGGAAGCCACCCAATCGCCTATTGTGGGGTTGTTTATCGGCATTCTGGCAACCACCATTGTTCAAAGCTCCTCGACTACAACTAGCCTGATTGTGGGTTTAGTGGCAGCGGGTGCCGTCGATTTGGGAGGTGCCATCTTCATGGTTATGGGCGCCAATGTCGGGACCACGGTAACGGCCAAGATTGTTTCACTGGGGCACATTACCAGTAAGGCGGAATTTCGAAGAGCATTTTCGGCGGCGTCATTGCACGATACGTTTAATATCATCACCGTAGCTATCTTGTTACCACTGGAGCTCGCTTTTGGATTCCTTAAAACTGCAGCAGGATATTTAGGCGCTATTTTCATTGATGTTACGGGTGTGACAAAGCCTGAGAATTACATGAAGAAAGCCACCAAACCGGTCATCGAATGGTTGGGTGATGTGCTTAATGGAGAGGGCTGGTTATTGGTGGTATCCATATTGATCACATTTTGCATGCTCTTCTGTATCGGGAAGCTGTTAAAGAGCTTGGTGCTGAAAAAACTGGAGGCCTTTTTCGATGCTTACTTGTTCCGTAATGCCGGTATCGCCTTCTTGGTAGGCATTTGCCTTACTGTGTTGGTTCAGAGCAGTTCGATCACCACGAGCCTGATCATCCCGCTGGCGGGTGCCGGAGTGTTGCGTTTGCGTCAGATTTTTCCGTTCGACATCGGTGCCAATATTGGCACGACCATGACGGGTTTGTTGGCCGCCTTGGCCGCCGCCAGTGCGGTGACCGTAGAGCCAGGGCAGTCAGTGCCACCAGAAATTGTGGCGGGGGCCACGGTGGCCTTTGCACATTTTTTGTTTAACTGCACGGGGGCACTGGTATTCATGCCTTACGCCCCCATTCGGGATTTTCCAGTGAAGATTGCCGAACGGATTGCAGAATTTTGTTTACGTAACCGGATGATTCCAATCGTGTTGATCGTCCTCGTGTTTTATCTGATCCCCATTGCTGTGACATGGTCAACCGTTTCCGGTGCACTGAAAGGTGGGAAGGGTAAAGAGGAACAAACGGTGCCAGACAAGAGAGGTGACAATGGGACTCAAAAACGAGATAGAAATGCAACGGACAGCAATGCTACAGAATCAGGCGAATAGATTCGCCAATTAGAGAGAGATTGTTTAGGCTCATCGCTCATGTGGAAAGAAATCATCAGCATTTTCAAAAAAGACAACCTCTATCAACAAGCGTTTGAAGAGGCATGTGAAATGCTTGATACCGACGGCAGGATGTACACCGCCTCCATCGAATCTCTCCGTCAACACGACAGTGCAGAAATCGATTTGGACATTTACGCACTCGACAAGGAGATCAACCGATCTGAGCGCGACGTGCGTAAAAAGGTCATGAAGCACCTGATGCTTTCCAGTGACACTCAACTCAACTCCGGCCTGGCACTGGTGAGTGTGGTGATCGATATCGAACGCATTGGGGATTACACAAAAAATATTTACGATCTCGCACGCAGCCACCCCAAGCGCCTTAAGGCGGGGAGCTTAGAGGCGAAGTTACAGGAAATTGAGGCCCACATTACCGAGGTGTTTACCCACGCCATCGAAGCGTTCAAGCAGGGCGACGAGGAGCTTGCGCGGCAGGTGATGGAGGAATATAAGGAGGAAATATCCACCGATTGCGATGATATGGCGGGCGAAGTCATATCCGGCAAGGTGAGTGATCTGGAGTCTCCCGAGGCGGCGGCGGTGGTGCTGTATGTACGCTTTCTCAAACGCATTGGTAGCCACTCTCGCAACATTGCCACCAGCATCGTCAATCCGTTTCACCGCATTGGATATCAGGAAAAAAAGCAACCCGGCTCCGATGCTTAAATCAAACAAAGCTAAACACTGAAGGATTTCGCCCTTGCCCTGTCACAGGTCACTTTCAAACGGCAAATCCAGTATATTAACGTGTTTAAAAGATACTGCTAATGAGGAAACTCAATATAACTAAAGCTATTGGGGTTGGAGTATTGGCCGGTGCTGCCGCCTTTAATGCCGAAGCCGGAGACAATGCGAGCCTTCTAAAAAAGCTCGTTGAGAAAGGTGTGATTACTCAAGCCGAGGCCGATGTGCTCGCCGAGGAATCCAACACCGAATTCAACGACAGCATGCCCAGCTGGGTTAACAGCCTGACGCTCAAAGGGGATCTGCGCTTGCGCTATGATCATACCAAGGATAGCAACTCTGCCGGGGATGGCGCCAATGATCGCTGGCGTTATCGGTTCCGCTTCGGCGGCACGGCCGATATGAATAACGGCGTGAAAGTCGGCTTCCGCTTGGCGACGGGAGGCGAAAATGGCGATGATGATATTGGTTCCACCAACCAAACTTTTAGTAACGGGTTTGCCCGTGATACCATCAGCCTCGATCAGGCATGGGCCTCCATGGATATTGGGGAAGTAACCTTCATTGGTGGCAAAATGCAAAACTTTGAAAAGACCGGCTGGAAGGTTTCTAAAGTCCTTTTTGATGGAGACATCACTCCGGAGGGTTTGGAAGCCCATTACAGCACTACCGCCGGTAGTGTAGATGTAGGTTTCCATGGAGGTGCTTATTTGATCAATGGTGAGAAGAAACACGCCTCTACGAACATGAACGCTATGTACATGGCTCAGGTGACGGCTAGCTCTTCTCTCAATGCTACCACCAACTGGGATCTGGGCTTGGGCGTTTACACGGTGGATGACGGTGGTCTCAGTCAGTCAGGGGCATCAAAGCGTACCGGTAACAGCTCAGGCGTGGGATACACTCCGCTGTTTATTGATGGTGCGTTGAGCTTCAAAACCGGGCCAGGGGTCAAGATCTACGGGACGTGGGTCAACAACCAGGAAAGCGCTGCGAGTAAGGACACTGGTTTTGCTACCGGCGTCAAATTGGGTAGTGCCAAGAAAGCGGGTCAATGGGAAGCCAGCCTGGGGTACCGGAGCATTGAGCGCGATGCCATCTGGGATGATCTCAGCGACTCGGACTTTGGTGCGTGGGGAGCCAATACGGCGAACTCGTATGGGTCCGGCACTAATGTGGAAGGATTGCGGTTACAGGGTAAGTACATGATCTATGATAATGTGCAGGTGGCTCTGACGGTTTATGATACTCAATCCGAGGATGGCACGGATGATGAGAGCAATAACCGCATGCAGGCGGATCTGATCTTTAAGTTTTAGGTTGTCCTGTTACACAATCACACGACGGCCCGGATTGATCTGGGCCGTTTTTTTGTGAACTCGCGTTGTTCCAAATTTGGGCTGTCGTGAGCGTGATTTAGGTGTTTAGGGGTAAGGCGGAACTTTGCCTCTCCCGACCATGGGAGGGACGAGTTCCATCACGTTCCTGTTTTGACACAAAAAAACACCCCGGTTCACGGGGCGTTTGGTGATTCTGGATTTCTCTTCGCTTACTTGCCCACGCAGTAGAGCTTGGTGTTGGTGCGGATGAAGAGTTGGTTACCGGCGATGGCGATGCTGGACCGGATTTGGTCGTCTCGCGATTCGCCCATCTCGGTGCGGTGCAGAATCTTGCCGCTCTTGGATTCGAGCACGTACACCTCGCCGCCGTGGTTTTGCAGATAGATTTTGCCGTCGGCTGCGGTGGGCGAGCAGCGGACGAGTTTGCTGCTGTTCAAATCGGTGGTCCAGAGGATCTTGCCGGTTTTGGGTTCGCAGGCAGCAATGGTCTTGTCGCGGCCTTCGCCGTACACCACGAAGAATTTACCTTCATAATAAAGCGGCGTGGCTACGTCGCTGGTCAGGATGTCTTTGTTATTGCTGATCTGACCTTCGCTCTTCCAAACGAGATCGGCGCCCTTGTCGGGCTTGAAGGCGTACACGGGTTGTTTCTTGGGGGCGCACACGAGCACGACGCCGTCGCCAGCCACGGGTGAAGGCACGAGCCGCCACCATTGTTCGCGGTGACCGGGGTTCCAGGTGCCCGAGCGCCAGTTTTCCTCGCCGTTATCAGGATTGTGTCCGGTGAGCACATCGCCGCCAGCGATCAGGAGTTCGCCGTTGTGCGGGATGATGGTGCCAAAGGATTCAAGGGATTCCTTGTTGGCTTCGCTGGGCCGCACGTGTTTCCAGAGGGTCTTGCCGGTCTTGGGCTCCATGGCGAGGATGAAGGAGGGGTTGTTCGCCTTGCCGCGGCCGTGCACGGGTTCGTCGCGCTGGAGCACGGGCAGGTAAAGCTTGTCCTCATAGAGTGTGGGCGTGGCGGAGAAGGTCCACTGGAAGGTGAAGTCGCCGTAGTCCCTCTGGATGTTACGGGCCCAGAGCTTGTCACCCTTCATGTTGAACCCGACGAGGTCGCCGTTGCCGTAAAAGAACACCACGGTCTCACCATCGGTCACGGGCGAAGGCGAGGCGTAGGTGCCGCGGTTGTCGAGGCGGTAATCGGCGCCGTCGCCGTTGGGCCGATAGCCGCTGCCGGCATTGCGTTCCCAGAGGGTCTTGCCGGTTTTGCGGTCCAGACAGAGCGCAAGCAATTGGCCCTTGCCGCTGGCGGCGTTCTCAATGCGTGCAGAGCTCAGGAACACGCGGTCACCCACGATGATCGGCGTGCCGGCGCCAGGGCCAGGCAACTCGATATGCCACGCGATGTTTTCAGTTTTAGAAAACTTCACGGGCAGGTTCTTGCCGCTGGTGGCACCGTTGTAGTTCGGGCCGCGCCAGTTGGTCCAGTCTTCGGCCAGGGCGCTGACACCTAGGCTGAGGACGGCGATTGTGAGGATGCTATTTTTAATCATGGTGGATTGGTTAAATTTGGACGGTGCGAGTTGGAGTTACTTCAGGGATTTTACAAATTCGCCGTAGGCCTTTTGGGCGGCGGCGCGCCAGCGGGTTTCCTGACCCTTGCTGACCTGCGGTGGGAAACTCTCGAGTGCCGGCTGTTCGCTGGGCGAAATGTGAAAGCGGTAATCGAGCTTCTGCGTCTCGCCCTGCTTGAGATCCTTTTTGAAGAAGAAACCAAACCGGCCGTAGTTACGCCAGGACAGTTCCTCCACCGGCTGGTTGGGGCTGTTGAATTGCGTGGCGCTGTACCAATTGCCGCCGAGCTGGAATTGTAGGCGGTTCCACTTCCATTCCTTGCTTAAAATCTTGCCGTTGCCGGCCACCTTGCCTTGGGGTTCCCAAAGGTAGCTGGTGAATTTCGTGCCCTTGTCGGCCACCTCGGTATGCGCACGGAAATGGCAGCCGGCATGTTGTAGATCGCCGCCCAATGTGAGGTCGCGTGCGGCGGTTAGTTCAGTGTGGAAATCCACCTGTGTCACGCCGTCGACTTTGGAGACTGTGAGCGTGCGGGTTTCGCTGACCAGTAGGTCATCGCTATCCCCCACCTTGCCGGTGCGCCACTCGATGTCTGCCACGATGGTCACGCCGTTGTCGCCAGCCTTAGCGCTTTTGATTTCCTTCACGCGCATGATCTCACCCTTGTGAATGTGCCACAGGTCATACGTGCCCCCGCTGATCACGCGCCAGCCGATGTAAATGCCGCGATGATGCGGGTATCGGCCTGTGTCCTTACCGTCAGGTCCCACGCCTGGGTTGGTGAGCAGCTCGCCTTTCGCGCCGTACACGTGCAGGAACGGTTTCTTCTGGCCTTCGCCAAAGACAAAATGCGCGATGGGCTTATCATCATGGGCAATCGCCAGACCTTGGCCGGGAGCCTTTGGGTTAGCGGCGGGTTTCACCGTCCAAGCGGCTTGGACGGAAAGCGAAAGGAATAAGGAAAAGACGAGCAGTTGTTTCATGACAAAAGTGTGCGCCGATGATGCCTGCACGGCGGTGGCGGTCAAGCTGGGATTGAAGGGCACCTAGCGCCCAGGCGGCTCCGCGTGTGAATATTTTCGTTTGCTTTTATTATCCCGTCCGCAACCCTTGTGGAGATGAATTGGGGCCTGCCAATTTCAATTTGCCTGGTGTTCACCGCGGCTTTGGGCGCGGCGGAGCCAAAGCTGTGGAGTTTGGAGCGGTTGCAAAAACCGGCAGCGCCCGCCGTGAGCGAATGGGTCCGGACGCCGGTGGATGGTTTCATTACCGCTAAATTGCAGGCAGCAAATTTATTGCCTCAGCCCGAGGCGGATCGGCACACGTTGATCCGGCGTTTGACCCTCGGCCTCACCGGCCTGCCGCCGACGGTGGCAGAGATGGAGCAGTTTGTGGGGGATACGAAACCCGGTGCCTACGAACGTCTGGTCGATCGGTTACTGGCAAAGCCGGCATTTGGTGAGCGATGGGGACGACATTGGCTGGATGTCGTGCGTTTTGGTGAAAGCAGTGGGGAGCTAACGGTGAACGATGACAAGCCGCGGTCTAACGCATGGCGCTTTCGCGATGCGGTGATCCGGGCGCTCAATGAAGATGTGCCGTTCGATCAATTCGTTCGGTTCCATTTTGTGCCGGACGAAAAAAATAAGGAGCTGGGGCAGTTCATTCATCTGGGTACGCGTCTGCAGGATAATGCGAATCCGAACGATAAACAATTTCATCGGTTGGACGATATGGTGGCAACCACCGGAGTGGCGTTTCTGGGGATCAGCTTCGGCTGCGCCCG
>Ga0066825_10000221_pt1 | contig 19192 bp, 17 predicted proteins | sample ETNtaG_6_FD_65608 | JGI IMG/M metagenome (GOLD analysis project Ga0066825, IMG submission 65608) | Marine microbial and viral communities from oxygen minimum zone, Eastern Pacific Ocean - ETNP201306SV45 | ecosystem: Environmental > Aquatic > Marine > Oceanic | place: Pacific Ocean: Eastern...
TTTGAGGGACCCAGGCGAAGGGTCACCTGATTGGTGACGAACTTGCAGAAGCAGCAGTAGCAGCAGCAGCAGAAGAAGAAGAAGAAAAAGAAGAAGAAGAAGGCGGTGTTACGATCCTTCGGCGTCCGCTCCGGTTTCGATCAGGATGTCGGCTTGTTTGATCTTCTGCTTGATGCTGTCAATCTCGGCCTGCCAAGACTCGATCTGCGAATGGTCGATCATGCTGTCCTTGAAGTCTTGAGCGCCTGCTGCGGAGACTTTCGATCCCCACAAATAGAGACTTTTTAGATTCTTCAGATCCTCGAGGTACTCCAAACCATCGTCTGTTACCGCCGTATCGTAGAGATTCAAGTACTGAAGCCGCTTGAGATCCGAAAGGTAATAAAGCCCCTCGTCGGTGACTGAGGTCTTTTGCAAGTACAGCCGCTCGAGATTCACCATGCTGGATAACGCTGAGAGTCCTTCGTCTGAAATATCGCTGCCGCCGATTTCGAGCTCGACGATATTTTCGCCAACCGCTTCCAAGGCCTCGAGAGCCTCGTCATTGAATTTGTTTTCGCCAAAAGGCGCTTTAACTCGGAGCAAAGACGAGTCGATGGCGACGGGTTGAATATTGATGCGGGGATTGGCTTGGAGCTCGGCCACCGCTTCCGCTATTTCCTCCCAGGCTGGGACTACCAAGGGGGCCTCTTCCTCTACTTCGGCGATGTCAGCTGCGCTCGGCCCTTCGAGCTGGGCAATCAATGCGTTTTCGATATCGGAGTCGAATTCTAGTTCTCCCAACGCTCCGTTTGCGGGAGCGCCGCTCTCGACCCACCATTCGAGCAGAGCGACTTGGGCGTCCGTTGGTTGAGGCTTGCCTTCAGGCGGCATACGCTCGTCGTCATCCAAATCCAAATGAAGACGGAATATCAATTCACTGGCATCGATGTCTCCCGGTATGATGGTATCGCCCAAGTCGCCGCCAGCCATTGCTAGCTCAAAGGTGTCGAGGCGCAGATCGCCCTTCGACTTATCCGGTCCGTGGCAGCTGATGCAGGTTTCTTCGAAAATCGGGTGAATGATGTCTTGGTAAACATCCGCTGCTTCGAAGCTGGAAGGGCCGGCTTCCTCGGCGGAATCGGTCTCCATGCCGAAAACGCTTTTCAGAGGCGTCGGAAGGTACTTGGTCAAATAGCCCGAGCCATGGGTGAGCGTGCCGCCGTCATGCCCGACAACAAGCAGAAGAATGATGGTGGCTCCGAGGGCCCCGTGATAGGGGCCGGAGAATCCATTGCGGCGTTGATTGCGAGCCTGAGTACGGAGAACGATGAGCCAAAAAGCCAGTACGGCCGTTAGGCACCCCAGCCAACGATGGCGAGCCAGAAGGTCCTCATTGTAGCCTCCCGGAAGCGCTAGCAGAACGCCTAGAATGGCCGCGATCGCCGAGACCCAGGCCGTCCAGGTCAGGACGATCTGGCAAGCCTTGCCAATTCGAGGGCCGCCTTTGGAGCTATCCAGGTATTCAATGATGGCGAGTACCGAAAGAAAGCCGATGGGCATGTGCAGAAGCGCGGGGTGAAAGCGACCGAGGAACAGGGTCCAGTTAGGCGCGCTATCCGCGTCGACGGCGAAGAAGGCCAGTCCGAGCAAGACGACCGTAGCGATCGAGGCGATGAGAATGTGGGGAGTCAGTTTGTCAGGCCTGCGGCGGGATGGTTTCATGATGAGCTACAGAATCGATAGGAAATTAAGGGTGATGGCTGCAAACGGGACAAGATTCAACCGTTTTTGCTATCGACGACATTGGAAAAGGCGGGATGTCTGGCTAGAGTTCGCCTTCGATCGGAATCAAGGCCAGCAGTTTGAGGGTTTGACGTTGAAGCCAATCGGAGCCGGGTTCCACTTTCGCTGTTTCGTTGGGAGAGTTGGCAGGGTCGGTCCATTGGATGCGCTCGTTTTCCGCCAGTTCGAGTTTCCAGAAGCTCTCTTCGGCGGTGAGCTTTATTCGGCTAATGAGGTCCTCTGCGAGCTCAGGAGAATCCAGCGCGATCATGAGTTCCGTGTTGAGTAACTTGGAGCGGGGATCGAGGTTTAAGGAACCGATCATGACGTAGCGCCGATCGACAAGGAAGAGCTTGGTGTGGAGAAAGGCGTTATAGTGGAAATCCGTAAACTTGGGATCGTTCTGATCGCCTTCCGAAAGTCCCTTGGTTTCGAGGAGTTGGACGCCACTTGAGAGTAGCCGCTTGCGGTATTTCATGTAGGCCGCGTGTACAATGGGATGATTGCTGGAATCGAGGCTGTTGGTGATGACCGCTATATCGACCCCGTTTCCTGCTAGTTCTCTTAGACTTCGCGAGCCTCGTTTGCCCGGGATGAAATAGGGGGATATCAAAATCAATTCCTCGTTAGCGTATTCGAGGTACGGCGACAGATCGCTCGTCATGTGCGTGCGCGTCCTGAAGCGGGAATAGTCGAGTTTTTCCGGTTGGTCCGCGAATGCTCGGGCTTGGCCCCACGAAAAGTCCAACTTGCCGGTTTCCAGTAACGCAATGGTCGATCGTTCGTTCAGTCGATCCAAGTAGGCGAGGGCTTCAGGGCTGCGATTGGCCGCGTTGATGCGTTCGCGGAACAGGTTCTTCTCCTCTTCGGATGGGTTCTTTTTCAGGGCGACTGACTCGATGGGGCGAGAGAGCGGGTAGTTCCAATAGTCCTGAAAGAAGCGATTCAGGTCATTCAAAGTATCGCCGACAACGATCGCGTCCAAGTCGATAACCAGGCGTTGCGATGCATCGAAATAGGCATCGCCGATATTGCGTCCGCCGACGATCGAGTACTTGCCGTCGACTACCAATTGCTTGTTGTGCATACGCCGGTGGATACGACGAAAGCGGGCGGCGGCTTTGAGCGGGCGCAAGGAACCGATACGAACAGGAGGATTGAAGAGCCGAATTTCGAAATTAGGATGGGCGGCGGCGAAGACCAAATCGCGATCCTTCCACCCCTTGGCGAGGTCGTCGATCAACAGGCGGACGCGAACGCCGCGATCGGCAGCGGCGAGCAGTCGTTCCATGAAGATCTGTCCGGTCAAGTCTTGCTCGAAGATATAGGTCTGTACGTCGATGGAATTCTGAGCCGCGTCGATTGCATCGATTCGAGCCTGAAAAGCGTCCAGGCCGTCAGAGAGAAGGGAAAATCCGGTTTCGGAAGGATGAACGGAAAGCAGTGGATCGATGGCCTGAGCTATGCGCGTATCGCTCGCAATGGTTGGCGCTGGAGAGTAGTTCATTCCCATCTCTCTCGCGGGAGTCACGCAGCCGCCCATGAGCAGCCCCATCGCAATAACCAGTCCCGCTGTTAGATATCGGGGAAAGGCTTGGGCAGCTTTTGTATTGAGGGCGAGAGAGGGTCTCGACGATGTGAACTGGGACGGCATCGTGACAACGGTGACTGTCGAGTTTAGGCAAGCCTCGCTTAACGCTCGATCCGACTCAATCCTTTTTGCCCGAGTCCTTTGGCGGCTACGCGACGCCTCAAAGCAGACTCGCCTTCTGGCTAGTCCAAGATAATGCCTTCGGTATCAGGGCTAAGCGCAAGGTTGGCAGTGGCTTTGAACAAATCGCTAATGTACACGAGACCTTCTACGCGTCCTTCTTCGACGATGGGGATGCACTCGTATTCGTATTGACCGGCTAGTCGAATGAGCTCGGCGAGCGAGCTCTCAGGCATAGCGGTTGGTTGATGGAGTTGCAGCGTTTCTCCAATGGTTTTGGAGAGATGTTGTTTAGCGGATTCGAGGAAGGGCTCTTGCGAAGCCGAGTCAGCGGGCGGATTCCAGTCGTTAAGCAATCCCATGACGACATCCCGCGGGGTGATCGTACCGGCAAATTCGCCCTCGGTATCGATGATGACGATGGCCCCCGTATCGTGTTTCTTCTGCTCGCCATAAAGGATGATTCCCATTGTTTCTCGCAACGTATGCTGCGTGCTGATACGCAGAAAACGCTTTGTCATGAGATCTTTTGCCGTGGTTTGCATTAGGCGAAGCGACTAGGCTTTGGGCATTTCCTGTTCGGGATTGAAGTCAAGAGCTTGGCCGAGCCCTTTTAATAAATCGACCGGCGCAGCGAGCCCTGTCAGGCGACCATCTTCGTCGCAAACCGGGAGCGAGTGGATGCGTCGCTCTCGAGCGAGCCATAGGGCGGTCTCGAGATTGTCGCGCTTCGTTAGTTGCGGCAGATCCGGTTCAGCGATGCTATCGATGCGCGTTTCGAATTGCGTTCGCAAAACTTCGGCCAATTCGGAATCGCTCATGGAACGGAGATCTTCTCTATCTCCAATAGCGTTACCGAAGGTCGAGAGAATCTTCCAGAGCGAAAGCTCCGAATCGAGCTTGCCTTCGCTGTCTTGAAGAAAGAGCGGTTGGGGCGCCCGCTGTTTCGAGTGTTTCAACATTTCGGAAAGCAGCCAAACCGCTTCTCGGATTTGGTGTTGATTGCCGAAGCGAAGAATGCGGGTGGAAATAGCGTTCTCAAGAGTCACGCTTGAATCGACCTTGCTCTCCGTATCGCTTTTGGCTTCTCCGCGCCGACGCTCCATTTCAACGATGCTCCACGCGCGGGCGAGCGAAAGTTCGGTTGATTGGAACAATTTGTTGTCTGCGTAGAAAAGATTTTGCTCGCCGATCCGACGCCTCAATCCAGAGCCCGTCATGACTTTCTTGAGACTCTCCTCGATGCCGCAAACGACCAAGTGTATGTTCTGGGAACCGAGGATTTCGTGAAAGCGCTCGAGGATAGACATGGCAGTGCTTCCGACTGCCCTCAATCGCTTCATTCTCAAGATGACGACCCGCGTTTTGGGAGTGATGCATTCCAGCAGCTCGTAGTCCAAGTCTTCAGCCGCGGCAAAGTAGAGGTCGCCTTCCATGTTGACGGTGACGACTTCCGATTGAGGGGCTCGCGAGAAGGGGACTTCGTCGAAACCGGAGTCGGGTCGCTGCACGAGTTGAGTCAAATCTGTGTGGCCTGTTGTCCTAAGAAGAAGGACGATGGAAAGAAAAACGCCTACGAATACAGCGTACTCCAGGGGTAGTATCAGGGTGGATACGAATGTCCCGAAGAGAACGAGACGCGAGTGCTTGGCCGATTTCCAGGTCACGATCAATCGCCGTTTGTCGATCATCGAATAGGCGACAATGATGAGGATTCCCGCTAGGCTCGCTTTGGGGATGTAATTGGCGATCGGGGCGAAAAGCAAAATCGTCATCGCCGTCCAGATCGCCGAAAAGACCGCGGCCATGCGCGTAACGCCTCCGGACTTGTAGCAAACGGCGGTTCGCGTGAAGGATCCGGAGCCCGCGAAGCTCGAAAAGAACGAGCCGACCATATTGCTGGCGCCTTGGCCGATGAATTCTTGATTGAAATTGAGCCGTTGACCGGATTGGGAGGCGACTGCTCGAGCGATCGATGCCGCTTCAATGAGCCCTAGGATGGCTAGGGCCATGGCTCCAACACCGAGCTCTCGAGTCAGTTCGTAAGGAGGCGGGAAGAGGAGCTCTGGAACGTGAAATAGATTCAGGCTGGCCGCAATGGGTTCTATGTCCTTAACGATCTCGACCTTTGAAGCGCCCATTTCCGGGAGGTGCCAGCCGAGCAAGTAAGCAGCTCCACCAGAAATCACGATACCGATAAGGGCTCCTGGCAGTCGCTTGTTGAGGCGAGGCAGGAAGACGACGCACAAAGCGGTGACCAATCCAAGGGCTAGGGCGAATAGATTGCTGTCAGGCAGCGACTTGAAGGTCAGGATCAGCACTTCGAAAAAGTGTTCGGGGCGTTCTTCGAAGCGCATGCCCAGCAGATTCTTGATCTGGTTGGCGGCGATGAGAATACCGGCGCCCGCCGTGAAACCGACCACTACGGAATGGGAGACGTATCGAATGATGCCGCCCAGTCGTAGAAATCCGAAAAGAAATTGGATGAGTCCCGTGAGGAACGTGAGCAGCAACACGATCTCCAAGAGGCCGTAGCCGTAGCGTTCAGGCAAATGGGCGGTCAATCCGAGAATAACCATGCAAATGGCATTCGTCGGGCCGGTGACCAAGTGATTCGAGCTTCCGAGCAGGGCGGCTACGACGCAGGTGACCATTGCTGTGTAGAGACCCCAGACCGGAGGCAATCCGGCAATGAGGGCGTATGCCATGGCTTGAGGCACGCCCATGACTGCTACAGTCAAACCGGCTGAGGCATCCGACCGAAGACCCGATTTGAAGTAGGCTTTAGCTTTGGGAAGCCAGTTCTCAGGTTGGATACGGTCGAGAGGCGAGGACATCAGGAGACGAGAAAAGTCGCCATTCAATCAAGTGGAGGGGAAGCGACTGAGAAAGACGATGTATCCAAATCTGCGATTCGGCAATACGGAAATGCCGATAGTCTCAGTCGACGGCGAATTGTCCGCGGAGCTCTTAAACCTGGACCGAGCTTTTGGCGATTTCGTCGATCTTCCGGTCGAGGAATTCGGGCGTGATGAAATCCATGCCGAGTCCGGGCAGTTCAAGCGGCTTTACTGAAGGGCCATCGCTCAAGGCCATCGTCGATTCCGGAGCATCGGACCTAAGCCATTGATGCACTTGATGGTACTCGACCGAGTCGCATTGAGCGAGACTCGCCGCGAAGTGAATGCTAGCGGAGAAGAGGCAAACGGTGTTGGCGGCGTGTAGGGTGCAAGGCACGCCGTAAGATTCAGCGACTGCAGCGATTTTCCGCGCTTCGGTGATGCCTCCACAGGCGCAGAGGTCGAAATGGGCGTATTCGGCGCCTCGTTGGCCGAGTAGGCGATTGTAGTTGCGGGCGCCGTACATCGACTCGTTGGCGCAGACGGGAATGCCACCCTGACGGTTGACCAAGGCATGTCCTTCGTAGTCGTCCAAGGCCACGGGCGATTCGAACCAGTAGATATCGTGTTCGATGGCTTGCGAGGCGATGGATAAGGCTTCCGGCACATTGTAGGCGTGAACCGCATCGATCATCAAACGCGTTTCGGGTCCTATAGCTGCCCGGGTGGCTGCAATACGCTCGAGATCTTCGCGTTGGGACGCTCCGCCTATCTTGATTTTAACGCCGTCGAATCCTTGTTCTATGTAGCTCGCCGCTTCTTCGCCCAGTTGCTGGACCGTCTTGTTGCGTCCGTATAACCCGCCGCTGGCATAAGTATAGACGTTGTCGGCGCGAGCGCCCAGCAGCTGGTACAGCGGGACACCAAATAATCGGGCCCGCAAGTCCCAGAGCGCGATGTCCAAGCCGCTCAAGGCATTTACGAGTATACCTTCCAGAGTGCCTATAGGGGCAAGTCCAGCGATGCGTTCCCGTATGCGCTCGATGAAATGGGCGTCTTCTCCTATAACCAAGGGAGCGAAATCATTATCGACGATGTCGACGATCGAACGAGCGGTTCCGTAAAAAGGCCAGACCTCGCCGACGCCGAGGGTGCCGTCAGTCGTTTCGACGAAGATGAACACAACCTCCTTAGCGTCGAAAGTGAGCGCTGGATTCCAGACCTTCCCTCCCATGGGAAAATTGATCTGTTTAGCGAAAACGTGTTTGATTTTCATGCAGAAGCAGGTGGTCCGCAATTGGGAAACGGATCAGGGGTAGAGGCGAGGGTCCCCTGTGACAAGAAGGAAGTCGAGCGTAGGGGAATGTGACGCGTAACATGGGTCCCGTTCGTTTTCAACTAAGGGAGCGCGACCCGGTTCGCGGATTTTCTTGGCTTTTGACAAAGGGCCTGCGTTCTTTGTGAGCCATGAAGGAAACGGAGAAGCGAAGCAAAGCGTGGATAGGCGATGCCGTGTTGGCTCTTTTCGCTCGAGAGTGGATTCTCAAGCAGTCCGATATCCTGCCTGGAGAACGGGTGGAAGTGTTTACGGGAATGACCTCGAACCGTTTTCTCGCTTGCTTGGGCGAGCCGACGGGAGAGGAAGCTAAGATAGGAGCGGTTTACGAGAAGGACGGACTTAAAGGGGCGTTCGCCTATATCGAGGAAACGATATTGCCGGTATTCAAGAAGCAGCGACGCAATCTGGCTCGCGGGGTTTCCAGCTATCGCGACCGGAAGAAATAAAGCGGCTCGGATCGTCGACTGACTTCGTCTTTATCTTGGTCAAATACGCTTCCGATGCCTCATTATCTCCGAGGGGAAGAAGACTAATATTTGGGCGAAGGCGAAGAGGAAATTGTTCTAGCCGGGAAATGGGCTAGTTCGAGGGAAGACGCATAAAGGAGATCTGATTAAGGAGACTCTCCTTCAATTTGGGTCGATCGAGGGGCAGGTCTTTCAACTCCTCCCTCAATTCCGATTTGAATTGGTCGATGCCGTCGGAGTCGATCGCCATTTGAGCCTTCAGTTCGGCGAGTTCGCAACGGTATTCTAGCCACTGAGCTTTGAAGTCGAGCGCGTGGAAGCGTTCGGCAACCGCTTTCTCGACTTCGCGCGCTTCTCTCGTCTTCAATTCCCCTTCCAGGCATTCGCTGAGGCGAATGATCAAAACTTGCTCATGGGTCTTGAGCAGTTGTTGCTTGAAGCCGATGAGCTCGCATTTGAGATCTGAAAGAGCTTTGCCGATATCGTGCTTCTTAATCCGAGTGGCGAGCAAGAGGTAGCGGTACGACCAATCTTGGAAGATTCTCGCTACCAGTAAGAAGCGTTGGAGGTGATTCAGTTGGCCTAGGCGATGATGCGGTTGCGGCAGGTCGATGAAACACTCCTGGCTTCGCTTCTCGAGCTCGACTTCCAGGAAGCGCTCCAGATCGGATACGCGTTTGATGTAAGGCGCGTATCGCCAGCACTCGAGCAGAGTGGCGCGCATTTCGAAAAGCCGGTCCCGAGGATCGATATAGCCTAGAAGGTAGAAGTACTCGGATATGAAATCCAAATAGTAGGCGGTCGCTTGCGTAAACGCGGCGGCATTGCCCGATCCGCCTTTTCTCAACAGTTGGCGAATCTTGCTTCGATCTTGCAAGATCGGCGAAGAGTGGGAATGGGACGAAGGGCCTTTGAGAAAGGTCATGAGTCGGTAAAGCGATTATGAGCTTGGGAACCGGGCTAAGCGCTAACGAATTATTCTTCGTCGAAGCGCTTAGCCGCTGCCGCTCGGCAGTCGGCCGTCACTCGCAGCCAGATCTCTCGAATGTCGAAGAGGCGTGTTTTCGCTTGTTTCGCGTAGGCGGCGAGGGCGTCGATATCCATTTGCTCGACTTCGCTAAGCAAGGCGAGCAACGAGTTAAGCGCGACGAGGCCGCGCTTGAAATAGGCGATAGCCAGCGAGTAGTCGCCCAAATCGAGGGCGGTCACGGCTAGCAGGCCATAATAATCGGATTGGGAAATTGCGTTTTGAACTTCGAGGGCCTTCGATGCGGCGATTTGATCGTCGCAGAGGGAAATGCGTTGGGTCCAAGCTTCCCTTAGCCAATCGTGCAAGGCTTTGCTCGCTATGAATAGCGGATGCTTATGCAGCGTGTAGGGTTGGTCGGGAAGCGAATCGAGAGAGATTTCCACGCTATCGGATGTATCGCCAGTAGCGTTTCCGGATTCCCAGCCCATGAACAACGCCACTTCGTCTAGGCGGTTCTGACTGCGAATTAGCTTATTGTAGAACTTCTGGTATTTGCGTACTTGGTCCTTTTCGCGGTTCAAGTAGCGTTCCCAATCGAACTCGTTCCAAATGGTTTCCCAGCTATCGTCCCACTCGTTGTCGGGATTGCTGTCGTTCTCGAAACTGGCCATATTGTCTTAACAGGCTTTTTAAGAAAAAGCAGGTGGAAAGTAGGCTTCGAATTTTGGTTTGGCAAATTAAAATCCCAAAAAGTTTAAGCGCTTCCCTGATAGAGTCCTGCGATTTTGTCCGATCTTCAGAGGGCGCTTTCATATGAGCGGAAACGCTTCAATCGCCGATGCCATTCGGGCGCTTCGACATATGGACGAGTCGCTTTGATCCTCTTGACGAGATTCGCGGTCAGAGGTGTATTTGCGATTGGCAAAGGTTCTTTTTCTTTCCAGATTAGCGACTTATGGAATCTCAAGATACCGTGTTCCAGTTGAGCGCCTACTTTTCGGGGCATGTGCAAGGAGTGGGCTTTCGATACTCGACCAAACAAGTCGCGAACGGATTCGAAGTTACGGGATTCGTAAGGAACCTTGCTGACGGGCGAGTGGAACTGCAGGCGGAGGGGGAAGAATTCGAATGTCGGCGTTTCGTAAGGGAAGTCGAAAGCGAGCTCGATTCCTACATTAGAGACACCGAGCTTCGCGAGGGGCAAGGGGCCCGTCAGCACACTCGATTCGGAATTGCCTAGGAATACCAGATGACGCCCGCAATCGCCATTGACAATCTGACAAAGGACTTCCGAATTCCAGGCGCCAAGCAGCGCCTGCGAGCGGTCGAGTCGCTCTCTTTGACCATCGAGCAAGGGGGCATTTACGGCCTGTTAGGCCCCAATGGTTCAGGGAAGAGCACGACTATCAAAATCGTCTTGGGGCTATTGAGCCCTTCGTCAGGCGATTGTCGCGTTTTCGATTTGCCCAGCTCGAATCCGGCTGCTCGGAAACGAGTTGGGTATTTGCCCGAGGCCCCTTACTTCCAGCGATTTCTTACGGGACGCGAGCTGCTGCAGTACTTCGGTCGACTGTCGGGGCTGAGTCGCGAGCGATTGCATGAGCGCATCGATTCATTGCTGGCAAGGGTCGGTCTGGAAGATGCTGGCGATCGTCGAATAGGCGCTTATTCCAAGGGGATGCTTCAGCGAATCGGCATGGCCCAGGCATTGATCGGCGATCCTGAATTGCTGATTCTAGATGAACCCACGGCGGGTGTGGATCCGGTCGGAGCCGCCGATATCGCAACGCTTATCATGGGTTTGAAAGAGGAAGGAAAGACGATTTTGCTTTGCTCGCATTTGCTTTCGCAAGTGGAAGCGATTTGCGATCGAGTCGCTATCATGGGAAAGGGACGTTTGCTGCGGGAAGGGACGATAGAGTCGCTCACGCGCGACGCAGGGGACGGGGCATTGCGTATCGAGGGATTGGCAAGCGGCGCTCGCGCTGAGATCGAAGCGCTCGCTGTCGAAAGAGGTGGGGAAGTCGTTCGTTCTTCTAAGAGCTTGGAGGATTTGTTCCTCGAGTTGGCTCGCTCGGACGGAGAGGAGACTGAGCAATGAGCGAGGCTTCCCAAAGTCTCGCTTGGTCGTTTAGCCGAGCATTCGCAATCGCCTCCAATACATTTCGGGAAGCGGTTCGCATGAAGCTTTTCCTGGCCATGACGACCTTGGCTATCTGTTCTCTAGCCAGTTCCTTTTTCTTTCGCGAATTCAACTTCGGGTCCTCGGAATTGAAGTTCATAACGGATTTTGGATTCGGGGGGATGAGCGTTTTCGGTTCCGCTCTAGCCGTAATCGTTAGCGCTCAACTGTTCTATGGGGAGATAGAACATCGGACAGCCATGACGCTCTTGGCGAAGCCGATTCACCGTTCCGAATTCGTGCTGGGGAAGTTCATGGGAGCTTGGTCGACCGTTTTATGCTTTTTGGCAATGCTCACCCTATGCCTTATAGCCGCTTTATGGTGGCGCGAAACGAGTTTGATGGCGGAATATCCGGATTCGTTTCAATCGGGAAGAATCGTTCAGTATGGATCTCTGCTAGGCTTCGCCTTCGCTCAAGCGCTTCGAATTGGAATTCTGTGTTCCGTAGTGATTTTGTTTTCGACCTACGCGAGTTCCTCGCTCTTCGCGATGGTGATGGGCGTCCTTATTTGGATCGTTGGTCAATTGCAGCATATTGCGACCGAGGCTTGGGGAGCGGTGGACAGCTGGATCCTCAAGGGAATTTACGCTTTCGTAAGCTATGCGCTGCCTAACCTCCATTTATTCGATGTCGGCGAGGGCGCCGCGCTAGGCGAAAATCTGTCGCTAGTTCTGTATGCCAAGCTTGCAGCTTATGCCTTGCTGTATGGGACATTCTACTTGGCGATCGCAAGCGCTAGCTTCAATCGACGTGAGCTCTAATCGACGTATCATTCCTTTCGCCCTCCTGGGAGCGTTGATTCTCGGAGCTGTTTTGGCGCCGTTGGATCGTTCGATACGGTTAGAGTTGGGACAAGGCTCGGAAGTGGAGTCGCTGCGTCGCCTGGATTCCCAGTTCGGTCAGGGATTGTCTGTAGCGATCTTGGGAGGCTATCGTTCGGTAGCTGCTAACTTAGTTTGGCTGGCCAAGAACGAGAATTGGGAACAACGGGACTTCGGAGGGACCTTGGCGAAAATCGCCCTGGCCACGAGCATCGACCCTCGTCCTGAAATGTTCTGGCTGAATGGTTCGCGCATAATAGCGAATGACATGCCCGCTTGGGAAGTGGGCGACCCCAATACCGATATTCTCTTTCAATCGCCGGAGGGGCGAGCGATCGTCCAGGATTTCGGGAAGAGGGCCTTGGCTTTTTTGGAGGGCAGTCGTCCCTATCACGCGCGAAATTCCGATATACTCTTAGAGGAAGGCATGATTTATTGGCGGAAGCTGGAAGACCTGGAAGCGGCTTCTCAGCGAATTCTCGAAGCTACGCGAGGCGAGAATCCTCCTTACCATGCATTTCGGCTTTACGGAGAGATTCTGACGCGAATGGGACGGAAAGAAGAGGCGTTGCGATTTCTCGAAAGCCACTACTTGACTCTTCCGGATAACAGCTACGACGCCATGAAAGTCGTGGTTGCGGATCGAATACGCGCTCTGAGAGAGGAGCTGGAGTCTAAAGCGAACTGACGAGAACGAGTTCGCGCTACCACGGCAGGACTTTCTTGCTTAAAAGGAATAGGTTGCTTGAATTGCCGCGATGACTGAAAATTTACATCCGATATCGGATAGACTGCTTAAGAGGAGCGACCGCGAGACGCTTACTCAGCAACGGGCTTGCGCCATATGGATGTGCGGATTGTCGGGTTCCGGCAAAAGCACGCTCGCCACGGCTCTGGAAAAGAAGCTCTATGCGGAAGGCAAGCTGGTGTATGTACTAGATGGTGACAATGTCCGGACTGGATTGAATTCGGGTTTGGGATTTTCGAACGAGGATCGGCAGGAGAACATTCGACGTATAGCAGAGGTCTCCAAGCTATTCGTGGATGCGGGTATCGTTGTTATCAACTCGTTTATAACGCCCAATGAGGAGCTGCGCTCGCTCGCTCGCGAAACCATAGGCGAGGACGATTTGATAGAAGTGTATGTAAAGGCTTCCTTCGAGACGTGCATGGAACGGGATGTTAAAGGGCTTTATGCGAAAGCGGAGCAGGGGCTTGTTCCGAATTTCACTGGAAAGGATTCAGGGTTTGAAGAGCCTGAATCGTCGGATCTGGTAGTCGATACGGAGGCGCAAAGCATCGAGGAATCGTTGGAGACCTTATTCGAATTCGTTTACCCGAGGCTGAAGGCCTGAATCGGATTCAGTTCCACCGATGACGCTATATTTGCTCAAGATCGGCAAGTGGCTGTTGGGCAAATCGGTGGCATTGGCGATCGCTGTAGGAATTGCGGTTGGCGCATTTGCCGCGTATCAATACTTAGGCGACAGCATACGTTTGGAACGGGAGCGTCAGGAACGTTTGGCGGATTCCTATGCGGAGCGAAAGCGCATTGCCGAAGAACTAGGCTCCTCTCTCGAGGAGCTGCTTCAGGTCGGTCGGGAAATCGAAGTTGCCAGGCAGCGTTTGACGGCGGCGAATGAGCTTATCGAACGGCTCGAGGGGCTTCTGTCCAAAATAGAGTATCTTTTTTCCACTGCCGAGGAAAAGGCGGCAGTCGATCGACAGCTTGCAGACGCCCAGACGAATAAGGATCGTTTAGGTCCGATGATCGATTCGCTTGTCGGCCGTGAGTCCGAATTGCGGATTTCGCGAGCGACTTTGAACGAGCAAGCTTTGATTTTGGAGGAGCGCATCGAGAAATTGGAAAAAGGCTCTTCGGAACTGGTTCGCTATATTTACGACTCATGGCTTCGATTGAAGCCTTTTGTCCCCATCGCCCTCGCAGCGATTCTCTTGGGACCTATCGCATTGAAGGCTTTCGCTTATTATTGCGTAGCGCCTCTTTTTCAGAGGGCTCGGCCCATCCGTTTCGCCAAGCAGTCCCTTGAAATGCCGTCGTCGCTGGACGGTGGAGTTTCGGTTGCATTACGACTAGGATGTCAGGAAAAAGCGTGGATCAAGGAAAGCTATTTGCAGGCTTCGGACGAACACCTAACGAGGAAGAACCGATTTGTATTGGATTGGAAGATACCGGTGACCTGTTTGGCCGCAGGCCTGATCGAATTGATCGAATTTGCCCCAGAGGACGCTGAGAGTTCCGGTGGAATCACTGCGTCCACGCAAGACAAAGCGGATATGGAGCTCAGTTTGATAGACGTGCCGGAGGGAGGGTGTCTCATCCTTCGGCCAAGCCATCTAGTCGGATTGGTCTCGACGACTGGAGAACCGGCGCGAATACGTCGGAGGTGGAGCTTTACTCGAGCTCAGGCTTGGATGACCTTGCAGTTCCGCTTTTTCGAGTTCGTGGGCCCCTGTCGACTCGTCGTTGCAGGCGTTCGAGGCGTAAGAGTCGAAACCTTGCAGCCGGAACAGATTGCAGGGAGGCGCGCCAATCAGGATTCTACCATCGGTTTTACTCCAGACCTTGAATTTGGGGCGGTGAGGGCGGAGACGTTCTGGGCCTACTTTCGAGGATTCAATCCCTTGTTCGACGATGTCTTTAGGGGTAGGGGCGCTTTTCTGTGCCAGGAGATATCGAAAGGAGAAGCAGCTGGGCCGCGACGATTTTGGGCGGGATTGCGAGACGCAGTATTGAAGATCGTCGGTGTATGAAGAGTGGTGAACGGCAAATGGCGCTCGGTGACGGAAGGCGAGCGCAGATGTCGTTGCAATGCTGAAGGGCGAAGATGTTATTTGAATCTGGCCATTGGGCGGCTATTGTAGGTGAGGATTGGGGATAATGGAATCGCAGCGAGAGATCGGCTTTATTTTCGACTGGGACGGAGTGGTCGTCGATTCGTCGGCGCAGCATGAGGAGAGTTGGGAGCGCTTGGCTTGCGAGCAAGGGCTGCCGCTTTTCGAAGGCCACTTCAAGCGAGGATTCGGAAAGCGAAATCAGCTGATCATACCTGAGATTCTAAAGTGGACGAGTGATCCCGTGGAGATCGAGCGCCTCGGCGATCGCAAAGAAGTTCTCTATCGGCAAATACTTCTAGAGACCGGTATCGAGCCTCTTCCGGGAGTGCGAGATTTCGTGAAAAGCCTGATGGCGGCTCAGGTCCCTTACGCGGTTGGCTCGTCGACTCCGCGCGAAAATATCGATGCCGTCATGGAAGGAGCGGGGATGTCGGGCCTATTCGAGAAGATCGTAGCAGCGGCGGACGTCGCCCGAGGCAAACCGGATCCAGAAGTTTTCCTTAAGGCCTCGGCAGCTTTGGGCGTACCGGCGGAAAGCTGCATCGTATTCGAAGATTCGTTCAGTGGAATCGAAGCAGGAGTTGCTGGCGGGATGACCGTTGTCGCCTTGGCGACGACGCATTCGCGAGAGAATCTGGAAGGTCGAGGAGCTGCATTGATCGTAGAGAGCTTCGAGGAGCTGTCGCTAGCGAATCTGCGCGAGCTGCTTTGCGCCAAGCAGTAGATAGATCTCTTTTACGTTGCTCGTTCCCGGGAATCGCCCTGTGTTGAAGGTGAACCGAACTTCTTTAACCGTTTAGTCCCCAAACGTCTATGGAACTCCACAAGATCAAGCTTACTCGCTACATTCTCATCGGAATGATTGCTGGAATCGTCGTCGGCCTCGTCCTCTATGGATCGGGACTAAGCGAAAACGGAGTGGTCGATCGGTTCTTCCTTGGCGGTATCCTAAAGTTTCTGGGCGACGTATTCGTTCGTTCATTGAAGCTTTTAGTCGTACCTTTGGTTTTCGTTTCGTTGGTCTGCGGCACTGCGGCCATGGATGATGTTCGAAAGTTGGGCGGGATAGGCTTGAAGACGCTTGGTCTGTATCTCGCCACTACCTGCGTTGCCATCTCGCTTGGGCTAACCATTGCCAGCATCGTGGGGCCGGGACAAGGGATGAATATCGATGCTCCTGTATCCTATGAGGCCAAAGAAGCTCCGCCCTTTATTGAGGTACTGATCAACATCTTTCCCACGAATCCGGTCCAATCGATGGCTCAAGGCAACATGCTCCAGCTCATCGTCTTCGCGATACTTTTCGGCATTGCTTTAGTGCTGGCGGGAGAACGTGGGCAGAGAGTCTTGAATTTGTTCAATGACCTGAACGAAGTGATCATGAAGCTCGTGGTGATCCTGATGCTCTTCGCCCCGGTAGGGGTTTTCGCCAAAATCACTGTGGTATTCGCTGATCTCGGTTTGGAAGCGATTCAGAAGCTCGGTCTGTATTTTCTCTTAGTTGTCGTCGTTCTTTTAATACATGGCCTAGTTGTCTATCCCATGTTCTTGACGCTCTTCGCGAAGTTGAATCCGATTCAATTTCTCAAGAAACTCCGCAACGTTCAACTGTTCGCGTTCAGTACTGCCAGCAGCAATGCGACGATTCCGGTGACGATGCGGGCAGTGGAAGAGAGGCTCGGAGTGGATAACAAGGTCGCCTCATTTACTGTTCCGTTGGGAGCGACAATCAATATGGACGGCACGGCGATCATGCAAGGCGTGGCGACTATATTCATTGCAAATATCGCTGGCGTGGATCTTTCGATGACTCAATTGCTTTTGGTTATCGTCAGCGCGACTTTGGCGTCGATCGGGACGGCTGGAGTGCCTGGAGTGGGTCTAATTACCTTGGCCATGGTACTAGAACAGGCGGGATTGCCTATCGAGTACATCGGCTTGATTGTCGGTATCGACCGATTGTTGGATATGGTAAGAACGGCTGTGAATGTTACTGGCGATGCAGTGGTCACCTGTATCGTGGCTAAGGGCGAAGACCAATTGGATGAGGGTTTATTCAATCGGCCTCCTAGCGAGGACGACGTCAACTAGCTAAGCTGGAAGGCGGGATAGGGGAACTACATGGGACAACTGTTTCAGTTGAATGCGGAGTACGCTCCGATGGGAGATCAGCCGGAAGCGATCGATCAGTTGGTCGATTCGATCGAGGCGGGCAACCGTTATCAGACCCTCTTAGGGGTGACCGGCTCGGGAAAGACCTTTAGCATGGCGAATATCATCGCTCGATGCGAACGTCCGACTTTGGTGATCTCCCACAACAAGACTCTTGCGGCTCAGTTGTATTCGGAGTTTAAGAACTTCTTTCCGGAAAATGCCGTTGAATACTTCGTAAGCTACTACGACTACTATCAACCAGAGGCCTACGTGCCTTCCACGGATACGTTTATTGAGAAGGATTCTTCCATCAACGACGAAATCGATCGCCTGCGGATATCGGCGACCAGCAGTTTGATAAGCAGACGGGACGTGATCGTGGTAGCGAGCGTTTCCTGTATTTACGGATTGGGCACTCCAGAGGACTTTCAGGAGTTGATGATTCCACTTCGCCTGGGAGAGGAATTCGGTCGTGACGTGTTTCTGAACCGTCTCGTGGATATTCAATACGAGCGAAACGATGTGAACCTCGAACGAGGACGCTTTCGCGTGCGAGGGGATGTGGTCGACGTCATGCCCGCTTACCTGGAAAAAGGGTTGCGCGTCGAATTTTGGGGCGACGAAATCGAAGCGCTTTCGGAATTCGATCCGACTACTGGTTCGGCAACCAAACGGTTCGAGCAATTCAATCTGTACCCAGCTAGCCAATTCGTAACGACGCGAGAGAAAACCGAACGGGCCATTGGATCCATCAAATCGGAGCTCAAGGAGCGAGTGGCTCGTTTCGAAGCGGAAGGCAAGTTGCTTGAGGCTCAGCGCATCAGCATGCGTACGAACTACGATTTGGAGATGCTGAGAGAAGTGGGATTCTGTAGCGGGATAGAAAACTACTCGATGCACTTGTCCGGCAGGCGAACCGGAGAACGCCCGTCTTGTCTGATCGATTTCTTCGACAAGGATTTTCTGCTCTTCGTAGACGAGAGCCATGTTTCGATTCCCCAGGTGGGCGCGATGTATGCGGGCGACCGATCGAGAAAGTCGACGCTCGTGGAGCACGGTTTTCGATTGCCGAGCGCCTTGGATAATCGCCCCATGAATTTCCAAGAATTCTCGGAGGTGACCGGTCAGACCGTGTTCGTTTCGGCTACGCCGGCGAAATACGAATTCGAGAAGAGCTCAGTGGTCGCCGAACAGATCATTCGGCCTACAGGCTTGCTGGATCCTGAAATTGAGATTCGGCCGACTAAAGGTCAGGTTGAAGACCTGATCGAGGAGGTTTTCAAGGCGATCGAATCCGGAGAGAGGGTCCTCGTTACAACGCTTACCAAACGACTCTCGGAAGATATTACGTCCTATCTACGCGACCGGGATATTAAGGTCGAGTATCTGCATTCGGATATCGATGCGATTGAGCGCGTGGAGATTTTGCGGCGTTTGCGAGCGGGCGAGTTCGATGCCCTGGTAGGGATCAACCTCCTGCGAGAAGGGCTCGATCTGCCCGAGGTCGCGCTCGTGGCGATTCTCGATGCGGACAAAGAAGGATTTTTGCGCAGCGAGACCAGTCTGGTGCAGACTGCGGGTCGAGCTGCTCGACACGAAAAAGGACGCGTCGTGTTCTATGCCGATGTCATTACCGATTCGATACGGCGAACACTCGAAAAGACGGAGTATCGCCGATCGAAGCAGATCGCATTCAATGAGGCGAATGGCATCACGCCTCGGAGTGTCCAGCGACCCTTGCAAGCGAGCCTGCACGAGGGCAAAGCCGATGAGAATTCAGACGACTTGATGGTTGGAGAGGACGACGACGTGGAAGCGGTAATCGGCGAGCTGACGATTGAGATGGACGAAGCGGCTGCGAAATTGGAGTTCGAAAGAGCCGCTTTGCTGCGTGACCAGATCGATGCCTTGCGATCGGGAGATTTCGGAAAGACAAAAGGCAAAGCGAGTAAGCGACGTCGCAGCTATGGTCGGCGGTAGAATCCGAATAAGCTTCTTACGCTTCTTGCTCTGCGTCTGCATTCGATCCAGCTGACGTGCAGCAGCAGCAGCAGAAGAAGAAGAAGAAGAAGAAGAAGAAGA
>Ga0066825_10000222_pt1 | contig 19182 bp, 17 predicted proteins | sample ETNtaG_6_FD_65608 | JGI IMG/M metagenome (GOLD analysis project Ga0066825, IMG submission 65608) | Marine microbial and viral communities from oxygen minimum zone, Eastern Pacific Ocean - ETNP201306SV45 | ecosystem: Environmental > Aquatic > Marine > Oceanic | place: Pacific Ocean: Eastern...
TAACTAGGAGACTCACGGTCGTCGTCGACGTTGGGTTTGTAGGCCAATCCTAGGATTAAGATTCGGCTACCTTGGAGTATCTTGCCATTGGCTTTGAGTATTTCTTCGCATCGACTGATAACATAGTTTGGCATCGCGTCGTTGACCTGGCCGGCAAGTTCAATAAAGCGAGCATCCATGCCGTGTTGTTTAGCCTTCCAGCTGAGGTAAAATGGATCAATGGGGATGCAGTGCCCACCTAACCCTGGCCCAGGGTAGAACGGCATAAAACCGAAGGGTTTTGTTTTGGCTGCCTCGATGACTTCCCAGATATCGATGCCCATTTTTTGGTAAATGATTTTTAATTCATTAACTAGGGCGATGTTAACGCTCCGAAATATGTTCTCGAGAAGTTTGGTAGCTTCTGCGGCACGGCAACTGGAAACGGGCACCAACGTCTCAATCGCGATACTGTATATGGCTTTAGCTCTATCTAAACAAGCTGCCGTATGGCCGCCTATGACCTTTGGTATTTTTGCGACCTGACTGTCCGGATTTCCCGGGTCTTCACGTTCGGGCGAGTATGCTAGATAAAAATCTTCCCCCACTTTCCATCCGCTACCATGTTCCAAAATGGGCTTCAACTCGTCTTCGGTAGTTCCCGGATAGGTGGTGGATTCCAGCACGACTGTGATTCCTTTTGGTAAATGAGAGGCAATGCTGCGCCCTGTATTGAGTACATAGGAAAGATCTGGTTCCCGTTTCTTATTTAATGGAGTCGGGACGCAAATGAGCGCTGCATCGAGTTCTTTTACCCGTCCAAAATCGGTGGTGGCCTCCAAGCGGCCAGCGTTAACTTGATCCCGGACTTCGGCATCAGGGATATGCTTGATATAACTTCGCCCCTGATTTAGAGCCTCAGTTTTCTTCGAATCCAAATCGATGCCCAAAACGTCTGCACCCGACTTCGCAAATTGTAAACAGAGAGGCAACCCGACGTATCCTAATCCTATGATTCCTATTTTCATGGCGTTGGTTTAGCTAGCGGACGCCCGATCGCGTGATATTCAATACCTGCAGTCGCGACAGTTTCGAGGTCGTACAGATTGCGCCCATCAAAGATCAGCGGTTCTTTCATGGTTTGTTTGATCCGGCTAAAATCTGGGCTTCGAAATGCTTTCCACTCGGTGAGAATAGCTAGAGCATCAACATCGGTTAATGTTTCAATTGGATCTGCGACATATTCAATGAAATCGGTTCCTAAAACTTGCCGAGCGGCCTCCATTGCTTCGGGATCATGGACGCGCACCCTAGCGCCAGCCTCAACCAAAGATCGAATTAATACCAAGCTGGGGGCCTCGCGCATATCGTCGGTATTGGGCTTGAAGGCAAGACCCCACACGGCGATCTGTTTACCATGAAGATCCTTCAGGCGGTTTTGAATCTTGCTATACAACACTTTTTTCTGAGCTTCGTTGGTCGCATCAATGGCGGGTAAAATTCGCGGCTCGTAACCATGATTGCGAGCCATTTGCTCCACGGCACGTACATCTTTAGGAAAGCACGAGCCGCCGTACCCGCATCCAGGATAGATAAACGAATAGCCGATGCGTGAATCTGAACCAATACCCAAGCGCACTTGCTCGATATCCGCGCCAACTCGCTCGGCGATGTTGGCCATCTCGTTCATGAAACTGATCTTGGTGGCCAGCATGGCGTTGGCCGCGTATTTCGTGAGTTCCGCAGACCGCACACACATGGCGAACACCCGATCGCGATTGCGATTAAAAGGCGCGTAAAGTTCGCGCAAAAGTTTCTCGGCGCGCGGCTCGTTAGTGCCAATCACGATCCGATCCGGCTTCATAAAATCACTGACCGCGTCCCCTTCTTTCAAGAATTCCGGATTGGAGGCCACACTGTACGGAAGATCCACGCCTCGCTGCTTCAATTCGTCGGCAATGGCCGTACTCACCTGATCGGCCGTACCAACGGGCACGGTGGATTTGTCTACTACCAACCGGTAATCATCCATGTGTCGCCCGACCGTACGGGCCACCTCTAGGACATACTGCAAATCCGCCGAACCATCCGCCTTTGGAGGTGTACCCACCGCAACGAATTGGAGTTGGCCATGTGCCACAGCCGTGGCCGTGTCTGTGGTGAAATCAAGTTGGCCCGATTGGACACAGCGTTGGATTATCGCCGTTAATCCCGGCTCATAGATTGGAATAGCTCCGCGCTTAAGGGCCACCATACGGGCTTCATTCACATCGACCAGCAGCACCTCATTACCGACGTCTGCCAAACACGCCCCGGTCACCAACCCAACGTACCCAGCTCCATATATGGTAATTTTCATCTTAGAATTGTTGTTCTTGATACCACCGCACTGTCAGGTTGAGACCCTGCTCGATGCTGTGAGTAGGTCGATATCCTAAATCTTTGCAAGCGGCACTAATGTCAGCCAACGAATGCCGTACGTCGCCAGCTCGAAAGGGTTTTTGTTTTGGTGCCCGGTTAGAACCAATCAGCTTTCGGAGTTGTCGATGAAGCTGATTCAAACTTATACGCCCCCCGACGGCCACATTGTACACGCCGTGCCCTACCTGACGAGCAGTCGCAGCCAACAGGTTTGCCTGCACAGCGTTTGCCACATAACAAAAATCGCGACTAGTTTTTCCGTCTCCATATATCTCAGAAGTTTGATCTTTTAAAAGCACTTGAATCCAGCGTGGGATCACCGCCGCATAGGCCCCGTTGGGATCCTGCCGAGGGCCGAATACGTTGAAATACCGAAGCCCAATCAATTCCTGCTCATACCCTTCATGGAACACGCGCGCATACAATTCATCCACTGCCTTACTTACTGCATAGGGAGACAGGGGTGCGCCTTCACGGCCTTCACGTTTGGGTAGCTCCTTGGCATTCCCGTAGACCGAGCTACTGGAGGCATATACCACACGACCAACTTTCGCTTTCTTGGCTGCCTCCAATACTTGAATGAAACCCGTGGTGTTCGCCGAATGGGTTGCCAACGGATCCGCAAACGAGCGCGGCACGGAACCCAGAGCTGCCTGATGCAAAACATAATCCACCTGGCGACAAGCCCTGCCGCAGGTCGCGGCATCGGTGATATCCCCCTCAATGAACCTGAAACGACTGCGTTGCACAGACGGCAACTGCTTTTTTATGGCATCCACGTTATGGGCATACCCCGTGGAAAAATTATCTAAGCCAACGACCTGTTGGTTTAAACTGAGCAAGGTTTCCACCAAATGCGATCCAATGAACCCAGCCGCGCCCGTTACCAGCCATTTCCGTGGCCGCCGCTTAAGATTGCGCTGCAGTTTTTCGTATGCAATCACCGTATCAGGCGCTCAATGAGCGGCAGAAATTGTTTGGCACGTTTTTGAATTTTTGCCAACCGCTCAAGCCTCTCATGAATTAACGCGTGCTCTTCCGGAGTCATCTCTTTCCGGCTAAGTTCCAGAGAGTCTTGCACGGCATCTAGTCGCCGTTCAGCATTCTGAGCACGTACTTTAAAAATTCGATCGTACGCCGAGCGTAGCATGTCGCCTAATTCCAGTACGGCCTCGAAATGATCCTTCCGCTCCGACTGCACCCAAACCTTACGAATGAATCCTAACGCCAATAATTGACGCGTACCCGTACTGACGCTCCCCTTACTGATTGATAACGCTTCGCCGATTTCCGGCGCGGACATGGGCTTTGCTGATGAGTAAAGCAGCCCGTATATTTCCCCAACTGACCGAGGCAAACCAGCTGACTGCGCAAAGCGCCCCCCCACATCAATCAATTCAAGCCTTACAGGCGGCAGATTTGATGTCCCAGAATTAGGAGTCGTCGCTGGCGAATGAGCCGCCATAGGCGTTAGTGAATTTAGCCATCCAATTACGCTTCGCGCCCGTCGATTCGCAGCACAACCCGCGATCAACTAGCCATAAGTATAATTTTATTTTGTTCAAAATAGATTGAACAAACAAAACGTGCGGAACATACTGCCTCAATCCCTCCTCAGGCAAGTCAAATAGTGCATTTTACACAAGTTCCAAATCCTCTACAGCCACGGCAACGGCTGCTGCTTGGCCGATAAAATCTAACCGGAGCAGAACCTCACGCGGCCCTTCACGGTCTTCCACCCAGGCCTCGATACCTTCCAGCGGGCCGCGCCGGATCATGACCTGCGTTCCCGGCCCAATGTTGGGCACCAGTCGAATTGTTTCCATGGATTTCACTGCAAGCAGAATTTCATTCAGCTGCGACTCGAATTCCGCTTGGTTGGGCGGCTCTAATAGGTTGGCCACATAATCGCTCTGCAGCACGCCTCGCCGATTCTTGCCGGGCATCCAAATAAACAGGTATCCGGGAAATAATGGTTTGTGAAAAGTGACCTCCTTGCCGCGGTATTGCCTCACTGAGGCGTAAGTGGGCAGGCGACAATCCAAGCCCTCCTGCTGGCACCACGCTTGGAGTTTCTTTTCGCAGCGCGGCTTGGTGTGCGCGGCGAACCACCGTTGCTCGGCCTCGTTGGCTGGGCTCATGAATCAAACCTCTCCCCCCTTCAGGTGGTATGCTTGCTTGGGGCGAATTGAAGAGTAAAGATCGGAGTTAAGGAGTTATCCACTACGCCTCGCGTGAATGAGTATTGATTGAACTTTGCGCCTCAATCTCGATTACTGGCTACGGCATGGGCGGGAAAAAACCGGAGCAAAACGAAGCTACTCCCTTGGAGAAACCGATCGACGGCATAGCACCTCATCAAGCCAAGGCTCTGCGGGCGCTGGATGTGTTGCTTGTGTTGGCGGCCATTATAGGAGCTTGGGCGTTTTCCATTTGGATCCGTATGGAATGGATCGAAATAGCCGAGGACCGCCCCAACACCCAATGGGAGGAGCATTATCTGCCGACCACACATGATAGTTATCTATTTGCCGCCATCATCCAGCAATCCGCCCAAACTAATGCTCTGGAAGAACCGCTGCTGAAACTGCCCAACCGCCATCAGTTCGGCGCCTTAACTCTGTTAGGCACCGCCTTAGCCAAGCAGGGTCAACCCGTATTGGACATCGTTACGTACCTCCCTATTTATCTTGCCGGCTTAATAACTATTCCTATCGTGCTCATCGGGCGACTGTATGGTTCTACATTGGCGGGCTTCGCGGCGGCCTGCCTGGCCACGGCCGGTTCCAGTTTCTTTAACCGCACCATGGCCGGCTATCTGGATACGGACATTTTTTCGGTCACTATCCCCATGTTCACCCTGTATTTTCTACTGCGGGCACACCGTGAATCGTCCGTGCCATGGATGGTGGCGGGAAGCGTTAGCGTGATGTGTTATCCGTTCTTCTACAGCTCCGGAGTCCCAATCGTTACCGCGATGGCCCTTACCTTCATGGGATTACGTGGGTTCACGGAACTCAAAGCATGGTGGAAATCAAAAGGCCTAGAAAAAGATGCTTCCGCATCCGGCGAACCCTCGATCTCATTCAGCCTCTTATCCGTCAGCCTATTGGCTGCTGCTGTGTGGTTCTGCCCTCATTCCATTGGCAGCCAACTGGCGCGAAATGCTGCTTCCTTCATCCTCGGCTTCCTGATGCTAGGCGGCTTGACTGCGGGCTACTATTGGCTGCAATCACGTCCTCCCCAGCAAAGATTACGTTTCTTAGGCGGAACAACTGTCGTTGCGCTTATCGCCATGTGTCTGAGCAGCCAATCCATCCAATCCATTTGGCAAAATGCCTTCCGTTATCTGCCCAGTTTTAAACAAGCCGAGGAAGAGAAAGTCCAAGGTCCACCGCCTGTCGCCTACAAAAATGTCATGGAAACCGTGGTGGAAGCAGGCTCGCGTGAACAAAAGGCGGAAATGCGGCGAGTGGTGATGCAACGCATAAGTGGCTCTAAGGCCGCGTGCCTAATCGCCATAGCGGGATATATTCTGCTGGTGCTAGTGTTCCCGGAATTCATCATGGCGTTGCCGTTGCTGGGAATTGGAGCCTTTGCTTACTGGGGCGGGTATCGGTTCACCGTACACGCCGTGCCAACCGCAGCCATCGCAGTGGCATTGCTGCCCTTAGGGTTGATGGAGATCTGCCGACGTTGGCGAGTGAGTCATCAACCCGAATTAGAAAAATCTACGCCATTCCAAATCGGCACTACTTGGTCGCGAAACTGGTTGATTGGTCATTGGGTGTCCCGGGCTTTGATTCTCGCCCTTACTGTGCCCGTGTTGCTGCCCAACCTGAAGTTAAACAGCGCCCAATCCGCCGGCCTCATGCCCGTGCTGGACACGGCCAAAGTGGAACTACTCGATCGCATCAAACAAGAATCCTTTCCCGGCGATTATGTCCACACCTGGTGGGACTGGGGCTCGGCTGCGTGGTTCCACGCCGAGCGCAATGTGCTGACCACACCGTTTAACCAATCGCATGACACATTCGTATTTGCTAAAATGATGATGACTGACTCCCCTCGTCTGGCGACGCACTTGGGTCGAACTTCCGCGGAATACTTCCACCATGGGGGTCCGGATGGTGCAGGCGGTTTGGCGGTGCAGCATTTTTTCAAAAATCGCACTGGCACGCCGGAAGAAGCCTTGGCGGAACTGGAGAAAAGCCTGCCCGTGCTTCCCACGCGGGGGGTGTACCTGTATCTACCTACAGACTTACTTCGGTTTTATCATGTACTACACATGTTTGGGGAACGCGATCTGGTGACCGGCCAGGAATCGCAGCCGGATAACTGGTTTTACTTCCAAACCATGCGATATGCTGGCCCGAACCGTGAACTCGTCTGGCTTGAGCATTGCCCGTATGCGCCTGGCTTTCGAATGCTCGCCGAGCCGAGGCAAGGGGTACTGTGCGACGTGGAAAAACGCGTCACACTCCAGCAACTGCGCAGTGGTAAATCACTGCAAGCCCTTGGATGGAGTCATGATGCGGTCTCCTTGCAAATCAAAAACGGCCCGTTGGTGCACGGTAAAAAAATCAATCTCAACGATGAAAAGGTCCAGTTGGAATTGCTCAACGGGCAAGCGGCCGAAACACAGATGGACCGAGTGGAATGGGTTTGCCCTACGTACCTTATGAAGAGTGCCGAACGCTCCGACACGCAACAGACTTTTTTCGAAAGCACCGACAGTAATAACTCCGGCCTGCGCCTTATCCTATCGCACACACCCCCTTTTGCCATGGTGGTAGACGAACCGGCTTATCGCACCCAGCTCATTCAACTACTCGGCCGAGGCCAGGGAGACCCCGAATATTTCGAGCCCATCGCCACCAATCAAGGCGGCCGCGTGTTCAAACTTAAAAAGTAAACTGAGCAGGGTTTTTCAAAAAAATCCTTGTGTCGGCTATCCAATTTACATATTGATCCTCGCCAAATGAAAATTAAAGTTACAATATCCCTATTCGCCCTTGCTGCTGTGTTGTCTCCTTTGACGACCGGTTGTGGCCCGAGCGATGAGCCTTCCGCTGAAGATGTGCAAGACGCCCAGGAAGAATTAGTTGATGAGGGAGGCGAGGAAGGTGAAGCCGATCCCGGAAGCGGAGAAGGCGGCGAATAAATTCTTAACAAGGCCCTAAGAAAAAGGAGCCAGCAAGATTCACCGCAAGGGCAGTTGCCCTTGCGTTTTTTTTTATAAAGAAAAACGCCCCTCATTATTGAGGGGCGTTTGGTTTTAAAAGATTGGGTAGCTTTCTTAATTTTGGTCAGGCCTGAGAAAATGGCCACCCATCCGCGATGTGATGGCTTCCCCTTCGGAGAATTTCTCTTGAGCCGACACTAACTGAGTGTTGAATTCAGAAGCGGTACCCTGTTTGGTTGCACCGCCGCTGGTGACCCAATTCGCCTCGTCTGTTAATAGGCCAGTCATGCTGTACTGCTTAATTCCTGGGCCGTAAAAACCAACAGTATCTAAGGCATCTTCACCCGCTACTTGGTAATGCTTAACCTTTGCCCAGCCATCATCCCAACAACCTTGTCCTCCAGCAGACTCAGCAGAGGCATACCGCCATTTGTTGTTCTTATTCAGGCCGCCATGTTTTAGGTTGTAAGCTCTCCACTTAGCCCATGTGTTGTTTCCTGACATGTGTTTAATGTTCCGGGTCGAAGCACAGACAGTCTCAGCCACCATCGCATCATTGTGAAGGTGAATGGCGTAGCTTTGACGTTTTTGGTTAAGTACTTTGGCGCTAGTGCCTCTCCGATCAGCCCACTTATTGATCCGCCCAGCGTTCCATTGCGCAAATGACGTAATCTCCCACTTCCTTTGCTCCGCAATTACTTTGGGGTCCAACGGGGAGGCGAGGACAGTCGGGGTTGCTAACGCATCCCGAATCGCGAACGCTGTCGACCAGCCACCGATCCGACGACAATCGGCTGATCCACCGAAATATCCCATTGCGCGAGCCTGTTTGTCATCCATGGCGCCGCTGTGCACAGGGGTAGACCCATCAAGGACGGTTGAAATTTCTCCGTATGCAGTACTAACTGTTTTCAAGTTAGATGTGCACTTCAGGCGATTTGCCTTAGTTTTTGCCTTGGCCAATGTAGGTAGCAACATTGAAGCCAGAATTCCGATGATAGCTATGACCACCAACAGTTCGATTAGGGTGAATCCCTTTTGCGTTAGTTTTTTCATTTTTAGGTTGGGGTTGTGGAGAGCGGATTTTCCGGTCTCCAGTTTTCCGGGCAAAAAGCATAGAGCAATTGTTATGCCAGCAAAATCCCGCCGAAATTTAATGAAAAATCGGTGTTTTATCGGTTGCAAAGCCCCTGATGCGTAAATTTCACGCAAAGGTGTCTACTTTTTGTAAACAATCTACAATTACTGTTTCTATGCACCATTTCTTTGCGCTTGCGCAACACACAGCCACAGTTGTATGGCTCCTCCTCCTCGTGGGGTCATAGCTCAGTTGGTAGAGCGCGTCGTTCGCAATGACGAGGTCTGGAGTTCGATTCTCCATGGCTCCACCATTTCTCTTTTTTACCGATATCCTTCTATAGGCATGACCGGTTCGTAGGCGACGGCGTCGGGGTCGAGGACGAGGGCTTTGAAAACCCACTCTTTACCGGGCTCGATGGATTGCGAGTAAGAGGTGGCGGTGGCTTCGGGAATGACACCGCCAGCACTATCCTTCAGTTTAAAATTTACCCGCACAGCCAGATAACGGTACTTGGAAACATTTTTCACCACGCCATGGATGTACAAGGCGCCATTATCATTATCCGGCTTAATGGAATGCTCTTCGAGGACCAGGTCTGGATCTTTCGGTACGGCAGCCAGAATGCTCGGGGCATTGGTGCCGGCGGCCTTCGCAGCCTCGGCCGGGTCCACCTCTTCACGTAAACCGACCTTGATCAGGACGGCGTGGCGGGTGCGTTGGCGTAGGCCAAAGGGTTCGCCTTCGGTCGTCCATTGCAATCCGAGCACAACGAGTTCAAAAAGCAACGTCAAGCCGGCCACCAAACGGAATACGGCTGTGCCCGTCCATTTTTTAACCGTTGCCCGGCGGTGCCCGCATTCCACACACACCGTATCTTCGGGGATCATGTCCGCCCCACAGTTTTCGCAGATATAGGGATCCGGTCCTTCGTCTTCCGCGGGTTGTGCCGCAGCACTGGCCATCGGAGCTGCGGCGGCAGAGGGCGGCGGCATTCCCCCCATGGGAGGAGCCGCTGGCACAGTGGATGCCGGTGGAGCCACAGAGGGCTGCACTTGAATTTGCGGCTGCTGAAGCAACGTCCCTTGGCCACAATGCGGGCAAGCCACCTGCTGCCCCTCATAACTGGGGGGATATTCTATGTGCTCCCCACAAATTTGGCAGGAACACTTGTAGGTTTCGGGCGTGGCCATCCGTCGCTATTGAACCGTGCCAAGAGTGGATAGCACAAGACTCAACTCATCAGAAATTCTTGCGTCCCCTCCTGCACTTGTCCACACTGCGCCCTCCCGGAGGGGTGGCTGAGTGGTCGAAGGCACACGCTTGGAAAGCGTGCGTAGGTTAACCCCTACCGCGGGTTCGAATCCCGCCCCCTCCGCCATTTCCACTTTCTCCCTTCATCTATGGCGTTATCTTAATTCTATGCTAATGTAATGTATGCTTTCCAAGGTTCATGCGGCAGCGTTGCGTGGTGTGGAGGCGATTCAGTATCGCTCCTTGGATCGTCAAATTTGGACGTGAACCTTGCGGCTATGGGCAGCGCATTCCGCCTCTAACTCTGCGCATAAACGCGATCGGACATACCAACGGGTCAACCACACGCACCCAAGGGCGAGCCCGATGCCGGCCAGCAGGTCCACGCCATAATGATAACGCAGATAAACTGTGGAAATCCACAAACCCACCGTAGGCGCCAACACCCACCAGAAATGCGCCCGGCGATACTGGAAATCGAACATCAGCAAAAACAACGACGCCGCCATGTGAATGCTGGGAAACACATCCACTCCATTGGTGCGCTGGGTGATAAATGCGCCTCCCGTTTCCGTGAGCCAACCGCCGGAGCGCGCGCCCATTTCCTCCAGAGGCCCAATTGCCGGCATCAGCATGTAGCCCACATAACCCAGTGCATACACCGTCCCGAATCCTACCAAGGCTGCCCGAAACAGATTGAGGTCTTTCACGAAATAATACAGCAGCCCGCCGATAATGTAGTAAAAGAAAAACAGGTAGCAGGCCATGAACACATCGGTCACCCACGCTGCCGGGGTCAGCTCCATCAAACGCCGAGGCCAATCACCCAGCCAGGCAGTATCCCATTGGGCCAACGCCGTGTCCTGATGCCAAATAAACGTCTCCAAGCCACTCGGATTGTGCATCAGCGGCACTGCAGTGGAGAGGGAAAAATAGGTCAACGCACTCAACAACAGACTGGCACCTAAGCGAACACGCCATCGGTAGGGTGAAGGATGAAACTGGCACCAGACAATCACTCCAGCCAACGATAAGGTGTAGAGAAAGAATAGAATGGCGCTCGATTGACTAAAGCCGGCCGACCAACCCACCCGAAACCAGACCACGCCCATGACCAGCACAAAGAGCATTTCATGTGGCAGGATATGCCAACGCTCGGGAAGCTTGAGCGGACCTTGAAGGGTCTCCACCCAGTCCCGCCGGTTTTGCGGTGTAGATGACATCACACGGCCTTGTTAGGCAACGCGCTAGGTGTGATGATAGGAACATAATTTGGGCTCAATCTCAAGCCCAAGTTCAGAGAACTACTTCACGCCGGCGAGGCGATCCCGCCAAATCTCGTAAAGCCGCGTGGTGGCCACCACATCCCGCACGCAATACTCGGCAACCTCTTTGTAGCGTCCTGTAGCCATCAGATCATTCACATCCATGCCGGTCACCCCTTCGGTCTTGGGCGAATCAATCCCAAACACCTTGCAGTAGAAATCGAGATTGAACCGGCGGGCTGCACCGCCAAAACCGCCGACGTTATAAAAAGTAAATTGATCAGCTAGATCACAGTGCGGCTCAGTTTGAAAACGATAACCCAGCCAATCCTTCCGGCTAATCGGCACATTGAGCGCAGCACTACGCAGATACAAAAACGGTACATCAAACCCGCGCCCATTGAAGGTGCAAATCTTGTTGTACTTGGCCACCAGTTCCCAGAACTGCGAAAGCAGTTCAGCTTCATCCATACAGGCGACATACTCAATAGGACCGCCAGGCCCTTCCTCAAAGTCATCTGACAGATAAAGCACCTTACCGCGGCCACTGTCCGAATTGATCATGCAGATGCACACACACTGCGCCGTGAACGGCCAGAGATTAAACTGACGGTCGATCTCCTCCCGTTTGCGTTCGCGGTCCGCTTCATCGGGCATATTTTCCGCAGGCCGAAACAAATACTCCAACTGCGCCTCATCAAAATGATCTTTTGGCAAAGCCGAGGTCTCAATATCGAAAACCAGACAGGACATGCAGCTACGTTGCGCCCAACCACTGAAAAATCAAAGCGGAAACAAAAAAAGCGGCGGGAAAATCCCGCCGCCGTGTTGGAAATAGTCTTCGCGAAAAAAGAGACTACCTCTTCTTGGCTCTTTTCTTAGCAGCCTTCTTTTTAGTCGGCTTTTTCTTAGCGGCCTTCTTCTTGGCTGGCTTCTTCTTAGCAGCCTTCTTCTTGGCTGGCTTCTTCTTAGCAGCCTTCTTCTTGGCTGGCTTCTTCTTAGCAGCCTTCTTTTTCTTCGCTGGCTTCTTCTTAGCAGCCTTCTTTTTCTTCGCTGGCTTTTTCTTAGCAGCCTTCTTCTTGGCTGGCTTTTTCTTAGCAGCCTTCTTCTTGGCTGGCTTCTTCGCTACCTTTTTCTTGGCAGCTTTCTTTTTGGCGGGTGCCTTTTTCTTGGCAACCTTCTTCTTGGCTTTCTTTTTAGCGGCCATGAAGCTTCACCTCCTTCTTTGGGTTAGTGTTGGATCGCACGCATGCGATTCATTTGTCGTATACACTACTTTGCCTATGTTTGCATAGTTCTTTTTTAAACTCACGTTCGGAAATGTTCACACGTTTTACACAGTGAAAGGTTTCTGTTCGCTAAAATTTTTTTTCTCGGTAGCGTTTTTCTCATGGCCAAGGCCCCGAAACAAACGCCGATGATGGCGCAGTACCATCGCCTCAAAGGCGAGTTGCCCGAGGGGGCGCTGTTGTTGTTTCGCTTGGGTGATTTTTACGAACTGTTTTTTGATGACGCTAAGGTCGGTGCAGATATTTTAAATATTACTTTAACTAAACGTGGCAGCACGCCGATGTGCGGCATTCCATTTCATGCGGCGGACAACTACATCGGCAAGCTGCTGCAAGCCGGTTGCAAGGTAGCCATGTGTGAGCAGACCGAGGAGGCTGTGCCGGGCAAATTGGTCAATCGCGAGGTAACCCAAATCCTCAGCCCGGGCACACACTTCGATGAACAGATACTCACGGCCGAACGCAACAATTACCTCGCCGCCCTGAGTCGGCAGGGAAAGGTGTTCGGGCTGGCGGTGATCGACCTGACCACGGGCGATTTTCGGACCACCGAAGTGGATTCCCCCATCGCGCTGCAAGCCGAACTGGAACGGCTGAAGCCGGCCGAAATAGTGCATCCCGCGGGGGAAAATCGCCTTTTCGAAGCCTTGGGCGGGATTCAGGCGGTGGTCAATGAACACGAAGATTGGGTGTTTGCGGTGGATTCAGCGGAGTACACCTTACGCGACCATTTTGGCGTACAATCGCTCGATGGCTTTGGCCTTAAAGGACGCCATGAGGCCACCGGCGCGGCGGGTGGGGCGCTCCATTATTTGGTGAACACGCTGCGTCGCGATGTGACGCATTTGCGGCCGCTGACGTTTTATCAAAAGAGCGAGTTCCTCACGCTCAACGGCACCACCTTACGTAACCTCGAGATCCTCGAGCCGCTCGCGCGCGATGCGCCGAATGCCGCGTGCTTGTACAGCGCGGTCAACCAAACCGTGACCCCGATGGGCGCACGCCGCCTGCGCGATTGGTTAACACAACCGTTGTCCGACGCCTTCTCCATTCATGCGCGACAACACGCCGTGCAAACGTGGGTGGAAGACAGCTCGCGCCTCGAGCGCTTTCGAGAACGCCTGCGTGAAGTACGTGACTTGGAACGCACCATCACACGTCTCTCCGTTGGCACCGGCAACGGACGCGACTTGTTAAATCTGCGTTTAGCGATCGAACAATTTCCGCAACTGCGTTCGCTCATTCATGACACATTAGGTGAAGCAAGCGAACTCGAGTTGCATGATGATGATGTGCCGTTGCTTTCGCAACTTGCAGAGCGACTCGTCGAGATGCCGGATGTGGTGGCGTTGATTTCGCGCGCGATTGTCGATGAACCGCCGTTGGCCCTACGCGACGGCGGCATCATTCGCGAAGGGTTTAGTCAGGAACTCGATGAACTGCGCGGCGGCGCAAGCGAAGGCAAGGAATGGATCGCGCAACTGCAGCAACGCGAACAGGAGACCACCGGAATTCCGTCATTGAAGGTGCGCTTCAACAATGTGTTTGGTTATTTCATCGAGATCACCAGGACGCATCTCGATAAGGTTCCCGCGCATTACGTGCGCAAACAAACAGTCGCCAACGCCGAACGGTTCATCACCGATGAACTGAAGCAAATGGAAGATAAAGTGCTTGGCGCACAGGAGCGCAGCCAGAAGCTCGAGTACGAACTCTACCTGCAGGTGCGCGAGGCCGTGCTCCAGCATTTGCGCGCCATTCAGCAAGCCGCCGAGGCGCTCGCACAGCTGGACGTGCTGGCTGGTTTCGCCGAAATAGCCCGCTTACACGACTATTGCCGGCCGATGGTCGGCAGCGAGGGGGTGCTGGACATCCGCGAAGGCCGGCATCCTGTACTAGAACAAACGCTGGTCGATGAACGGTTTGTACCCAACCAAACTGGGCTCGATGGGGAACACCAAATCGCCCTTATCACCGGCCCGAATATGGCCGGTAAAAGTACCTACATTCGGCAGGTGGCTCTGATCGCACTGCTCGCCCACACCGGCAGCTTTGTGCCAGCCACCGAGGCGCGTGTGGATTTGCTCGACCGCATCTTCACGCGCATCGGCGCCAGCGATAATCTCTCTCGCGGACAATCCACCTTCATGGTTGAGATGAGCGAAACGGCGAACATCCTCCATCACGCCTCCGGCGACAGTCTGGTGATCCTCGACGAAATCGGCCGTGGCACGAGCACCTTTGATGGCCTCAGCCTTGCGTGGTCGATCGTGGAACACCTGCATCAACAACTCGGGGCCAAGACCCTGTTTGCCACACACTACCACGAACTCACCGAACTCGCCAACCGTCTGCCGCGCGTGTTCAACCTGAATGTCTCCGTGCGCGAGTACAACGATGCCGTCGTGTTTCTCCGCCAAATTGTGGAAGGCGCTGCGGACCAAAGCTACGGCATTCAAGTCGCGCGGCTGGCCGGTGTGCCGCAACCGGTACTCGATCGCGCTAAGGAGATTCTAGCCAACCTTGAGGAAACCGACCTCACCGCCGCCGGCGGTCGACAAGGTAATATTAATCCGAAAGCGGAACGCAAGAAACTGCGCGACCTGACCCCATCGCCGCAGCTGGATTTGTTTGGCTAATCCTCTTCGGGCACGATCTTGTAGAGAATCATTAAGCCGAAGTCATTGCCCTTTTTATCATCTTCGCTGTACTGCACTGGGTGCACTTCCACGAGGTTTTCCTCATCGATGCTACTGAGGAATTTGGACACCTCTTCATCAAAATTCTTTTTCGCTTTGGCACATTCCGAGCGCAGGATTGTCTTTACTGAAAGTTTATGGAACGAGGCAGCCTCGCGCTCCAAAGTGGCCGTTGTGCCACCGCCAAAACCAATGACGATTTCATCGGCTGGAGCCGGTTTATTCTCACTGGACGGCGGGGCGGCAGGTGGTGGCGCTTGCGGAGGTTCAGTCGGCGGCTGGGTGGGTTTGGCAGCGGGATTGGATTGGGGTGGCGGCACTGGGGCAGCTGCCGGGGCCGGTTGAGGAGCTTCCTCGGTTGCCGGAGCCGCTCCACCGACTTTCAAGTCCTCGGCTTCCTCCGCGTTGGGAAAGTGAATTTCTTGCCCGCATTTACCGATCGGACAACGGCAGAGCCCACCCATTTGGGCGTTGATCTGCCCGAGCTGCGTTTCCTCCACCGTCACCTCATTAGAACAATGTGGGCAGGTGATGGTGAAAATGCCATCGGCAAACTTGGCGGTCTGATACTTCATGTCTTCAAACAAAAGGGGCGACAGCCGGCCCCGGTTCCTCCAACAACCTAGACGAGAAATACGGTCTCAGCCAGCTCAAAGCGGCTATTGCGGCACCCGGCGAATTTTGGCGCCGAGTTTCTTGAGCTTGGCATCCAGATTTTCGTAACCGCGATCCAAATGATAAATGCGGTTCACGCGCGTGGTGCCCTTGGCCACCATACCTGCAATAACTAGTGCGGCGCTGGCGCGCAAATCGCTAGCCATCACCTCGGCTCCAGAAAGTTTCTGTACCCCATGCACGATGGCGCTGGGACCTTCGATGGAGATTTCCGCACCCAATCGTTCCATTTCCTGCACGTGTGTGAAGCGGCTTTCAAAAATTCGCTCGGTGATGATGCTGATGCCGGGGGTTTGCGTCATGAACGCCATCATCTGGGCCTGCACATCGGTGGGAAACCCAGGGTGCGGCAGGGTGGTCACATGTACGCTGTGCAGACCGCGACCGCGTTTGAAGGTCAGATTGTCCTTGGATTGCTCCACCTTCACGCCGCTTTCTCGAAGCTTCTCGAGCACGGCCTTCATGTGATCGGTCCGCGCGCCTTTCAAGGTTACTTCACCCTTGGTCGCCACGCCGGCAATCGCGTAAGTGGCCGCTTCAATGCGATCAGGAATCACCTCATGTTCTGCCCCTCCCAGTTCCTTCACGCCAGTAATGGTCAAGGTTGGCGATCCGATCCCGTGAATCTGCGCGCCCATGCTGCTGAGAAAATTGGCGAGGTCCACGACTTCAGGTTCGCAGGCCGCTTGCTCAATGACGGTGATGCCTTCGGCCAAAGTGGCCGCCATCATTGCGTTGGCCGTGCCCAACACGGTGGGGCCGGCGCGGCCACCAAGGAACATTTCGCCGCCGACCAACTTGCGGGTTTTGGCAACGATATATCCCTTATCAATCTCCACCTTGGCGCCCAGTGCTTCCATCGCTTTGCGGTGTAAATCAACCGGGCGCGTTCCGATCACGCAACCGCCAGGCATGGATACGGTCGCCTTTTTCAACCGCGCCAACAAGGGCCCCAACACGCAGAGGGACCCGCGCATTTTACGCACTAACTCATAATCCGCAAAATCGCGTACTTTGGCGGCCTGCACGGTGACGGTGCCGCCATCAATACTTGTGGTGGCTCCGAGGCTTTCGAGAATCCGACACATGGTCTTCACGTCAGCCAGATTGGGAGCATTATGAATAACGCAAGGTTCACGGGTCAACAGCGTGGCCGCCAGAATGGGCAGCACGGCATTCTTTGCGCCACTGATTTGCACTTCGCCGTGCAAGGGCACGCCACCTTTGATTTCCAAACTATCCATGGGGGAAAACTCCTGAGAGAGAACTGTTCATGAATTGTCAGCCGAGGCAACCACGATCCGTTCGATGTTATTCAGATCAGGCAGGATTTCCAACACGCGGCCACCATTAGCGAGGACCAACTCCGCCACCGCCTGCGCCTGACCATCCCCCACCTCCAACAGCAGTCTCCCATCCGGACGCAACCGTAGCAGGCAATGCTCTGCCAGGCTCCGGTAAAACTCCAGCCCATCGGCGCCGCCATCCAGCGCGAGATGCGGATCATGATCCCGTACTTCGACCTGTAAGGACTCAATTTCCGAAGAAGGAATGTAAGGCGGATTGGAAACGATGACATCAAATAAGCCTGCACTCGGCAACCCCACGAGGGCATCGCCTTCGTGAAAAGTAATTCGATCGGCCACTCCATGCCGTTCGGCATTGGCGCGGGCCATGTTCAGGGCGGCCGCGGAAACATCCAGTGCATGCACGGTTGTTTCCTCGGCATGCACCGCCACAGCAACCGCTAGGCAACCGCTCCCTGTTCCGATATCCAATACCATCGCTGACTCCTTGACTGCGGCCACTGCCCAAGCGGCTTCCGCAAGCAGCTCGGTCTCCGGGCGTGGCACCAATACCGAGCGATTCACTCTAAATTCCAGTCCGCAAAACTGCGCGGTGCCCAGCAAATGTTGCAACGGAATGCGGTTGGCACGGCCCACCAACAGGGATTGCCATCGCTGAATTTGAGCCGACCCCAGCGTTTCCGCCCAATGCAACGGCAGCGCGGGCCGGGTGCACCCAATCACATCCGCCATCATCCATTCGGCGTTGGCCGCGGCGCTTTCAACCCCGGCCTGTTCCAAGGCGGTCGTCGCTTCCTGAAGGGCCGTGCGGATCGTCACAGGCGCAGATTGCAAATTGCGGGGAGGTTCGGGAAGGGAAAAGCGTCCAAAGACTGCGTTGATTCTTGAAAAACCTGAACTACGAACCTACGCTTGCCCCATGAGGAGTCAGTTAAAAATAACCACTTGGATAACTGCCATCGGCTTGGGTGCTTTCCTCATTGCCGCTCAGGAAACAACACCCACCCCCGAGCCACCTGCTCCAGCGAAATCCAAACCGAAGAACGCATCGAAAACTGGCAAGGCTCCCAAGCCCAAAAAGGCGCCGCCCACGAAGCCTGGCACCACGGGGTCGGACCGATATTTCCTCGAACAGATTCGCCAATTACGCGGTGAAATGGAGGAATTGAAGGGTGCGTACAATTTGCAAATCCGTAAAGTAATGGCGCTGGAAACCGAGGTGCGCACCCTGCGGACAGCCAATGAAACATTAAAGCGCGAGAATGCCCTGAGGTTTGCCAGCAATAAGTCCATCGATGAATTAGCCGCCAAGATTATGGAGCTGGATAAAAACCGGCTGAACGACCTGGATGTCACCAACAAACAAATCGACGCTATCCTAAAGACCGTCAAGAAACTCGCCGCCGCGCCGCCCTCCACCCCTCGGCACAACGGCAGCACTAATCCTGCGCCAACCGACTTCAAGGCGCGCGAGCATGTCGTACAATCCGGTGAATTCCTCAGCACCATCCTTGAAGCCTACAACGCCGCCTTCAAGGCCGAGGGGTTATCCGGCCGCGTTACCCAATCACAGGTCCTCAAGGCCAACCCCGGACTGGACCCTAACCGCCTTTTGGTTCGACAAAAGCTGCTCATACCATTGCCCGGCGAAATCAAGTAAGTGAAATATTTGCGCCGCATTCACCTATACCTTGGCTGTTTTATTACGCCGCTATTGGTGTTGTATATGGTTTCGGGTTTTTATTTCATCCTGAATCCCGAACGCCAAAAGGATGAAGGCGAAGCTCAATCGTTGTTTCAAAAACTCTGGTGGATGCACACCGACCAGCAATGGCCTTTGGGCGTGAGTGAAGAAATTGATCCGCTGGCCGAAGACCAACCCAAAACCATCACCACTTGGGAAGCTGATACCAAGCTCTTCAAAGGCTTAGTTTACCTGATGGTCATTGTCGCGGTGATCTCCATAGTTATCGGGCTGATCTTAGCTTTCCGTTCGACTAAAGATAAAAAGCCAGCCATCGGTGTTGTCA
>Ga0066825_10000223_pt1 | contig 19155 bp, 16 predicted proteins | sample ETNtaG_6_FD_65608 | JGI IMG/M metagenome (GOLD analysis project Ga0066825, IMG submission 65608) | Marine microbial and viral communities from oxygen minimum zone, Eastern Pacific Ocean - ETNP201306SV45 | ecosystem: Environmental > Aquatic > Marine > Oceanic | place: Pacific Ocean: Eastern...
TGGAACGTTGGGCTGTTGAGTTTCGTCACTTGCAACGGACAGAAGTGCTGGAAGCAGAGGAGCCATTCACTAAAGGGCAAAAGGGAAGCAGCGCGATGCCACACAAACGCAACCCGATTACTTGGGAGCGCATTACGGGACTATCCCGTGTGCTGCGCGGTAATGCCGTGGCGGCCATGGAAAATGTGGCTTTATGGCACGAACGTGATATTTCACATAGCAGCGTGGAGCGCGTGATTTTCCCGGATTCTTGCACCTTGTTGAATTACATGTTCTCACTTTTACAGAAGATGATGGAAGGGCTGAATGTGTATCCCAAGAACATGAAAAAGAACTTGGGCATCAGTTTAGGCATGTGGAACAGTCAAACCGTACTGTTAGCCCTGATACGAAAGGGGTTAACGCGCGAAGATGCCTACGCCTTGGTTCAGCGTAACGCTATGGAGACTTGGGCGGTGAAACATGCAGGGCGCGATGACGCGGATTTTTTGGAGCAGTTAATGGCTGACCCGGATGTGTCCCGACACTTTAAGGAAGCTGAATTGAAATCCTTATGCTCTGTGGAGTTCCATCAGCGTCATATTAACGCGCGCTTCAAAGCATTGGGGCTCTAGTTTTTGCGTTTGAGCAAATAATCCGCCATGGCCTCTAGGGCCACGGCTTTGCCGCGGAAAGGTTTGAGCGCGGTGAATGCTTTGTCGGTTAGTTCCTTGGCGATTCGCTCGGATTTTTTGAGGCCCACAATGGCCGGGTAGGTTGCCTTGTCTGCGGCTTTATCTTTGCCAGCGGTTTTACCGAGTTGCTCGCTGGTTTGGGTTACATCAAGGATGTCGTCGATCACCTGGAAGGCAAGGCCGATGTGGTAGCCGAAATCGGTCAGCGCCTGAAGTTGGGTGGGCGTGCAATTAGCGCTCATGCCCCCGAGCCGAGCCGAGCAGGTGAGCAGGGCGCTGGTTTTGCGTTCGTGGATGTACTGGAGCTTTGGTCGGTTCAGCTTTTGCCCTTCGCCTTCGAGATCAGCGACTTGCCCGGCGATGAGCTGAAGTGACCCGCTTGTTTTGGCAAGATCCAGAATCATATCACGCACGGGGTAACGTCGGGTGGGTTTCGTTTGGGCCGCTAGTTCAAAGGCCTGAGTCAGCAGGGCGTCGCCCGCTAAAACGGCAATGCCTTCGCCAAACACTTTGTGGCTGGTGGGGCGGCCGCGGCGAAAATCATCGTTATCCAAGGCTGGTAAATCATCGTGGATCAATGAGTAGGTATGGATGCATTCAATTGCGCTGGCAACCGGCAGGGCGTTCTCAATCTTTCCTCCACAAGCTTCAGCGGCGGCCAAGGCGATGATCGGGCGGACACGCTTGCCGCCCGCAAACAAGCTATGCCGCATGGCGCGGTGGATAGTGGTGGGCTTGGTGCGTGCTGAGGGCAGGAGCTTATTGAGGGCCTGATCGACAATCCGGGCGTGTTTCCGGGCGTATTGTTTAAGGTCGAATGAGGCGGTGGACGGCACGCGGAGTTTCTAGCGGGCCACGCGAAAGAGGGCAAGAGAGGATTTTGGGGTTGCGTTTGCCCGTCAACAGGCTATTTTCACGCGCTTTTACGAATGAATGCTGAACTTTGCAATGATGCGGGAGAGTTGATTGGAAACCCCAACGTGTTGGTGAATATTGTGTCCACCCGCGTTCGTCAGCTTAATAACGGTGACCGCCCCCTGCTTGATGCCCCATTACTGGGTGCCGCGGACATGGCGCTTACTGAATTGGTGGATGGCAAGATGGACTATGAGTTGACTGACCCGGTGGCAGTTCAAATTCATACCGCCAAGACCCCGAAGAAATAACGGGCTTCCGTCAGAAGCTTTCGTGACCAGAAGGGTGACCTTCTGGTTTTTTTGTGATGAGCGACGAAATCCTCAAAAACTCCAAGGCGCGACGTGATTACGAGATCATTGAGACGCTGGAAGCGGGCCTTGTATTACGAGGCACGGAGGTGAAGTCTTTGCGCGCAGGAAAAGGCCAGTTGCGAGAATCCTTTGCCCGGGTGGAGTCTGATGGGCAGGCGTGGCTGAATAATTTCCATATCGACGAATATTCGCACGGTAACGTGCACAACCATCGCCCGATGGTGCCGCGGAAATTATTACTGCACCGCAAGGAGATCGACCGACTGCAAGGACTCACCCAAGCCAAGGGGTTGGCGCTGATCCCCTTGAAAATGTACTGGAAGAACGGTCGCGTAAAAGTATTGATCGGGGTGGGGCGAGGCAAGAGCCATGCGGACAAGCGCGAGACGATCAAGAAACGTGAGTCGGATCTCGATCTCCGGCGTGCTACCATGCAATATATGAAGGGCAAATAAAAAACGCGGCTGAAATCAGCCGCGCTTCTAAAATTTCCAATTAAAGACTAGGCTTGGTCCGGTTTCCAATTGCGTTTGGGCGCTTTGGTAACGAGGCCCTTCTTGATGGCGCTGGCAGCGACGCGCACGTACTTTACGGTGCCATTTTCATCAATGATCTTCACGCGCTGCAGGTTCGGGGCGAAAATACGTTTGTTGACCTTGGTCACGTGCCGGCCAATACCACCGTCTTTTTTCGCTTTACCGCTGCGGCTGATGCTGCCTCCCACGAAGGGACGCTTACCTGTAATTGTGCAAACTCTAGCCATTGTTGGACCTCGTTTTAAGGGCCACGGAAGATAGCAGCCGGGAAGGGGCTGGCAAGCCATTATTCCGAGTTTTTACAAAATTCGGTCATCAATGGCCAGATTAAGTCCGGTCAAGGCCTCCGCCACCGGTTTCACGCCTTGGTCGCCTTGTCCGTGAATCCGCACGGAAACAGCGTTGGATTCCATTTCTTTTTGGCCAATCACCAACATGGTGTGAACTTTTGCGGTTTCGGCTGCCCGAATTTTGCCGCCAATTTTATCCCCAGAAATATCGATGGTGGCGCGAATTCCAGCGGCCTTCAAGTCTTTGAGGAGCTGCTCGGCATATTCGTTTTGGCGGTCGGTAATAGGCAACACGCGGACTTGTTCGGGGGCTAGCCACAGCGGGAAGTTGCCGGCGAAATGTTCGATAAGAATACCCATGAAACGCTCGAAGCTGCCGAAGGGCGCGCGGTGAATCATTACGGGCTGATGCGGGGCATTATCCGGCCCAATATACTGGAGATTGAAGCGCTCAGGCAGATTGTAATCCAATTGCACGGTGCCCAGTTGCCATTCGCGGCCAAGGCAATCTTTGACCATGAAGTCGAGCTTCGGCCCATAGAACGCGGCTTCTCCCGGGACATTTTCATGGACGATATTCATATCCCTTGCGACACGCCTCAGTGTTTCCTCGGCGGCATCCCAATTGGCGGGGTCGCCGGTGTATTTGTCGCTGTTCGGATCACGCAGACTCACCTGTACCCGGTAATCATTTAATCCTAAGGTGCGAAGCGTTTTCAGCGTGAGATCGACTGTGTCTCGGATTTCGCCCTCTACTTGCTCTGGCGTGCAAAAAACATGGGCATCATCCTGCGTGAGCCCACGCACGCGAGTCATGCCGCTGAGTTCGCCGCTTTGTTCATATCGATAGACGGTACCAAACTCTGCCAATCGGATGGGGAGTTCGCGGTAGCTGTGTTTTTCCGCCGCAAAAATCTGGATGTGATGCGGGCAGTTCATAGGTTTCAGAAGATATTCCTCATCTTCATCCGCCTTGATGGTGGGGTATTGACTCTCCTTGTAATACGGGAAATGGCCTGATTTTTTGTAGAGTTCAATACTGCCAATGTGCGGCGTGAACACCGGGTTATAACCGCGCTGGAGTAGCTCGCTCTGCATGAAGTTTTGCAGTTCAGTGCGCACGATACCGCCCTTCGGCATCCATAACACGAGTCCCTGGCCGACTGTGGGGGACAGCGTGAAGAGGCCTTGTTCTCGGCCGATCTTGCGGTGATCTCGCTTCTTGGCTTCCTCCTGCGCTTCCAGCCATTCGTTCAGCTGTGTTTTGTTTTTAAACGCCGTACCGTAAATACGTTGGAGCTGTGGGTTTTTTTCGTTGCCGCGATAATAAGCGGCGGCCACGCGCAGTAGCTTGAAAGCTTTCACGTTGCCCGTGCGCGGCACATGCGGGCCGGCACAGAGATCGATGAATTCGCCATTCTGAAAGAATGTAATTTGTTCACTTTCAGGAATGTCATCAATGCGCTCCAGCTTATAGGGCTGGTTGATGGATTGGTAATACTGCTTGGCTTCGTCGCGGGTTTTCTCTGAGAAATCGAAGGTCTGGTTTTCCTTTACCACCTTTTTCATCTCCGCTTCAATTTTTTCAAAATCTTCCGGGCTGAAACGATGTTCGAGGTCGAAATCGTAATAGAATCCCTCTTCCGTGGGCGGTCCGATATCCAGCTTTGCCTCAGGCCAAAGGCGGAGCACAGCCGTCGCCAGCACATGGGCACAGGAATGCCGAATGCGTGACACCTCATCCATTTGCTTCCGTTCCTCGATCGACTTGCGTTGCACTTCGTGTTTCGCGCCCTGCATGGGCGTTGGTCTAACGAAAAACAGCCCATTCGGCGAGTCGGAAATCCTTGTGATCAATTCCGGCTGGAGTTCGGCGGGGTCCGCGATACATTCGGGCCGATGAAGGAGTGGATTTCCGATTACATTGCCGCTGAACAGAAGGCGCTGGCCTCGATTCCGGTGGAACAAGTGGAACAGGCTATTCAGGCGGTCAAAGAAGCGCTGCAAAATGACCGTCAAATCTTTGTGTTCGGGAATGGCGGTAGCGCTTCCAATAGCTCCCATTTTGCGACCGATCTGGGTAAAGGCTCATCCGATGCAGTAGGGAAACGCTTCAAAGTGTTGTCCCTGAACGACAACGTGAGCTGGATGACCGCCATTGGTAATGACTACGAGTACGAAGGGATCTACAAACGGCAATTGGAAAACTACGGCCAAACCGGCGATGTGGTCCTTACCATGAGTGTCAGTGGTAGCTCTCCTAATCTCGTGGAGGCCTGCAAATGGGCCAAGGAAAACGGACTGCATGTCATCGCGTTAGTTGGGGGCAAACGTGGCACGCTCACCGAGATTGCTGATAACAGCATTGTGGTAGAGGAAACCCATTACGGTCGGGCTGAGGATTGCCAAATGGGGATTGCACACATGATCTGCTACGCCTTCATGGAAAATCCCGGCCTCATGGAGTAGGCTCTCCGTATGCCGGCCTCCGAAGCCATCCGGAGCAAAGTCAGTGATTTGCCGCACAAGCCGGGCGTGTACCTCATGAAGGACCGTCTCGGAACGGTTGTTTATGTTGGGAAAGCACGTGATCTTCGAAAACGCGTGAGTCAATATTTTCATCCCTCGCGTCGGATGGGTTGGGATGTGAAATTCCGAGCGCTCGTCGATGCCATTCATGATTTTGATGTGCACCTCGTCAAGGGTGAGCCTGAGGCGTTGCTGTTGGAAAGTCGGCTGATCAAGGAGTATAGGCCGCGCTACAATGTCAGTCTTCGGGACGACAAGCGGTTTCTGATGCTCAAGGTCAATTTCAACGATCCTATTCCAAGATTCACGCTCACGCGACTTAAGGTGGACGATGGTGCCCGTTACTTCGGGCCGTTCCCCAGTAGTCGTGCATTACGGCGATCATTGGATCTGGCGCGGCATCGATTTAATCTTCGTGGTTGCAAACCGCTTCAACCCACAGAGCGCGATCACAAGCACTGTTTGTATGGTCATATTGAGGTGTGCAGCGCACCGTGCGTCGGCAAGGTGAGCGAGGAGCAATATCGAATGCAGGTTGAAAATGCCTGTGAATTTCTCGAGGGCCATTGTGCTGAAATGGTCGAGATTCTAAAGGCGGATATGAGTGATGCGGCGGCGGAGCAGGATTACGAACGCGCTGCCAAGTTGCGCGATCAAGTGGAGGCCTTACGTGAAACGACCCGCAAGACGACTCGCTATCATCGCTTGCCCAACCAGTTGCCGGTGGCCATTGATCCGGATCGGGATTTGAACGAATTAGCCAAAGTGCTCGAGATGCCGAATCCGCCGGCTCGAATTGAGGGGTTTGATATTTCCAATATAAGCGGTACGTTCATGGTTGCGTCGATGGTGGTTTTTCGCAAAGGCCGTCCGGCAAATGCCGATTATCGACGGTACAAGATGAAGGACGTCCGGTCACAGGACGACTTCGCTTGCATGGCTGAGGCGGTGAGGCGGCGTTACAGTCGCCTTAAAAAAGAAAGACGCCCCATGCCGGACTTAATTCTCATTGATGGCGGAAAAGGTCAGTTAAACGCCGCATTGGGCGAACTGGAAAAACTGGGGCTCTCAAATGTTCCCGCAATTGGGTTGGCCAAAGAGTTTGAGGAAATCCATCGGGCTAACGGGATGGCTCCATTGAGTTTGGGGCTCGATAATAATGCGCTTAAGTTGCTGCAACGGGTGCGGGATGAGTCGCATCGGTTTGCGAATTCATTCAATGCCGAACTGCGTCTCAAGAAGATTTCCGAGAGTTTACTGGATGAATTTCCCGGAGTGGGAGAGCGCCGCAAGGCTCAGTTGTTAAAGCACTTCGGGAGCTTGCAGCGACTCCGGGAAGCGGGGGTTATCGAAATCGCCGAGGTGCCGGGGTTTGGTTTGAAGACCGCTCAGGCGTTGAGGAAGTTTTTGGATGCCCGCCAAAGCTAGGTGATGCGTTGACCGCCCGTATAAATGTTCATGGAGTTTTCACGCAAAAACGCCACCAAGGTTTGATTGTTTTCATCCGCGCATTGAACAGCCAGTGATGAGGGCGCGGAAATGGCCGCGATCAAAGGAATGCGGCTAGCGAGCGCTTTTTGGGTGATCTCAAAAGAAACACGGCCACTCACCAATAAAATACTATTGGTGGTTGGTAGCTCATTTAAGAAGGCGTGTCCGAGTACTTTGTCGACAGCATTGTGTCGGCCAACATCTTCGCGAGATACCATCAGGTTTCCAGCCGCGTCAAAAAGAGCAGCAGCGTGTGCACCGCCGGTTTTTTTAAATGTGTTTTGTGCCGGACGTAACTGATCTTGCAACTGGTTGAGGATGGCTGCGGGGAATTTTTTCTCATCTTCCTGCAAGGGCGGATGATTGGATTGGATTTGCTCAATTGCCGCCCGGCCGCACACTCCGCAGCTTGATGACGTAAAAAAATGCCGTTCGAGTTGGCTGGATTGAAAAGGGCATTTTGGGCTGATGAAAACATTAATAATGTTTCCGCGGGATTCAGCCGGAGTATCGTAACAATGGGCGACCTCAACGAGGTCAGTGCGGTGTCTTAGAATGTTTTCAGAAAAAAGAAATCCGGCGGTTAGTTCATCATCATGCCCCGGGGTGCGCATGGTGATCGCGATGGACTGGCCTCTCAGGCGAATTTCCAGGGGTTCTTCGGTGACAACTGGATCGGGCGAGGCCGCGTGCAATTTGCCATCCTTCCAATGGTGGCGGTCGAATTGCGTGACTGCCGCCGTTTGATTCACGGTGTGGCGTTGGCCGGTTGGGGTTCCAGTAATTTCAGCGCCTGCTCTAGCTGGGGATCTTTTCCTTCAAGCCATTCTTCAGGGGTAACCCAAATTTGAACATCGGGTTTCTCGCCCTGATTTTCCATATTGGTACCGTCCATACGGAAGACTCCACGTCCTGGGATACGGGCCTTTGTGCCATCGGTTAATGAAAATGTAGACGTCCAGATGACATAGCCGGGCGTCGGCATGCCGACGAGTTGGGCGAGCTTGCGTTGGCGCATGGCGTAGGGGAACATTTCTCCATTCGAATAACTGTGCTCGTTCATGAGTACGACAACAGGCTTCTGCCACGCTCGGCTTGGTGCAATTTCGGGCTCGCGATCACGTGACTTATAGATGCCGTGCGGCTTGCGTTCTAGCCAGTCGATGAGTGTATCAGAGATATTGCCTCCACGATTAAAGCGCACATCAAAGATCATGGCATCCTTGCCGAGCATGTATTCGTAAGCTTCGCGCTCGAAGCGCGCCTGATCGGCGCTCCCCATGGCGGGGATATGTAAGTAGCCGATGCGGCCTTTGCTCGATTTTTCAACGCGCTGCTGTAGGTCAGTGACGTTATTGTTGTACTGAATTTTTTGCCATTCAGAACTGGATAGCAACTTGTACCGCACTTTTCGGGCTCCTTGTTCGGAGGGCTTGTCGTTCACAACGAATTCCGTGAATCGTGTCTTTTTGCCATTAAGGAATTGGTAAAGCGTTTCGGTGGTAGACACTTTCTGTCCGTCAATTGAGAGGATGAATTCGCCGGGTTTCAGGCGAGTTTTCTCAAACGATCCCGGTGCGCGGGGTGGGACATTTTTGATTTTCAGTCCGATTCCCTGGTGCGATGTATCAAACGTAAACCCAATGTGCGGAGTGCTTTGAGCGGTGATTCCTGATGAAGCGGGGGATACCTCCGTATGCGAAGCATCCAGTTCGCCGACCATCATTTGCAGGAGTACAGCAAATTCATCATGAGTATCAACTGAGGTAAGGCGTTGGAGATATTTGTCGCGCAAGGCACTCCAGTCTCGGCCGTGGAAATTGTTATCGTAAAACCGATGGTGGTAGGTTTTCCAGAACTGGTACAATGCGGCTGTTCGTTGAGCTAAGGTATCGCGAATGTAATGCGCCTTGAATGTAACAGGTGTAGCGCTTCCGTTATCGAGCTTCATTAGGTACATCCGGTTACTCTTAATAAAAGAGGCTGAGCGTCCACTGGGGAATACTCGGAGGGCGCTGCGGCCGCCGTCGGAATTTATCTTTTTTACTTCACTACCGTTATGCGTGGCACGGTAAACGTCACCTCCGGAAAGAAAAAATAGAAACCCCGAATTCGTCATGGTGAGGTCGCTGGACGGGCTGGTAGAGGATATTTTTTGAATGCGCTTGTCGATTTGATCAAAATCAATTTTTACATCCGGTGTCTTGTCGGGTTTTACATAGCGGTCATCGATATCCGTATTACGAAATTCATCCGGTTCGAGGGCAACGCGGTAGAGGCCTGAGCCGTCGCGGTCGCTTTGGAAATATAAATATTTACCGTTAGGTGACCAAGTTGGCTGACTGTGGAACGCACTAAGTCGGGTGACATTCTTGGCTTCGCCGCCATCTGCAGGGATAACCCAGATATTATAGGAATTATTGCCTGTGCGTGTGGTGTAAGCGATCCATTTCAGATCGGGAGACCATTCATAATCGATGCCACCACGGCCGCGCATGTGAATGCCGGGCAATTTGAAAATGCGCTTGACCTCCTGGTTGGCAAGCGTCATGCGATGCAGACCGCCTTCCGGCCCGGCGACCCAGAAATACAAATGCTTGCCGTCAGGTGAGACACGGAGGCGTACGATGTTTTCGTCGCGATTCCAAAGTGGGGTTTGGGTGCGCTTTTCAAGGTCGTATTCGTAGATGCGCGTATTACCTTCGCGGTCGGAGGTGAAATAAAATTTCTTCCCATCATTGGCCCACGAAAAATCGGAGTCATCCCCAGCCCAAGTTGTGTGCCGGATGGCCAATTCGTCCCGTTCCCGGTTTACACCCTTGGCTTTAGTCGTCTTAATAGTCCAGATATCCCCTTGGAGGCCGAACAACATCACGTCGCCTTTGGGTGAAGGTTCAGCCTCTGTGACGCCTGTTGTGGAGGTTTTATGCTCCTTAGAGTTCCGTTTTTCATCGGTGCTGGCGACGAGTTTAACCGGGTGTGGTTTGTCCCGGGTGGATCGCATCAGCCATATGTCTGCGCCATGCTCGAATGCAATCGTGCCGGATTCAGCGGCTATGCTGGGGTAACGGACTGAGTCGGTTTTGAAAAAGGTAATTTGTTTCAGTTCGGTCTCCCGGTCTAAGAGCCAAAGGTTCGGCGCGCGTTGGTCGTTGTCATCAAACGGCCCAAGCGTTTCGTTGAGTTTAGCCAATGTAGGGGTTGGTTCGCCCGTAGTGGAAACCAAAACGTCTTGGCCGTTGGGCATGTATTGAGCAAATAGATATTGGCGGTCATCGCCGAGAATGCGTTGGCGCTTACCAGTTTTTAGATCGATTGACCATGTTTGAGCGGCTGCTGCTCCGCGATAACGCGGGCGGTACCACGGCATGCCATACCGGGTGTAGAGGAGGGTGTTGCCATCTGGTGACCAGCGCGGATAACGCAGGGCGGCATAGTCCTCGACCAAGACCTTGGATTTATAGGTGGCGACCTCAACGCTCATGAGGCAATAATTTGGACTATCGCGGCGTGCTCCAAAGGCAATTTGTTGGCCGTCCGGACTCCAGCCGAATGGGATTTCGTGACCCGAATGCCAGGTCAGGCGTCGGGCTTTTCCGCCTTCTGCCGGGATGACAAAAATATCCCAGCCCCCATGGCGCTTGCTGCCGAATGCAATCCAGTGGCCGTCCGGCGAGAAAACGGGATAAGCATCGTATTCAAGATGGAATGTTAGCGGGCGAGCACGGCCGCCCTTACTGTTCGTCAGCCAAATATCACCCCGATACACAAAGGCCAGTCGTTTACCGTCTGGGCTTAAAGCCGGCTGGCGCGCGCCCACAATGGGTTTGGGGGCAGGAGGCGTTAGTTGAGCCTGGGCGGCCGGAATTAAATAAAGGACCAGACCAAACAGAAGAATTCGCATGCGGGAATTTGTATGGGAAAATGGTTTTGGGCAAGCCTAGGCATCTGAATCATTGTGCCATTTCTGAAGCTCAACTATGTTCCCCTCTAGGTCGGTCATATAGATCAAACTCAGGCGTCCGGCGCCGGCGATATCAATGGTGACCAGATCACCGTAGTCATCACCGCCCAAGTGTTTGATTTGCTCACGTTTGGCGTCGATATCATCTACCTCGAAAGCGAGGTGTGCAAAACCTGGGCGGTTCAAGGGGCGGGGATAATCCTTGCCGTTCTCTGAAAAGGTGAAGATTTCGATGGTGGGACCTTTTGGGCCATGGCCCGGAACGCGCAAGTGACGGCCCTGAACGCGCATGCCGGGCATTTTGGTCAGGGCATCAATGTGAGCTCCGTGATGGTCGCGTTCGCTACTCCAAGGTTCGCAGTCGAAAACCTGTTCGTAAAATTCGCAAAGTCGCCGCCAGTCGCGGGCGATTATGTTGACGTGGGCGTAGCGAGTGGGCATGCCGAATGATATCTAGTCCCCTCGGTAAACGCAACTGGCGTTGCAGGTCTCCGCAATCTCCACGGCTTGAAGTAAGGGTAAGGCCGGTTTGAGGTGGTCCCAGATCCAGCGGGCGATGTTTTCGCTGGTAGGATTTTCGAGGCCCTCGATTTCGTTCAAATGATGATGGTCGAGCTGCTCCCAGAGAGGTTTAAAGGCGTCGCTGATTTCGGCGTAATCAATCAACCACCCTAGTTCCTCGTCGCATTCTCCGCTGACGTGGAGCGTGGCTTTGAAACTATGCCCGTGGAGTCGATAGCATTTATGATCCTGGGGGAGGCGCGGTAGCGAGTGTGCGGCTTCGAATTGAAATGTTTTTTGGAGTTCGATTTTCATTTTACTGTTCCCAATCTGTCCAGGTAACCAAGTCTCCCAAAGGTGGTCGACCATCATGGCGCCAGCCCAAAGGGGGATCCTGCATTTGTCCGATGGGACAAACTCGGGTGACACCCCAGTGCGCCAATTGCTTGACGATGGCTTCAGCGTCGTTTTTAGGTGCCGCAAGGCCCACTGTTGAGACTTGGCCGCGCGCCATCTCGGCAACGCGGAGCATTTCATCCAGGTCGCCAACGGGTTTCACATGGATAAAACGGTTCAGGCAAGATGTGGTAAACACCGGGTCTTCCTCGAACACAACGGTCCAATGCGTGCCTTCCTCACTTTTCCATTGGCGCACGTCGCCGGCGCCGGCCGAGCGAACGTCATAAAAATCCCGCTTGTATGCGATGGTGCCGGATTCTTCCGGGCTAATATCTCCTCGCGGCTGTGTGGCCTCGAGTGAATCAAGCGCTTCAGCGACCATTTCAGCAAACATTTCAGGCCGCACGGCACCACCTTGTTCCACATAAACCAAATGAGGTGACAGGCAGCCGAGTTGGTTCCATGAGGCAATATCTTGTGCCATGCGTTGGGCGAGGTCACGGGAAAGGGCTCGAGAGAGCATGTCTTTTTGAATGTAAGCAAAACTGACGCGGTGGCCGTACCCTATAAAGCGCCGGCGCGAATCCAAACGAGCCTGAATAGAAGCAAGAGTTTCATCGCGCCCAGTAGCCGTGATGCAATCGGCTTCATTAAACAGGGGTGATTCGAGTTCCGATTTGCCGCCTGGCCAGTGGGCTAGTTCGATGCAGGCTCCGAGCTTGGGGTGGGCGTCGTACAACGAGTGTGCAAAAACCGCCGGAAGCCAGTCGGAGTCTTGGGCGCACTTGATGAATTGGGCTGAGCCGACCAGCAAGCCTTGGATCATGCTCATCATCGTGGGGCAGGGCAGATTGCCTGAGGCGATATGGCCAATGAGTTCGGGGCCGCGGGCGAATGCGAGGCGGTTATCAAACCGTTCCTCCGGTGTGCTTAACGGGGCATCAAGCCGACGCGAATCACCTAGTTCCTGAGCAATCAGATTGTGAAGGTTGTCCTCGGTAATTCGGGCAAAAAAACGATCCAGTCCGTGCGCAAGACTGGGGCGTGAAAAGCCGGTGACAGTTGGTTCAGCTTCAAGTGCCATTTTCCGGAACGGGAAAAGGTCATCCTGCCAATTTTCCGCCAACCGAGACAGGAGGGTGATTACCTGCTCAGTCGGCATGTCTCGCAGGTATTGGGCCCGGTTGCGTTTTAGTTGGCGGCACGCTTCGGTGACCACCTCTGGTGTCAGTCGCGCTTCCGGCTGGGTGTCGAGCAGGAAGTAGTTGGGGAGGGCGTCTCTCATGTCTGCTGAAGTAAGTTTAGAGAACAACCGCGAGGTGCTGCAGTTCGGTCGCGGCCAAGCAGTTCAAACCCATTTGAAACAGATCGCGCCAAGTCCTGTGTTTGGATCGCGACTGACGAATAGGCATTGACCAAATCGATGATTCTCAACAAGCCAATTTCACCCTCGACGCAGGTGTAGCCGGTTTCGGGGTTGATAATTATTGGCTGTGCCCAATGCGGAAAACGGAACACCCGTTCCTTGTTTGTGCCTGTCTCGCGGTCGTAGGCTTGGCTGCCTAGTTCACACATCCCGTATTCGCATATGATATGTGACTCAGGTACACCGAGCCGTTCGCTTAGCAGCATATGAAATTCGTTTTTTGGTAATTCGCGGGATCGCCCTTTGTACCCTCCGGTCTCCATAATGCGGGATCCCTTTGGCAATTTGTGGAGTGTTTCGGTTGAGTCCAGCCAATGTAGAAAGGAGAATGCAGGGCCGAATATCAAAAGAGGGGCGGCGGCCTTAGTGGCCTGCTCGCATGCTGAATCGCACACTTGCCAGTTAATTTTCCAGCCATCATTTGTGCTTTCAGCGGCATGAATTGCGTCACGCTCCAAAACATGGCCGACCATGTGGGCGAGTGATGAGTACGGAGCCTCGGCCGGTAAAGGTGTCAGGGCGAGAGTGCGGCCTTTCCATTCTTTGCCATTTAGGACGTGCTTTTTGAATGGGGGATTCAGAGACGTTTTGTAGAGTTCCAGTGATTTTTCGTGATGCCAATGGCGGCTCGGTTTGGAGCCGGTTGTGCCGCTAGATTCAAAATGGTGGGCACGATCTCGCTCCGGAATACTTGTGATCGCCAGATCCCGAAAGGCGGTTGTGGGAATCGCTGGGATTTGGTGTGTTTGCCGGATGCTGCTCGGAGTGATATCGCGATTCTGGCAAAGGGCGGCAATGGCTGGGACATGCCTGACTTGAAGGTCATGCAGTGCGAGTGCCAATGTCTCGAAATCACCATCTCCCTTCTCGATAAATCGAGTGATGGCGTGATCGGCTTCGTTGTAGGATTGAAATGTCATTGCGGTTTTGCTCGGCCTCAAAAGGCCCGGCTGGTTGTCCGCGACAGCCGGGAGATTGTTACTTTGTCGGTTTCTGCCAAGGGATGCTGCCAGATTTTTGGATATGTTGCATCAGGATTTGAATGAGTTCATTACCGACTTTGGTGTTCGGAGGCATGGGGTTTTCCTCAGCAGGATCTTTTTCGAGGTTAACCAATTGCATGGGTTCAAAGGGATGGTTTTGCAGTAGCTTCCACGGGCCGCGGCGAACGGCATAATAGGTGCGGCCTTGATAGCGGCGGTTGCCTTCTTTCCGGACGAAGATTAGGGTGCGATTAGGATCGCCTTTGTCGTCCTTCAAAAACACATCGGCGAGGCTTAGGCCTTCGATTTCATGGGTGACTTTCGTGCCGCCGATTTCGCAGAAAGTGGGAAGTAAATCCATGGTAATGCCGATGGCGTCCGTGCGGCCGACGGGGATTTTGCCGGGCCAAACCGCGCAGGTGGGAACGCGAATGCCGCCTTCCCAGTGTTCCTGTTTGCCGCCGCGCAATTTACCATTCAAGGCGCCGTGCGGAATGGAGCCGCCATTATCTGAGGAAAACACAATGAGTGTATCCTTGCTGATGCCGAGCTCCTCGATGGTGTTAAGAAATTTACCGATCTCGTGGTCCATGTGTTCCACGAAGGCGACGTTGGTGGCCCGCTTGATGCTGAGTTGGGGTTCGCGTTTCTTCACTTTATCCAGCCAATCTTTCGGTGGCTGTATAGGGAAATGCGGGGCGTTGTAGGCGAGGTACAGAAAGAAAGGCTGGTCTTTATTGGCCGATTGTTCCTTCACATAATCAATGGCCCATTGCGTGAAAATTTCCGTCGCATGCCCCTTGGGCTTGATGACCTCCTTGTTGCGGCGCATCCAGTTCACGCCACCGCGGAGATGTGTCCAGTAATCATCCATCATGTCAGCGAGAAAACCGTGAAAAAAATCGAAGCCACGATCATTGGGGATGTTGGGAGACTCAAACCCGAGATGCCATTTGCCGACCATACCGGTGTGATAACCGGCCTTGCTCATTAGTTCAGGTAGCGTCGGGCCAGTGGGCTTAAAATACCCCCAATTGCTTACGGCGTTTTGGCGGATGACGCCGGGGGCTCCAACAAGATCGGGATAGCGGCCTGTGAGCAGGGAAGCCCGGGTGGGCGTGCACACGGTGCAGTTTGAGTAAAACTGATCAAATCGCAGGCCGGAATTCATGAGTTTATCAATTGCCGGGGTGCGGATGTCCGTCCCGCCAAAAGATGAGAGATCAGAGTATCCCAGATCATCCACGAGAATCATCACGATATTTGGCTTGGCCGCCTGGCTGTGGACCGCGGAAAGACAAAGAATGATGGCTGTCAGCAATGTGCGCATGGCCGATTGTGTATCACAGGAGCGCAATGGTAACAGGAAATTTTGGACGTCAACTACCAAGCAACTCATCCACTTTGCGTTTGATGATCTCATCCATCTTGATAATCGGAGGCCATTCCCGCTTGAATCCTTCACCTGCTAACTTGCGTGTGGCATCAAGTCCCATCTTGGAGCCGATGGCGATTTCCGGTGTAGCATGGTCAAGCACATCAGCCGGCCCCCGAGTGAGAATGCTGTCCCGTTGTGGATCCGTGTTTGCTCCCAGTCGGAACAGTACCTCGCTGGTATTGTGTACATCCACATCGTCATCCACCACCACGATGTATTTACTGAACATCATTTGACCCATGCCCCAGAGGCCGTGCATGATTTTGTAGGCCTGCATGGGGTACGTTTTTTTGATGCTCACAAAAACCAGATTGTGAAACACGCCCTCAGCGGGTAGGGCGATGTCCACGATCTCCGGGAAATTCATCTGGAAGATGGGCAGAAACAGCGCGACGCTTGCTCCGCCAAGGTAAAAATCCTCCATTGGTGGTTGCCCTACGATGGTGCTAGGGTACACGGCATCGCTGCGATGTGTGATGGCCGTAATGTGAAACGCGGGATAGTCTTCAGGCAGGGTGTAATAGCCAGTATGATCTCCGAACGGGCCTTCACTCCGGAGCGGTTCCGTAGGGTCGACATAGCCCTCAATCACGATGTCCGCATTGGCGGGCACTTGGAGATCGTTGGTTTCGCATTTCACGAGCGGCACGGACTCGCGGCGGAGGTAGCCGGCCAGCAACAATTCATCAAGTCCGTCGGGCAGCGGAGCGGTGGCGCAAAACGGATATACAGGGTCGCCGCCCAGAAAAACACTGACCGGCATCCGCTCCCCTTTTTCGTAATAACGTCGTCCATGTCGGGCGGCAACTTTTTGGAGTTGCCAATGCATGCCAGTGGTTTGGTGGTCAAAGACCTGCATTCGGTACATACCGATATTGCGCGCGCCGGAGTCGGGATCCTGTGTTACGACGCAGGGTAGAGTGATGAAGCGACCGCCATCATCGGGCCAGCATTGTTGAATGGGTAGGTTGAGGAGCGTAGGGAGCGGGGTGGATGCGATTTCTTCTGGGCTGGCGGTGGAATCAAAACGGTGGATGACATCCTTGCACGGGCCATTGCCAACCTGCTTTGGCTTGGCGTGGCGCAATTCCAGTGCACTGCCGAGTAATTTGATGGCCTCGCGAAAGCCGGTAGGCGGCTTTGCGTGCATGAGACTTCCCAGTTCAGCGGCGGCTTCCTGAACGCTGTCGCGCCCCAAGGCGAGCGCCATACGTTTTTGGGACCCGAGAGTGTTGATTGCCAGTGGCAGGTCGGCGGGTTTTCCTTGGACTGTGGGTTTCTCGAAAAGTAACGCCTGTCCACCGCCAGGTATTTTCATTTCCCGATCGGCAATTTCGGTTATCTCCAATTCGGTGGCGACAGGAAAAGAGATGCGCCGCAATTCGCCATTCTTTTCCAGTGTGTTAAGGAAATCGTTGTAGGATTCAAATGCCATGCCGCGAGGAATGTACCAGCGGCAACGGGCGAGGGGAAGAGTTAGGGGCTCAGGGCTCGATTAAAGGCAGTGGCATTGGAACTACAGCGCCTAAATTCGGTTTGCCCCGCTTCTTATCTTTGCCCCCTTTTTTAGGGGGGCGCAGCGAAGGATGGGATGTGGCGCCATCTCTGCGTTTGTGGAAATCAATAACCCGAATTGATTCGACCGGCAGTTCTTTGGGCCCAAAAAGTGGATGTTCGATTTTGATGCCATTGGTTGACAGGTCGATAAACTTAGCGGTTAGGAGATCCCGGTTTTGGAATAACAAACTGACCTGATTTTTTGCCGTTATCTTATCGGGATTGGGTTGCTTGGGGAAAAGAATCTTTGAGATCAGCGCAGCTTTGAGGGGGATTTCAGCGAAATCTGTCTGGCAATGGAAGTGACCGTTCCGGAAGCCGAGTAGTTTGCCGGATACATGATCCCCGTTAATTAAGGTGATGGTGGCTCCGTTTGTGGGGCGCGCTTCATTTTCACTGTATTCATCGGTCAGCCGAGCGTTGGCCTTGAACACCTTGAAATCGGAAATCCGCACTTCTTTTTTATCGCGGGAAACCAGAATGATTCCCTGTCCTTTCCCTTTGAGTGGGACATCGGATTTCCATTCAGCGAAAGGCTCGCCATTCAGTTCGAACTTGATAGTGGACTCGGTGCGGTCTGCGCGAACAACTATTTGGTAGCGGCCATTGGCAGCAATTTTAATTGGGACGGGGCGCCCCATGCGGCCTCTGATTTCTTTTTGTTGTACCTTGGGTGCGACGGTTCCTTTTTTGAAAAGCAGGCTCAAGTTATTTCCTGAACGCCAGTCCTCGAGTTGGTCGGCGAATAAATGGATGCTCAATTCGGGTGGGTCATCGGGGCTGGTGATGGTGAGTTGGATTTCGATGGACGAAGGGTTGTGGGGGACCTCACGGGCAACGGCTACCCCATTGAGACCGTCACAACGGAGTTCGCCTTCATGCACTACCCAGCGTGCAAGGTTTTGATCGATCAAGCGTTGCAGAATTCCGTCTTCGGGCTTGGCGGGTGGTTTGAGGTAAGTCCAATCCTCTTTGGTACCAATGCTGTCAATCAAGGCGGGGCCTGTTGCGGCGTGGGAGATGATTTGATCCAGATGTGCAAGCTTGATGGAAACCCTGCCGCAAAATGGGTTTTCGAGTTGGATAGTTGAATCATCCAGTGAAATTAGCCTTCCTTTGAGGCGTTCGCCGCTTAGGAGCCGGACTTCAAAATTAGCTGGCGGAAGTTGGAGGGTAGGGTTCAGCTCGAGAAACCGAATGTTTCCTGTCTTGAGATGGAAGGATTCGATTATCCCAGCGTGTTTCCAATGAACCCCTTTCCCGGTGAGACCCAGAAATTCGCCTCGCATAAATTCACCGCGTACTAAGGCGGCGAATGGGGCTTGGGGTAAGAGGGTGAGCTGATCGCTGCGAGAAAGGTTGTCGAAATCATCATCCGTAAGGAACCCGCCGTCCTGCTCGGCGCGAAGGCTAAGGACTGTTAGTAGGATGATGGTCAACGATCTCATGTAATCACCGGCGTTGGATATTTAACCGACAGGATTTTTGCACTCTTAGCTTTTCTTCGCGTACCGCTTCGGCCGCGCCTCCTTGGGCAGCCCGAATCATAAGGGTTTTGCCGATAATAATATTGTGGAGTTTTGTGTTATTGGAAGTCAATTACGGGGTTTGCCTAGATTGAATTCGATGATTTTAAAGGCTTCTGCCTTAAAAGTGGCTTCTCCAAAAACCGGGCTAGCCAATGTCACTTCACCGTTTTTACATTCCTTGATGGTGCCGGTGACCTTAATGTCATCGGCAGTATCACGCCACCATCCGTTGGGATGCACTAGAGTAGCTCGGATGGCTTTGGCGCTAATGGCGGGATTCTTAAGGCGTTCTTTGGCGAAATGTAGTTGGCTGACAGTATTCAAAGGTATGGGTAATTCGGCGAATTCTGTTTTGAATTTCAAAGTGCCATCGGTAATGCCTACGAGGTTACCACCTAAGAAATCGTCGTTGTTGAATTTCACAAAATCCTGCTTTGGAGCCAAGCTTGAGGTGGTGCCGCCATTAGGAAGGCTCCCATCCCATTTGGTGATGCTAATATTGCTTATGCGGGCCGGAGGTGAGGAGCGGGAGTGAAACGCGAACCCGTTGCCCAGTGCATTCATGTCGAGGCCGGAGTTGTCCCGGAATGTTCCCACGAGTTTGCCGTC